>Ga0208083_1000119_pt1 | contig 18753 bp, 18 predicted proteins | sample LakMenEpi07Jul09_FD_150677 | JGI IMG/M metagenome (GOLD analysis project Ga0208083, IMG submission 150677) | Freshwater microbial communities from Lake Mendota, WI - 07JUL2009 deep hole epilimnion (SPAdes) | ecosystem: Environmental > Aquatic > Freshwater > Lake > Epilimnion/Euphotic zone ...
GCAATCGACGAACTGGTGCCAACCAGCGATGGAAACCCGGGTGGCTTCACGCAGAGTTCTTCGGCGGGCAAGTGGTGGCAAAACCTAATTCCGTCAACGGCGGCTCACATCGCCAGAGACCCGCTCGATGATTCGTTCGACCTGAATTTGGTTCGCGAGAAGTTCGCCAAGAAGCGCAGCGGCGTTAAACGGGTGCTGCTCGACCAGCAAGTGCTTTCAGGCGTCGGCAACATCTATGCCGACGAAGCGCTCTGGGCCAGCAAACTGCACTACGACCAGCCGGCCGACAGCCTCTCTCGGGCAACCTTTGAACTATTGATGTCAGAGGTTCGCCGCATTCTCGATGCCGCGGTTGCCGAAGGCGGAACCTCGTTCGACGAGCAGTACAAGAACGTGAACGGCGAGAGCGGCTATTTCGAGGTCTCGCTCAACGCCTACGGCATGACAGATCGGCCGTGCAATCGTTGCGGCCGGGCCATCAAGCGAGAATCATGGATGAACCGTGGCTCGCACTTCTGCCCGAACTGCCAAAAGCTGCGCAAACGGGCGTAGCCGAAGGCATCCGTGGGCTTGGCAGCCGTCAAAAAAGGGTCACCAAATAGGGTAATTTTGTCTAGTTGCGGTAGCTAAGCCGCCATTTTTTGGAAAAAGGGAGTGAGCAAGCTGTATCTCAAGAGCCTCACCCTGAAGGGCTTCAAGTCTTTCGCCCAGCCAACCACATTCACTTTTGAGCCGGGCGTAACGGCCGTCGTTGGCAAGAACGGCCACGGCAAATCGAACGTTTTTGATGCAATCGCCTGGGTAATGGGTGAGCAGGGCGCTAAGTCGCTTCGCGGCGACAAAATGGACGACGTTATTTTCAAGGGCAGCGCTACTCGCGGGCCACTCGGGCGAGCCGAGGTTGCACTGACAATCGACAACGCCGATGGTGCACTGCCAATTGAGTATTCAGAAGTAACCATCTCGCGAACCCTGTTTCGCAGCGGCCAGAGCGAGTATGCGATCAATGGTGAGAGTTGCCGATTGCTCGACGTTCAGGAGTTACTGAGCGACTCGGGCCTTGGTCGCGAGATGCACGTCATCGTGGGTCAGAACAAACTAAAAGACATTTTTCAGGCGAGTCCAGCCGACCGTCGCGGGTTCATCGAAGAGGCCGCCGGAATCTTGAAGCACCGCAGACGCAAGGAGCGCACCGAGCGCAAACTCGAAGCGATGCAGACCAACCTGACTCGTCTAAGCGACCTCGCCGGTGAAGTGCGTCGACAGTTGAAGCCTCTTGGGCAGCAGGCCGAAGTCGCGCGTCAAGCACAGGGCATTGCGTCGGTGGTTCGCGACGCCAAGGCACGAATCATCGCAAGCGACATCACCGATCTGCACAATGCTCTAGAGCGCACTGCCAAGAGCGAAACCGACACCAAGGCAGAGCGCAACATTCTGCAGCAGATCATCGAAGCAAACACCGGCCGCATGCGAGTGCTTGAGGCCGCACAGGTTTCTGGCGAACTCGATACGGCGCGTTCGCTTTCATATCAGTTTGACGCGATGGGCGAGCGCTTGCGCGCGCTGCTCACACTGGCCAATCAAAAGGTTGCACTGCTCGGCACCCGTGCCGATGCCAGCGGAGCGCAGGTTGACCCCGCGGCTATCGACTCAGAGGCCGTTGCGGCCGAAGCGCAGATTGTCGTTCTCGCCGAAGCGGTCGAGACCCTGAAGTCGGCACTCGTCGACGCAGAAGCTGCTCGCAACGAGGCCCGAGACATTCTTGAGCAGTATGACAACGAGATTGCCGATCAGAACACGTTGCTGTCACAGTTCGACCTCGAGAAGGCACGCCTCTCTAACGAGGTCACGGTTGCCGAGTCTCGCCTAGCCGGATTGCGCAACGAGATGGTTCGCCAAGACGGCACGCTCAACGACGCAACCGATCGACTAAATGCCGCCAAGGCTGACTACGAGGGCCTCGAAGCCCAGTTACAAAGCCAGCAGGCTGGCGATGGCTCGCTTCAGTCTCGCTATGACGCAGCACAACGTGCGGTGAGTGAGGCGACCGCAAAAATCGAAGAGATTCGCGACCAGATTCACCAGGCCGAGCGCGAGCGCGACTCACTCGAGGCCAAGCGTTCGGCACTAGATCTAACGCTGAACCAAAAAGACGGAGCAACCGAATTGACCGCCGCCGGATTGCGCGGTATCCGTGGTCTGGTTGCAACTCACATGAAGATTGAGAACGGTTTTGAAAACGCAATCGCGGCTGCACTGGGCCCGCTTGCAGATGCGCTGGTTGCAGATTCGCGCGAAGAGGGCTTGGCCGCAATCGAGCACTTGAAGAACAGCGATGGCGGTCGCGTCGAGCTGATTGTTGCGGATGTTGATGCTCGCGGTTCTGTGCCAAACATTCCAAAAGTTTCGGGTGCGCGTTCGGCCACCGCCGTTGTTGAGGCTCCAAATGGAATTCTTGCGTTGCTGGCAAACGTCGTGATTGTTGATGACCTCGATGCCGCACGTGAACTTTATTCGAGAGACAAATCGGTTGCAGAGTTGGTGCTAATCACCGTCGACGGTGACGTGCTTACCAAGTCTGTTATCCGTGGTGGTTCGCAGAGCAAGCCGTCGAAACTGCAGTTGGTAGCCGAGCGCGATGCAGCTGAGGTTCGCATTCAGCAGGTTCAGGCGCTGCTCGAAAACAGCCGCGGCGAATTGGCTCAGGCTAGATCGACCGAAGACGCCTCGAAGCAAACCGAGAAGAATGCACTTGCCGAACTAAACCAGCACGATGCTCGACTAGCGAAAAACGCTGAGGCTCTTGGGCGTGCGCGAGTTGCGGTTGAGGCAGCAGAGGCAGAGTTGGCTCGTATCTCGCAGGGCGTTGAATTGGCTCGTCAGGGCATCGCTGCCGCTGAAGCCGAGCTGGCCAAGTCTGTGCTGCAGCACGATGAGTTTGCCTCGCAGGTTCGACCGGTCGTCAGCTATGAGAACCGTCAGACCCTGGCCGACAACCTCGAGCAGCAGCGCAACAGCGAGCTGAACGTTCGCGTTGAGTTGGGTGCCGCCATCGAGCGCTTGCGCGTTGAGCGTGAGCGCGCAGCAGGATTGCGGGCACAGATTGCCGAGGCCCGCGAGGCTATCGAGAGGTCGAAGGCCGCTGCCGCTGCCCAGGCCGCGCAATTGAAGTCGGCCGAGCAGGTTCTGCAGGCGCTGCCAGCCCTGATGGACGCCGTGGCCGAGAGTGCCAGCGTTGCCAAGGTGGCACTGCACGAGCTCGAGCACGAGCGCAGCAACCAGAACCAAGAACTCGTGCGTCTTCGCGGCGAGACCGCCGGACACCAGATGAAGCTGAGCGAACTGATCGAGGGTGTTCACAACCTTGAGTTGCAAAACCACGACAAGCGTTTGAACCTGGCCAACCTCGTTGCCAAGGCAAGCGACGAACTCGGTCTCGAGCAGTCAATTCTGCTTGCCGAGTATGGCCCAGATGTTCTGATTGACGACGAAGATGCCGAGGGTGGCAAAAAGCCTTTCAATCGCGAAGAACAAGCCAAGCGCCTTCGCGAGGCCGAGCGTCTATTCGAGCGACTCGGGCGAGTCAACCCACTTGCCCTCGAAGAGTTCAACGCGCTCGAAGAGCGTCACAAGTTCTTGACCGATGAGTTGGCTGACGTCACTCAAACTCGCAAAGACTTGTTGCAGATCATTCATGACCTCGACGAGAAAATGCAGCAAATCTTTAAGAGCGCCTTCGACGACACAGTTCGCGAATTCTCAGCAATTCTTCCTTCCCTCTTTCCGGGCGGTGTCGGCACGATGACCCTGAGCGACCCGAGCGACTTGCTAACCAGCGGAATCGACGTTCGAGTGAAGCCAGCCGGCAAGCAGTGGCTGCCGATGTCTCTTCTATCGGGTGGTGAACAGTCACTAGGTGCTATCGCATTCTTGATGGCAATCTTCAAATCACGACCTTCGCCGTTCTACATCATGGATGAGGTCGAGGCCGCTCTCGACGACGCCAACCTCTCGAGACTCTTGGCCGTGTTTAACGACTTGCGCACCAACTCGCAGTTGATTCTGGTTACACACCAGAAACGAACCATGGAAATCGCAGACACCGTTTACGGTGTGATCATGGACGAGGGTATGTCTCGAATCGTCGGGCAGCGCCTCGAGCACAGCGCCTAATGGCCGGCTTGTTTTTCTGGCGTAAAAAGCGCGAGGCCCCAGCCGATGTTCCTGCTAACGAGAGCGCTCCCGAGGAATCGGTAGCGCCAGCACCTGTTGAGCCAGAGAAGCCAAAAGACAAGAAGCCGCGATTCTTCAAGCCGAAGCCAAAACCTGAACCCGAGGCTCCAGCAGCAGAGCCTGCGCCAGAGCCTGCAGCAGAGCCTGTCGTCGAGGTTGAGCCTGTCGTTGAAGTCGTGCCGGAGGTCGAACCTGAGGTCATCCCCGAGCCCGAGGTCGTGCCCGAGGTTATTCCTGAGGTCGTGCCCGAGCCCGAAGTTCAGCTTGAGCAGGTTGAGCTGCCGAAGCGCAGTTTTGCCAAGGGCATCAAGTCGCTATTTACGCGCATCAAGTTTGACCTCGAGAATCTCGATGATCTCGAAGACACATTGATTCAGTCTGACTTTGGTGTCGATGCCTCTGCCCAGATTGTTGAGCAGGTGAAGCAGCGCGCGAAAAAGAGCGGCGCGAAGACCGAGGCTGACTTGAAGCAGATTCTGGTTGATGTGATTGCCGAAGCGCTTGAACGCGAAGACAAGCAACTTAACCTTGCCGACGGAAAACTTCCTTACGTGATTCTGGTTGTCGGAGTGAACGGCGTTGGCAAGACCACCACAATCGGCAAGCTTGCAAACTGGCTCAACGAGGGCGACTGGCGAGTTGTTATCGGTGCGGCTGACACTTTTAGAGCGGCTGCTGTTGAACAAATTGCCACCTGGGCAGAACGCGCAAACGCACAACTCATTCGCCCAGACTCCGAAGGCCAAGACCCGGCGAGCGTGGCGTTCAAAACTGTCGAACTCGCTCTCAAGAATGATGCCGACGTTGCAATCATCGACACCGCCGGACGACTTCAGAACAAAAAAGATCTGATGGCTGAGCTCGACAAGATTCGCCGAGTGATTGATAAGCAGGCTCAGATCAGCGAGACCCTTCTGGTGCTCGATGCGACCACCGGTCAGAATGGACTGGTTCAGGCCAAGGCTTTTGCCGAGGTTGCCAATGTCACCGGAATCGTGCTGACCAAGCTAGATGGCACGGCAAAGGGCGGAATCGTCTATTCGATTCAGCGCGAACTGGGCATCCCGGTTAAATTAGTAGGTGTTGGCGAAGGCATCGCCGACTTCGCATTCTTCGATGCGCGTGAATTCGCGAAAGGATTGGTCGGCTAATGTTTGGCAATCTTTCAGAGCGCTTAGTCGAGACGTTCAAGAACCTTAGAACTAAGGGCAAGCTCAGTGCGGCCGACATCGACGCAACCCTTCGCGAGATTCGCCGTGCGCTGCTTGAGGCAGACGTCGCCCTAGAGGTTGTCAAAGCCTTCACCGGCTCTGTGCGCGAACGTGCCATGGGCGATGAGGTCTCTAAGGCGCTGAACCCCGCCCAGCAGGTGGTTCAAATTGTCAACGAAGAGCTGGTCAAGATTTTGGGTGGCGAGCAGCGCAAGCTCGAATTCTCAAAGAAACCGCCAACTGTCATCATGCTCGCGGGTCTTCAGGGTTCGGGAAAGACCACCCTCGCCGGCAAGTTGGCAAAGTGGCTCAAGGATCAGAACCAGACCCCGCTGTTGGTTGCTGCCGACTTGCAAAGACCGAACGCGGTCAATCAGTTGCAGGTTGTTGGTGAGCGCGCGGGAGTAGATGTCTTTGCGCCAGAGCCGGGCAACGGCAAGGGCGATCCGGTCAAGGTTTCCAAAGACGCCATCAAGCACGCCGAGAAGAAGCAATACAGCGTTGTGATTGTTGATACTGCCGGTCGCCTTGGAATCGACGAAGAGTTGATGAAGCAGGCTCGCGATATTCGCAAGGCCACCGACCCTGACGAAGTTCTTTTTGTCATCGACTCGATGATTGGTCAAGACGCCGTAAACGTTGCGAAAGCATTCGAGGATGGCGTTGGCATTACCGGTGTCGTTCTAACCAAGCTCGATGGCGATGCTCGCGGTGGTGCTGCGCTTTCGGTTGCTTCGGTCACTGGCAAACCAATCATGTTCTCGTCTACGGGCGAAGGTCTCGATGCGTTCGAACCGTTTTATCCCGACCGCATGGCAAGTCGAATTCTTGACATGGGTGACGTGCTCACTCTCATCGAACAGACCCAAAAGGCTTTCGACGAAGGTGAAGCGCAAAAGATGGCCGACAAGTTGGCCACCGAATCGTTCACGCTAGAAGACTTCTTAGAGCAAATGCAGCAGCTTCGCAAAATGGGTTCACTGAAGAGCATGTTGGCGATGATGCCAGGCGCGAATCAGATGAAGGCTCAACTCGATAACTTCGATGAAAAAGAGATCGATCGAACCGAGGCCATTATTCGTTCAATGACGCCGACCGAGCGTCGCCAGCCGAAGGTGCTCAACGGATCTCGGCGACTTCGAATCGCGAACGGTGCCGGCACAACCGTGACCGAGGTCAACTCGCTCGTGAACCGCTTCGAACAGGCCGCAAAGATGATGAAGACCGTGGCCAAGGGCGGCATGCCTCAGATGCCAGGTATGCCTGGCATGCCAGGGATGGGCGGCGGCTTCATCGGCAAGGCCAAGAAGAAAGACAAGGGCAAGGGTGGTTCGAAGTCGGGCAACCCGGCCAAGCGCGCGGCTGAAGAAGCTGCCAGACGTTCGGGCGAGAAGCCGAACCAGAGCGGGTCGGGCTCAGCCTTCGGCATCTAGCCCCATCCGCGGCAAATTGGTTGGCGCTATCGGCGTTTTTCTGGCAGAATAGAGCGGTTGTCTGCGCTTGACCCTCTAACCAAGCGACAAGGATGACCCCTAGAGCTTGAATACCGAGTGTGCCCCCACGCTCACGGTTGATTGTTCGCCCCAATACAAAAACAGGAGCATTGTGGCTGTAAAAATCCGCCTCGCGCGTCACGGAAAAAAGCGTGTACCGCACTATCGCATTGTCGTTGCCGACTCACGCACTCACCGCGACGGTCGAGTAATCGAAGAGATCGGCCGTTACGTGCCAACCGAGAACCCATCGGTCATTGAAGTTAACTCAGAGCGCGCACGCTACTGGCTTGGCGTTGGCGCACAGCCAACCGAGCAGGTAACCGCGCTTCTTAAGTTGACCGGTGACTACCAGGCTTCGAAGGGCGACAAGAACGCAAAGAACGTTGTTCAGACTAAAGAAGCTAAGGCAGCATTCGTTGTCGACGCAGCCAAGAAGCCAGTGCTTCAGGCTAAGGAAGCTCTTGACAACAAGAAGGCCAAGGCTGCTCTAGAGGCTGCCGAAGCTGAGAAGGCTGCGAACGCAGCAGCAGAAGCAGCAGAAGTTGCAGAGAACGCATCGGCTGAAGAAGCTCCTGCGGCAGAAGCAGCGGCAGAGGCGGCAGCTGAAGTTGCAGCCGAAGAAGCTGCAGACGTAGTTGTTGCGGCTGAAGAAGTTGTTGAAGCAGCAGAAGCAGTAGCCGAGGCAGAAGCCGACGCCGCTGAAGCAGAACAGGCTTAATTGTGCTTGCCGCTGCGCTCGAACACTTGGTTAAGGGAATCGTCGACAATCCTGACGACGCTACCGTAACCGCACGCTCAACCTCGCGAGGCGACTTGCTTGAGGTTCACGTGCACCCAGATGATCTGGGTCGAGTGATCGGGCGCAACGGACGCACCGCCAAGGCACTGCGCACCATCGTTAACGCGCTTGCCGATGGCAAGAAGATTCGCGTTGACGTGGTGGACACAGATTTCTAGTTCAACCACTCTTCGCGTCGGCCGTCTGGTCAAGGCCCACGGCCTAAAAGGCGCATTCAAACTCGAGCTTTATACAGACTCTCCGAAGCTTCGCTTTGTCGAGGGTGCCGTTCTAAAACTTCAGGTTCCTGAGTCTTCGCCATGGTTTGGCAAGACCGTTACCGTGTCTGAACTTCGCTGGTACAACACCATGCCGGTGCTCTTTCTCAAAGAGTGCGAAGACCGCACAATCGCCGACACCCTGGTCAAGGCAATCTTGCTGGTCGATGTTGCCAACGACGAAGTCACCAACGAAGAAGACGCCTGGTTTGACCATCAACTCGTGGGGCTCAAAGTCATCCGTGATGCAGTCGAAATCGGTGTGGTCACCCGAGTAGATCACTTGCCATCGCAAGACCTCCTCGCTGTAGAGACGACTGCCGGCGAAGTTCTGGTTCCGTTCGTGAAGGCAATCGTGCCGGTGGTCGACATGAAGAATCGCACTCTGACCGTCACACCTCCGCTTGGTTTGTTTGAAGAAGTCGAAGAACTACAAGAAGTTGAAGAAGCCTAGAAATGCGCATCGACGCCATCACGATCTTTCCTGACTTCTTTCAGGCGCTCGATCTTTCACTGCTCGGCAAGGCACGCGATAAGTCTCTGCTCGAGTTTCACGCTCACGACCTTCGCGATTTCACTCACGACAAGCACCGCACTGTAGACGACAGCCCATACGGTGGCGGCGCGGGCATGCTCATGAAGCCTGAACCCTGGGGAGACGCGCTCGACAGTCTGCTCGGAGCAGAGGGCTTTCACGACGACACCGTCGTGATATTCACGTCACCGGCTGGCGAAGTTTTTAAGCAGTCGATGGCGCACGAGCTCGCAGATGTGAAGCGAATCATCTTTGCCTGCGGTCGCTACGAGGGCATCGATCAGCGCGTAGTCGAGTATGCCCGAACCCGAGCCAATGTGCGCATGGTCTCGATTGGCGATTACGTGCTCAACGGGGGTGAGGTTGCAGCCATCGTGATGGTTGAGGCAATCGCCCGACTCATCCCTGGGGTGATTGGCAACGCTGAAAGCCTGATTGAAGAGAGCCACACGGATGGGCTGCTCGAATACCCGAGCTACACCAAGCCGGCCAGTTGGCGCGGGCTAGACGTGCCTGAGGTGCTCACCAGCGGCAACCATGCGGCCATTGCCAAGTGGCGCAAAGACCAGCAAATCGAGCGAACCAAGGCCGTTCGCCCAGATCTGCTTGGAGAATAGCCCAAACTGTGGCAAACTAGGCAGGTTGCCAACCGCAAGGTGCTCTGCCGCAGGGGAGCCTGGCAAAAACCGAAACATAAACTAACCCGTTGTTGACCTGCGCGCAGTGACAGAGATGGATTCAAAATGCACATTCTTGACTCAGTAGACGCAGCAAGCCTGAAGTCTGACATCCCAGCGTTTCGCGTTGGTGACAACGTCAAGGTTCACGTAAACATCATTGAAGGTAACCGCAGCCGTGTTCAGGTTTTCCAGGGCGTTGTTATTCGTCGTTCAGGCGAGAGCATTCGCGAGACCTTCACAGTTCGCAAGGTTAGTTTTCAGGTTGGCGTAGAGAGAACCTTCCCGGTTCACTCACCAGTAATCGACAAGATTGAACTTGTTAGCCGTGGCGATGTTCGCCGCGCGAAGCTTTACTACTTGCGCGACCTTCGCGGCAAGAAGGCAAAGATTCGCGAAAAGCGCGACAACGCATAGTTTTCGACTTAACCTTCTTCTATGGCTCATCTCGGGCAAAGCCCGCAAGACACTACTTCACCAACCATGCCTAAGCGCACTGCGCGTGAAAAGTGGCGTCGCCTAAAGAAGAATGTTTTCGTATCGTTCTTCATCGATCTGCTCGTCATCGTTGCCACCGCGCTAGTTCTTTCGCTGTTGGTTAAAACCTTCCTGATTCGATCGTTCTTCATTCCGAGCGGATCCATGCTCGAGACACTGCAGATTCAGGATCGAATCATCGTGAACGAACTGGTTCCCGAGGTTGTCTCGGTTGAGCGCGGTGACGTAATCGTTTTCAGGGACCCTGGCAACTGGCTTGGCACGGTTATCAAGCCCGAGCAAAACTTCTTCGAAGCAAGCGGCGAGTGGTTTCTCTCGGCTTTCGGCTTCGTCGCTCCCGACTCGACCCAGCACCTGGTGAAGCGCGTTATCGGCGTGGGTGGCGACCGTGTGATTTGCTGCGACGCCGACAAGAAACTCACCATTAACGGTGTGCCTATTACCGAGCCGTATCTTCCTGAGGGCGTTGAGCCAAGCGTTCTCGACTTCGACGTTGTGGTGCCGAAAGACGCGTTCTGGGTTATGGGCGATAACCGCAGCGGCAGCGAAGACTCTCGCTATCACCAAGACCTGCCGAGCAAGGGCTTCGTCGAGAAGAAGCACGTGGTCGGTCGCGCCTTTGTGGTCTCGTGGCCTTTCGCCAACTGGCAGTGGCTAGATAACTATCCAAATGTCTTCAAAGACGTTCCCAAGCCTTAGCCTCGAGCAGACGCTCTTCGACTCGGGGGCTAAGTATGTTCTCGGGGTCGACGAGGTTGGCCGCGGAGCGGTAGCCGGGCCGGTGGCCGTCGGAGTAGTCGCAATCAACATCGAGAAACTCGCAGAGGCCTGGCCGGCCAAGCTGCGCGATAGCAAATTGCTCAGCGAGAAGGCTCGCGAAGAGATCTTCGAGCCGACAGCTATCTGGGCTTCGAACTGGGCGGTCGGCATGGCCAGTGCCCAAGAAATCGACGACTACGGAATTGTCTGGAGCCTCGAGGTTTCGGCCAAGCGAGCAGTAGACCAACTCAACCTCGACCTCAGCGGCGCCATCGCCATTCTCGATGGCACACACAACTGGCTGGCCCGCGCTCCGTTTGCCGTTCACGTTCAAGCCAAGGCCGATCGCGACTGCGCCAGCGTGGCCGCGGCTTCGGTGCTCGCGAAGGTTACCCGCGATCGGCTGATGATTGAGTTGGCCGAGTCTCTGCCCGCCTATGGCTTGCAGGGCCACAAGGGTTATGCCAGCGCCGGGCACATGGCGGCCATCCGTGAGTTCGGGCCGAGCGTCGAGCACCGTAAAACCTGGCTCACCCGCATTCTGGCAGGCGGGTCAGATGCTGTCGGCAAAGAGGCCTAATATTTGAGCATGGATGAGAACGAGATCGAAGACTACGACAGAGAGGCCGAGCTGGCCCTCTACCGTGAGTACCGCGATGTCGTGGGTACTTTCAAATTTGTAATTGAGACCGAGCGACGTTTTTACCTCGCCAATGAGGTTTCGCTAAACCGAGTCGACACCGCAACCGACTTCTACTTTGAGCTAAACATGCAAGACGTTTGGGTCTGGGACATCTACCGCACCGACCGCTTCGTGAAGACCGTTCGCGTGCTGACCTTCAAGGATGTCAACGTCGAAGAGCTAAGCGGCAAGGCCTACGAATTGCCAAAGGAATTCGCTGTAGGCGAGTAGTTCACAACTTCACTACCAAAAACTTCTCCACAGATTTGCAACGTGAGATTCACGCACCAGCTAAGTGCGCCACGATTTCTCTGTGAATCCAAATCAGAACATCGGTAAGTATGGCGAAGATCGAGCCGCGCAGTTTTTTGAGCGAATCGGCTATCAGATCATCGACCGAAACTGGCGAGGTGCTGCCGGTGAGATCGACATAATTGCGCAAGATCGCGAATGCCTAGTTTTTGCAGAGGTAAAGACCCGAACCAGGCGTGGCTACGGGCACCCGTTTGAGGCAATCACTACAAAAAAGGTGCAAACCATGCGCCGTCTCGTTGCCCAGTGGTGCCAGGGTCAACAACTCGCTCCAACAAAAGTTCGACTCGATGCCGTTAGCGTCTTAATTCTCGGCGGCAAAGTTCACATTGAACATCTCAAGCAGGTTTTTTGATGCCATTGGCAAAAAGCAATGCGATTAGTTTGGTGGGCCTAACCGGAACAGTGGTCGAAGTAGAGGCAGACATCTCGAGTAATCTGCCGGGATTTGTATTGGTTGGCCTGCCGGATGCCTCTCTTTCTGAGGCTTCTGCACGAGTGCGTGCAGCCATAACAAATTCGGGTCTCGCTCTTTCTCAACGAAAGATCACCGTGAACCTGTCTCCTGCTGCGGTGCCAAAGTTCGGTTCAAGCTTTGACTTGGCAATCGCGGTCGCCGTGCTTGCTGCAAACAAACCTTTCCCAAAATCCCATTTGAGCGAATGGGTTCACATTGGTGAACTTGCACTCGACGGGGCAGTGCGACCCGTAAACGGTGTGCTGCCCGCTGTGATTGCGGCTCGAGGCGCAGGCTTTAGGACAGTGGTTGTTCCGGCGGCAAATTACGCTGAGGCCAAAGTGGTTAACGCAATTGAAGTTCTGCCAGTAAACAACCTTCGTCAGGTGGTCAAACTGCACGGAGTGCCAATCGAAGAAGCTGATGCTCTGGTTGTCGAAAGCGCCGACGCCCATTTGCCTGAAACTGACCAACAAGACATTTCTGACATCATCGGCCAAGACTCTGCGGTTGAGAGTTTGGTGGTTGCTGCAGCGGGAGGGCACCACTTGCTGATGATTGGTTCGCCAGGTGTTGGTAAAACCATGATGGCTGAGCGCTTCGCCAACCTGTTGCCTGATCTGTCTCTCGAGCAATCTGTTGAGACCACTGCAGTGCACTCGATAGCCAAAAATCGCGGACTAATCGGCTCCAGCCTCATCAAGCGCCCTCCATTTGAAGCGCCGCACCACTCGGCGTCAGCGGTTTCGCTAATCGGTGGCGGTTCGTCGATTCCCACTCCGGGATTGGTTTCGCTGGCCCATAACGGCGTTTTGTTTCTCGACGAAGCTCCTGAATTTCAACAACCTGCGCTCGAGGTTTTGCGGCAAGCTCTCGAAACCGGTGAAGTCGTGATTAGTCGAGCCGCCGGAGTCGCCCGCTTTCCCGCCCGTTTTCAACTCCTTTTAGCTGCGAATCCTTGCCCCTGTGGCAACGCGCTGAACCCGAAGGTTGCATGTGTTTGCAGTGCAGCCACTCGGCAGCGTTACGTGAACAAACTCTCGGGTCCGCTGCTTGATCGAGTCGATGTGAGACTTCAGATTCAATCAATTAACGCAACGCAGGCCCTACTGGCCCGGCAGCAAAAAGATAGGCCGACCAGTAATCAGGCAAGGCAGCGAGTTGTTCGCGCCCGCGAGATTTCGGCTGATCGACTTGCGGGAACGGGATTTTCTCTCAATGCGCAAATTCCGGCAAGCCTCTTGCACAGTCGCTATGCCGTTGCTCCATCGGCGAGACGAACCCTAGACACCTCGCTCAAACGCGGGGTGATCAGCATGCGAGGTTACGATAGGTGCCTACGCTTGGCCTATACCCTTTGCGACTTAGATGCAGATGCTCAGGTTGACGAGACTCACATCGCACGAGCCGTATTGCTTCGCGGCGCTGAATCGAATATGCGGCAGGCCTCATGAAGCGATTCCTAGTATCTGACTCGAATGTTGCAAGGCAAGTTTCGAAACTCATCGGTGACACAGACGATAACGCAATTGAGCAGAGTTTCGCACGGGCCACCTTTTCACTAATTAGTGAGCCAGGTGATCGCTTCGCCGGAAGCCTTATTCAACACCTGAGTGTCGAAGGTGTACTTGAGCTGCTGATAAGCAAATCGAGTGAGCAGAAATTTCGGGCACTCTTGACCGAGAACAATTCGTTGGAAGAGTTTGAGTCTAAGTTTGGCGATTTCAGCAGCGCCTTCTCGGATGCAATACAGAGATGGATGCCAAGACTTAAGTTAACCGATGTCATGGCGGCGTTAGAAGCGGCCATTGCTTGTGAAGCAAAGTTGCTTACACCCGCGAACCTATGCTGGCCAGACCAGTTAGGCAACCTAGGTGATTCAACCCCGCATTGCCTTTGGGGTCGGGGAAAAGACATAGAGTCTGCGCTCGCAAACCCCGCCATCGCAATTGTTGGCTCTCGCATTTCAACTTCATATGGTGAGTGGGTCACGTCGGAGATTGTGACTGACTCAAGCTCAAGGGGGTTGGCGATAGTCTCCGGTGGAGCCTATGGAATTGATGCAATGGCACACCGTTCTGCCCTAGCAAATGATCAGGTGACGATTGCGTTCATGGCAGGCGGAATCGACCGGTTGTACCCGAGCGGCAATTCTTCTATTTTCGAAAAACTAGTTCACCGTGGTGCGCTGCTAGCCGAACAGGCACCGGGGGCGAGCCCCACCAAGTGGCGTTTTCTGCAGCGCAATCGACTAATTGCAGCCTTAGGGCAGGCCACCGTCGTAGTCGAGGCAGGACAGAGAAGCGGTGCGCTGAACACGGTTACTCATGCCCTGCAAATAGACCGTCCCGTCGGTGCCGTTCCTGGCGCAATCACCTCACAGTCATCTGCCGGGTGCAATCGTCTGATTGCCGAAGGTCTGGTAACCACGATCTGCCATCCCGGTCAGGCGGCAGACCTGGCACTTGGCAAAGCCGGTTGGTTTCAGCAGGAACTCGCTGGGCTAGGTGCGTTTGAGACCAGAGCTCTTGACGCGTTGGAGTACAAGTCCATCACGGAAGGTCAGGTGGCGAGCAAAGCTGGCTTAACGCAGCGAGAGGTCTCGATTGCGCTCGGACAACTTTCACTACTAGGCCTTGTCAAACAAACCGGTAAAGGATGGCTCAAACTACCCTTAGAGAGTGAGCAGAGATCTGAAGCAGGCGACTAACGAGTTCGCCGACTATCTACAAGCCGCTCGCGGCTTCTCTCCAAACACGGTCAAAGCATACGAATCTGATGTTCTAGACCTTGGCGCATTTCTGGCAAACATCGATGTTCTCTCGGTTGACCAAATCGAACTCGATCAGGTTCGTGACTGGCTGTTTGCGGCTGATCAGGGCGGGCTTGCAAAATCTACTTTGGCAAGAAAGAGCGCTGCCATTCGATCCTTTTCAGCATGGCTGAAGAAGAACAATTTGATTGAAGTTGATTTTGCGCAGCGACTCAAGTCGCCCAAAGCATCGAGGCCGCTTCCTAAAGTTGTCTCAAGAGAGACCCTCGCAGAGATTTTTGATTCGCTCGCGGTTAAGGCTGTTCCAGACAACCCCAACGCCATTCGCGACCTTGTCGCGATTGAACTGCTGTATGCAAGTGGGTGTCGAGTTAGCGAGCTCGTCGGGCTGAATCTCGAGGATGTCGATTACGCGCGCAACATCCTCAAGGTCACCGGTAAAGGTTCGAAGCAGAGAATGGTTCCCTTCGGTGCGCCTGCTCGCGAAGCGCTAGACACCTGGGTAAAAGTAGGTCGCCCTCAACTTCTAGGCGAAAAAAGCGGGCAAGCTTTGCTTCTGAACTCTCGCGGTCAGCGTCTGGGTGTTCGTCAGATTTACTCTCTGGTTGCTTCGCTAACCGAAGGAACCGCGACCGGCGCTACGGGGCCACACTCGCTTAGGCATTCAGCGGCAACCCACCTGCTAGATGGAGGCGCTGATCTGCGAGCGGTTCAGGAGTTGCTGGGGCACGCGAGCCTTGGCACAACACAGATTTACACTCACGTTTCGGTCGAGAGGCTGCGAGACGGATATCAGAAGGCGCATCCTCGGGCCTAAGGGTTGCTCCACTGTGGCAGAAGCACGGTAGGGCTAAAGCCGCCGATGCGAACAATCGGCGAGAGATATCCTTCGGCAGTGCGAAGTGAGAAGTGCAAGCAGAGCTGTTGGTCGCAGTGCTGTCGATAGGTGCTATCCGGTGCGCAGACCCGAGCAATCGGTTGGCCCACAGCAACTCGGTCTCCCGGCTGCAAATCTGTGCAGACCGGCTCGAAGGCAACTAGCTCGCCAGACGTGGTGCGCAGGGATAGCACCGAACGGTCGACTACCTTGCCGACAAACCAAACTGTTGCATGGGTCGGGGCTAGAACGGTTTGCCCGAGCGTCACCCGATAATCGATTCCCCTATGACCTGCCGAATAATCGCTGTTTGGCTGAAAAAAGGGGTTGATGAGGTGAACCGGTTGCTCAAGCGGCACCTGCCAAGGTTCGTGCGGCTCGACAGTTTCTGCTGAGCCAGGGGCCGACTGGTGCTGCCAGAGGGCGAGACTCAGTAAAGCTGCAGCAAGGGCTCTAACCACCAGGATTCTGCGTAAAGGATGCATGAGTTGAGATTGGCCTAAAACCGCGCTCGCGGGATTATCCGTGGGGAATCTGTGGATAACTTCTCTAGCCAGAGCCTGAATCTCGCTGTTATGCTTATGTCTAGCGGTATTCGCTAAATCAAACCTCATTTTGAGACCTTGGTTTTGCTGTGCCGACTTCGCGTGTCGACCAACATACGAATTCTCCAGTCTGCAAGAGATTGCAGCGAATTTGATGCGGCACCAGGTGTGACAAACAACCGTTTGATCGCAATTAACTGAGGGTGCGTTCGCGCGCCAAAAGGAGAACTGCAATGGCAGTCGTAACAATTCGCCAGCTTCTCGATGCAGGTGTGCACTTCGGACACCAGACTCGTCGCTGGAACCCAAAGATGCGTCGCTTCATTCTGACCGACCGTTCAGGCATCTACATCATTGACTTGCAGAAGTCATTGACCTACATCGACAAGGCTTACGAATTCGTAAAGGACACCGTTGCACACGGTGGATCAGTCTTGTTCGTTGGAACCAAGAAGCAGGCTCAGGAAGCAATCGCCGAGCAGGCTCTTCGCGTTGGTCAGCCATACATCAACCAGCGTTGGTTGGGTGGACTACTCACTAACTTCGGTACCATCCAGAAGCGTCTTGCACGTTTGAAGGAACTCGAAGTTATGGACTTCAGCGGTGCGACCAAGACCGGTCTAACCAAGAAGGAACTACTTATTCTTCGCCGTGAGCGCGACAAGCTCGACAAGTCACTCGGTGGTATCCGCAACATCACAAAGACCCCTTCGGTTATTTGGGTTGTCGACACCAACAAAGAGCACCTCGCAATCACCGAGGCCAAGAAGCTTGGAATTCCTGTAATCGGAATTCTCGACACCAACTGTGACCCAGATGAGGTCACCATTGGTATCCCTGGAAACGACGACGCAATTCGTTCGGTTCAGGTTCTAACCCGCGTAATTGCTGACGCAGTTGCAGAGGGGCTAATCGCACGTCACGCAAAGCCAGAAGAAGCCGCAGAGCCTCTAGCTGAGTGGGAGCGCGAACTGCTAGAGCAGAGCGCGGCCCCAGCAGCAGAAGTTGCAGCTGAAGCTCCGGCAGCAGAGACCGTATCGGCAGAAGAGGTTAAGTAATGGCTAACTACACAGCCGCAGATGTAAAGGCGCTTCGCGAGAAGAGCGGCGCCGGAATGATGGACTGCAAGGGTGCACTTGACGAGGCCGATGGCAACGTTGAGAAGGCCATGGAAGTTCTTCGACTCAAGGGTCTAAAGGGCGTTACCAAGCGCGAGGGTCGAACCACCAGCAACGGTCTAATCGTTGCTCGCGTGAGCGGCGGCACCGGCTGGTTGGTAGAGCTCGCTTGCGAGACTGACTTCGTTGCTAAGGCTCCGGTTTTCATTGCGCTTGCTGACAAGGTTGCAGATGCAATCGTTGCCGGTGGCGCAAAGTCGCTAGAGGCTGCGCTAACCGCAGACCTCGGTGGCAAGTCGGTTGTTGACGCGATCAACGATGAGGCCGCAATCATGGGCGAGAAGGTTGAACTTCGTCGCGTGGCAGTTGCCGAAGGCGCTGCAGTCGATGCATACCTTCACCGCACGAGCAAAGACCTACCTCCACAGGTTGGTGTCTTGGTTGCCTACTCAGGTGCCGACGCCGCTACCGCCCACGACGTTGCAGTTCACATCGCAGCGTTCTCACCGACCGCGCTCAGCCGCGATGAGATTGACGCAGAGGTTGTTGCAACCGAGCGTCGCATCGCAGAAGAGACCGCTCGCAATGAGGGCAAGCCAGAGGCTGCTTTGACCAAGATCGTTGAAGGCCGCGTAAACGGCTTCTTCAAGGAGAACGTGCTTCTTGAGCAGGACTTCGCAAAAGACAACAAGTTGTCGGTTGCCAAGGTTCTCGAGAACGCCGGCATCACCGTTTCGGCCTTCGCACGCATGCGTGTTGGTGCCTAAACCCCAAACCACGGATGAAGGCTCGGCCGTTTGGCCGGGCCTTTTTCTTTTGCCCGCCTAGGATAGAGAAGGAAACAAAGCCAAGGAGGACCAATTGCCAGGTAAAAAGCGTCGCGTATTGCTCAAGCTTTCTGGTGAGGCATTTGGCGGGGGAACCCTGGGGGTCAACCCAGATATCGTTGCCGAGATGGCCCGCGAAATTGCCGAGGGTGCGAAACACGCCGAAGTCGCGATCGTTGTCGGTGGCGGAAACTTCTTCAGGGGTGCCGAACTTTCGCAGCGAGGCATGGATCGCTCACGAGCCGACTACATGGGTATGTTGGGCACCGTGATGAACGCCTTGGCGCTTCAAGACTTTCTCGAGCAGGCGGGCGTTGACACCCGAGTGCAGAGTGCAATCACAATGGCGCAGGTAACCGAGCCTTACATTCCGCTTCGCGCAATTCGCCACCTCGAAAAAGGTCGCGTCGTGATTTTCGGTGCCGGAGCGGGTCTGCCTTACTTCTCAACCGACACGGTGGCCGCACAGCGCGCCCTCGAGATTAAGGCCGACGAAGTTTTGGTTGCCAAGAATGGTGTCGACGGAGTCTACTCAGCCGATCCAAACAAAGATTCGAACGCCAAGAAGCTAGAGCAAATCACCTACCAGGAGGCGCTCGTAAAGGGCCTCAAGGTGGTCGATGCGACAGCATTCAGCCTCTGCATGGATAACAAGATGCCGATGCGCGTCTTCGGAATGCAGGGTAAGAGCAACGTA
>Ga0208083_1000129_pt1 | contig 17800 bp, 2 predicted proteins | sample LakMenEpi07Jul09_FD_150677 | JGI IMG/M metagenome (GOLD analysis project Ga0208083, IMG submission 150677) | Freshwater microbial communities from Lake Mendota, WI - 07JUL2009 deep hole epilimnion (SPAdes) | ecosystem: Environmental > Aquatic > Freshwater > Lake > Epilimnion/Euphotic zone ...
GGGGCTTTTCTTCTGTCATTTTGTTAAGCAAACACTCAAACTCACCCTCTTTCGGGTGATCTTTGTGGGTGAACATCACCCCTTTCGGTGCTTTTCTATAGGTACCTCATCACCCCGCTTTTACTCTTAAGCCTCTCCTATTTACTCTAGTAAAGAGGTACAAGTGTCCTTTGGTTTAGTGCGCACAAAAGTAGTTGCCGCACATCCAAAGCACTTCATTAAATTCGCACTTCCAATCTTGATTGGCTTTTTGGCGATCCTTGTTGGTCAATCAACCGTTGCACCACCAGCCAATGCATCAATTTTTGGAACTATCTATAACGCCCCTGTGATGGCTTTTGGAGGTGGAAATTATCAAGGGGTTCAAAGCTGTCCTGCTGGCCAGGTAATTGTTGGTGTGACTTTTAATCAAAACCCAATGTCATGGGGATTTAGATGTTCTGCACTAGATGCAAATTTCCAAGTGCCTGCATTGAGTTCAACATTGCGCGCAACAGCAAATTATGTCTTTTGTCCAGATGGCAAAGCCGCTGTTGGTTTCAAAATGTTTAACTCGGGTGGAAATAGATTAGGAATTTCGTGTAAAACTCCACCACTTGTGGATGACACCGAAGTCCTAACTGATTTTGTTGCGAATGCAGCTGCAACCAAATTCATCACGAGGACAACACAAACAATTTCTTTGCAAAGTATGTGTAGAGCAGGTGATGTTGTTGTTGCTGTCTACCTTTATGCAAATCTTTGGTTTGATCAACTAGGTGCACAATGTGCACCGTTCTCTAAATTCACAGTTACCTACAACCTAAATAGTGGAGGCGGTACTGCGCCAGCATCTCAGACCCAAACTGGGCCGGGACAGCAATTAACAGTATCTTCTGCATATTCGGGAACCCGCACAGGATTTCAGTTCGATGGTTGGAACACCTTGGCAAACGGTCTAGGTACTGACTACGCGACCGGATCAAATATTCGTCCCGTAGGTGCAACAACGCTTTACGCAAAGTGGAAATCCACTATTACTTATGATGGAAATACAAACACCAGTGGAGCTGTCCCAAATTCAACAACAGCTGTATCTTCCGCTGCTATTACATATTTGTCACCAAATGATGGATCTTCCGCCTCGCCAAATGTTCCATTAGCCAAGACAGGCTTTACTTTTGCAGGTTGGAACACTTTGGTTAATGGTGCAGGTACTTCATATCCTGCTTCTAGTACAGGCGCGGTCACTGAAACCCCATACATGCTTTTTGACGCGGAAAACTTTAATGACACGACTAACGCATGGACAGATACTTCCGGTAATTCTCGTTCAATACCAGGTACTGCCGTAAGCACTAGCGCAGGCAACATCCGGGGTAATCCGAGCAAAGTTACAAACGTTGCTGGCACTAACGGCGCGAGCAAAGAATTTCCAGCAGTGCAAGGCGCTACCACTGATGGAATTGTCATAGGTAACGGTGCACTAACTAATTACACCTTTTGCCACGTTGCACGATACGCAGGAACATCAAAGAATAGAATTTTTGCAGGAATTACTGGCAACTGGCTTTCTGGTTTCTGGGGCAGTGCAACAGGTGTTGCTTATCATGAAGGTTGGATAACAGCTTCGACCGGTGTCAATGACACAAACTGGAAAATTCAGTGTGATACCGGTGGCAGTAGAAGCTCACTTCGATCTAATGGAACCTTAAAGTCTTCAATTGCAAACAATGCAACTGGGTTGCCGGCGAATATTTCAATCAACTCCCAAGGATCAAGGACTGCTCCTTCCGAGGTAACAGACTGGGCTGTAGCTTATTTTGTTATTTACGACAGTGTTCTTAGCGAATCAAAGATTCAAGAGATTGAAGCAGGACTAAATCGAAAGTATGGAGTTGGACTCTTTACTTCAACAATAGATACATACAATTACGCGTCTACCGGCGATAAAACTCTCTACGCCCAGTGGAATTCAACCATTACTTACAACGGCAATGGTCAAACTTCTGCATCTTCAACTGTTCCAGCTCCAACAATTGCTAAAGGCACTGCAGGAAATACAACACTAGCTAACGCCGGCACGATGGTTAGAACAGGCTTTGCTTTTGCAGGTTGGAACACTCAGGCTGATGGTTTGGGTACAAATTACGCTTCAGGATTAACGACATATGCGTCTAGAGGAAATATAACTTTATATGCACGTTGGACTGCCACCATCACCTTTGATCCAAATGGTGCATCTGGCTCGCCAGCAACATCTAGTACTAATGCGACACCCAAAACTTCACAAGTTTTTACAAACTCGATTTCCTCAATCCCACTGGGAGACTTGCCGACTGTAGGAACTATGTCACGACCAGGTTTCACGTTTATCGGTTGGAACACTGCAGCAAATGGAACAGGAACCCGTTTTTCAGGTTCTTCTTCGAGTACACCAATTTTGCGATATCTAGCAAGTGATTACGACACCTCAACTGTAACTTGGGCCAATTCAGGCTCCGCCGGAAGTGCATTTAACATCACCAGTTCAAGCATGGAAGCTGGAGCAGGAATCACAAAGATAACCAGCACTAGTCAAGGTGGTAGCAGTGCATCGTTCACAACACTAAGAGGAACGACTTCTTCTAAAATAACTTTCCCAAACAGTGCAATGAGTAGCTACACATTGTGCCACGTTGCAAGATATGTGAATCCAGGTTCGAGTACAGGTGCGAAACAGCGAATTTTCACACACCCATCAAATAACTGGTTGAGTGGATACTTGTCAGGGCTGACAGGCTATTACTATGGAAGTGGAAATGATGGTTCAGTCGCTCAAGGTAACGGTGACACGAACTGGCACCTGATATGTGATTACAACGGAAACTTTAGAAACAATGGACGATCAGCTAGCCCGGCAGGTAGAACATCATTGCCTGCAAACATTGGAGTTGCCACCTGGTCTAACCAGCAAAGTGATTGGGAAATTGCAGAAGTTCTCTTCTATTCACATGCGCTTTCTACCTTCCAGATCGAGGCCCTCGAGGCATCTCTGAAATCAACATATGGACTTTCAAGTTTGTATCAAGATCCTTCTACACCAGCAACTGCGGGCTCATATCTAGCAACAGGTAATGTCACTTTATATGCACAGTGGGTTGCAAATGATTATGCAATTACTTATGACACTACGGGTACAACTGGTGGAGCAATGGCCCAAACTTTTGCAACTGCGGGTAACGCGGTCTCCCTACGGACTAATGCATTCACTCGCACAGGTCACACATTTAAAAACTGGAATACATCAGCAAATGGCAGTGGAACGACTTATACAAACGGACAATCAGTAACTTTGTATGCTGATTTAGCTTTGTATCCTCAGTGGAATTTGATTGCTCCCGGAGTTCCAACGGTTTCTGTTTCGGCCGGAAACACAGAAGTTACTGTGACACCTACCCCTGCAGCGGCGTCGGGCACAACAGTAGGTCCCACTACTTCAATGCTTGTCACCGCTTTTGATAGCTCTGGGGTCGCTCTTTCGCCCGCAAAAAACTGCACTGTTGTTCCGCCGACAACTTCATGTGTCATATCAGGGCTCACTAATGGAATCACTTATAAGTTTGCTGCGAAGGCTATCAATGCAACTAGCCCAACGGGAACTGCAAACAGTGCCCTAGTTTCTGCAATTCCTGTAAATACACTAGTGACTTTTGATGCATCATCCAATGGTGGTTCGAACACAACAAGTATTGCAAACATTCAATACTTAAGTTCTGCTTCAAACATCAGCACTCTCACTACCTACGCTCCACACGGATTTAATGTTGGAGATTCAGTTATCATCGAATCGACACTAGGTAATACAGCCACAAATACGTACAGAGGCAATTACATAGTTTCGGCTGTACCCACCGCAACGACTTTTCAATATGTTCGTGAGTATTCAAACCAGGGACAATCTGGTGGTGGCTCCGCCGGACAAACTACTGCTACTAAAGGAACAATTGGACTATATAAAAAACCAAATGCGATCATTTTGCCAAACGCAACAAAAACAGGCTATGTTTTTTCTGGCTGGTACACAACTCAATCTTCCGGTGGTTCACTCATAGGTGCTGCAGGTGCAACTTATTCACCAACAAGTGCAATCACTTTATTTGCGCGTTTTTCCGGAATTGTGTACACAATCAATTACAACGGCAATGGAAATACTGGAGGAACCGTTCCTAGCACTGGTTCGTATGAAACAGGATCAGATGGAACGTATAACAACACCCAGGTTTATACATACACAGGCACAGATCAAACATTCACTGTTCCAAATGACATAACAGGAACAAAGGAAATCCTTGTTGAAATTTGGGGAGCTGGTGGCGGTGGAACTGTTGCATATTACGGTCTTGATTATGGAGGCGGTGCAGGTGGTTACACAAAAACGACTATTTCGACCGCGACGTCAGGGGAAGTTCTAACTCTTAAAGTCGGTAAAGGCGGAACCGTAAAAACAACAACCTCTGCCTATGGCGGCGCAGGTGTTGGTGGAAATACATCAGGACTCGAAGGTTCATCTGGAGGTGGTTATTCAGGTGTATTTGCAGGGAGTACTCCACTAGCTATTTCTGGAGGTGGTGGCGGAGCTTCACCTGGACATAATGACCAAGGTATTGCCGGTGGCGGCGGTGGGGCTAATCAAAGTGGCGGTGCCTCTTCGAGTACTTCTATGGGCGGACGCGGCGGTACGACTTCTGCTGGTGGAGTAAAAGCCGCAAGTTGTGCAACAGATGGATCGCAATACGCAGGTGGAACTGGTTGTGGTGCTGGTTCTGAAGGCGGTGGTGGTGGTGGAGCTGGCTATTACGGCGGAGGTGGCGGTAACTCCAACGGCAGCGCTAACGGCGGTGGTGGCGGTGGATCAGGTTATCTCGATGCAACTCGCGGTTCATTGATTACAGCAACCGTTGGCCAAAATGGTGCACTTCCATCAACTTGGGCATTTCCAAATAAGACAAGTTCAAACTATGGAACAAACAATGCTGGTCGTGGCGGTAAGGGTTACACAAACACTACTGCAGATAGTGGCGGAGGCGATGGCCGAATCGTAATTCAATGGAAAACAGGTAGCGGCGCACACGTTGTTGGTGCAGGACCAACAAAAGTTGGTTACACATTCGCTGGATGGACAACTAATGCAGATGGAACTGGCACTACTTATCAACCAAATGCCTCATTAACGCCTTCTACAAATGTGAGCTTGTTTGCAAAATGGACGGCCGCTTCTAGAACAGTTACCTATGCACTTGATGGGGGAACTTCTTCAGCAAACACATCGCAATTAACCGGAAGAGTTGTTGGAAACACTGTCACGCTTCCCTCTTCAAATACCATGTCAAAGACTGGTTATTCATTTGCAGGTTGGAGCGATGGAACAAGCACATATGCAGGTGGAGCAACATGGACTGTTCCAGCATCAGATTCAAACTTCACACTTACTGCGCTATGGAACACCCAAACATTTACATATTCATATGACACCAATGGTGGTGGAACCGCACCTGCAGGTGGCACCAAAACATACGGCGAATCATTGGTTTTATCTGCTTCTTCAGGCCTGAGCAAGACCGGGTACACCTTTGCTGGCTGGAATGATGGATCAAGCACAAGCAATGCCGGTGCTTCCGTTTCAATAACTGCAAACAAAGTTTATGTTGCTCAATGGAGCGCGCAAAGCTTCACAATTTCTTATTCTGGCAATACTCCTACATCAGGTTCTGTATCTTCCGGGTCATATGTTGCAGGCGGCGTTCCTTATGCCATCGCAGCCAATGGGTTTACAAAAGTTGGTTACACATTCGCTGGCTGGAAAGACGCTTCAAACAATTCATTCACAGTAGGTGCGGGTTATTCAACTGCAGCAAACCTTGAATTAATTGCACAGTGGACACCTAGCTCATACATAGTTACATACAACGGAAATGGATCAACTGGTGGAACTGCACCAGCATCTGGAACCTTAACAACTGGAACAACTTTTAACGCATCGAATAACACGGGTTCCTTAATTAAGTCTGGCTATACCTTTGCTGGCTGGAATACGAGTGCTGATGGACTTGGGACAAATATTGCAGAGGGTGGGGTTGTAACTACAACGTCTAATGTAACTTTGTATGCCAAGTGGACAATCATTTCCCCCTTGATCACTTTCAATAAAGGAATAGCTGACTCAATAACCCTGCCGGGTAATACATCAGCAAATTTCGGATCTCTTTTCACTCTACCTACAACTGATACAGCAACAGTTATCTCGGCACCCAACGCTGGTAATTATGCATTTACTGGTTGGTCTGACGGAACAAATGTTTATCAAGCAAATAGCACTTACCGAATGGGTACCGCAAATGTAACTTTCACTGCGCAATGGGTTGCAGTCTTTACAGTCCGTTATGTTTTAAACGGTGGAACAGGAACCCCTCCTGTAGATGTGCTTCGCACGGACAATTTCCAAGAGACGCTCACCTCGGCGACAATTACAAAGACTGGGTTCACTTTGTCTGGCTGGAAAGACCAATCTGGGGCGAACATTGCTTCGGGTGCAAACAATTGGCTGATTTCAAATACCAGTTACATTGCCTACGCCCAGTGGACGGCAACCCAGAGAACATTGTCATTTGGCTTAGATTCTGGCAGCGGAAGTGCACCTGCCGATATCACGGGCAAAGTAATCGGTGAGATAGTCGCATTGCCGACCACTTCAAGCACGAAAACTGGTTACACATTTGGTGGTTGGAGCAACGGCGGGGTTACTTACCCGGCTGGAGGAACCTTCACTGTAGGTGATGCCAACGCAGCGTTTGTAGCCGTATGGATTAGTAATACAAACATCATTACTTACAACGGAAATGGTGCAACTGGCGGAACGGTGCCAGTTGATGGAAATTTTGTAACGGGTGCAGTTACTCCATTTACGGTTTCAACAAATAGCGGGAATCTGGTTAAAGAAGGATTCACTTTTGATGGTTGGTATACAACTGCATCAGGTACTGGAGGCACCGCATACGCTGTTTCTCCAGCCGGAACCTTTGTAACAAATACGAATGTAACCTTGTATGCAAAATGGAGCGCTGCTTCTTACACGATCACCTATAACACTGACGGCGGGAGTGCGGCTCCTTCTCAAACTACTAACGCTTACGGATCAACGGTCACATTGCCATCTGCACCTACAAAAACGGGAAGTAATTTCTTGGGATGGGAAACAGGAACTGGGGCTTCAGCAAACTTGTTTGCGCCAAGTGCAAGTTATGTTATGGGACCTAGCGCAGTCACATTCATTGCGCGCTGGAGCGACATTTCATATGCAGTCACCTACGCATTAAATGGTGGAGCTGGGACAGCACCAACACAAGCAAATGTTTCATCTGGTGGATCATTTACAACAGCCGCTGCGCCAACCAAGACAGGATTTACATTTACTGGATGGAGTGATGGAGCAACAACTACAAATGCGTCAACTCTCATCTCAAATGTTTCTGGAAATATCACACTGACCGCACAGTGGACCATTTCTGCACCGGGAACTCCTGGGACCCCAACAGCAACCCCCGGTGATGGTTCTGCAACAATAACAATTGCAGCTCCAACATCAGGGGGAGCGCCTTCTTCTTACACGGTTACTGCATCTAATGGATCTACATGCACAATAGTTTCCCCTGGAACTAGTTGCACAATCGCACCGTTAAATAATGGAACTGCCTATACCTTCACATCAACTGCAACTAACACAGCAGGAACTTCAGCATCTGCGTCAGCAGCTTCAGCTGCTGTAACCCCAGCAGGCGTGCCACTTAGCCCTTCAAGTATTACTGGAACAGGACTTGGCGGTAGCACAACAATTGAATGGACGGCACCAACTAGTGATGGCGGCTCACCAATAACAGACTATGTTATTGAATACAGCGTTGCAGGGTCAGGCACTTGGACAACATTTAGTGACGGAACATCAAATGCTACATCAGCAACAATTACAGGATTAACTGCAGGTAATGCTTATGAATTTAGAGTTTCGGCAAAGAATCTGATTGGTAATTCACTTCCTTCATTTACATCACCAGTTGTTGAATCACTTCCAACCGCTCCGACGATCTCAGCTGTCACGGGTGGCAGCGAGAAGGTAACTGTTGCCTGGAATGCATCTTCACATCTTGGGTCAGGAACTCTGACTGATTATGAAGTTACTGCCTATGACGCATCAGGCAATGCTGCGGGTTCATGTAAACCAGCATCTGGACAACGAACATGTGAAGTGACTGGACTTGATAATGGATCAAGCTATACCTTCAAGGTCGCCGCAATTACATCGGTTGGTACTTCAGCACAATCATCAGCATCATCTGTAGTTGTTCCAGCAGGTGTGCCATCTGCACCTGCCAATGTTGTTGCAGTAACCAGTGGAAGCAATATGACAGTGACTTTTGATGCACCCGCAGATAACGGTGGTTCAGCAATTACTTCATACGTTGTCACTTCATCACCAGCTGGTGCGACATGTACTCGAGGTGCCAATGCAACGACCTATACATGTACTGGTTTAACCGCGGGTACTAACTACACATATTCAGTGAAGGCAGTTAATTCAAAGGGAGAATCCAGTGCATCCTTGGATTCAACAGCGGTTACTGCCGTTGCTGTTCCGTCGGCCCCACAAGGTGTTTCAGCAGTGATTACAGCAGGAACTACTACTCTTTCTGCCACAGTCTCTTTCAATCCGCCTGCAAATGAAAATGGTTCACCAGTAATTTCCTACACAGTGACCGCCTCACCTGGTGGAGCTACCTGCACCGTTACAGCTCCAACCACCTATTGCGACATTCCTGTTTTGCCGGATCGTGTTTATACCTTCACCGTTACTGCAACAAATACTGTCGGCACTTCGGTTGCTTCATCAGCATCCCTTGAAACAAAGGCAGAAAATGGAATCCCACCTACATTGAAGGTTGACCCGATTCCTGCCCCAACCGGGGATTTGGTAGAAAACAAAGTTTTGAGTTCAAATATCACTTTCGCAGATTTTAACTCAACCCCTAATTCCGTGGTCACATATCAGTGGAAGCGTTGTACTGAACCAACAGATGACATAACATGCACAAGTATTTCTGGTGCAACCAATGCGACATACACCCTTGGTTCAAGTGATGTTGATAAATACATAAGAGTTGAAGTAACTGCTACCAACTCGATCGGAACAATTACCAAACTTTCCGATGCAACCGCAATTATTGTTGCAGCACAAACAACACCAAGTACGCCATCTACCCCGTCAACACCAAGTACTCCATCTACACCGGCAGTTGATCCAACTCCAGTCGCACCTACTTGTGATTCTGCATGTCAGGCAATTCGTGATGCTGCAGCGACAAAGGCAGCCGCAGATGCTGCAGCAAAAGCTGCGGCGGATAAAGCAGCCGCAGATGCTGCAGCAAAATTAAAGGCTGATGCAGATGCACGCACAGCAAGTGATAGAGCATCAGCGGCAGCAAAGGCGGCAGCGGATGCTGCAAAGACTGCAGTTGAAAGAGCAGGAGCAGCTGCAGCAGCAAAGGCCGCGGCAGATGCGGCGGCGGCGACGGCGGCAGCACAAGCGAAGGCCGCGGCAGATGCACAAGCCGCGGCAAATAAGGCAGCAGCAGATGCAGCGGCGGCATTACGTAACTCTGCAACATCAGCAGCTGCACGCGCTGCAGCTACAGCAGCGGCAAACAAAGCAGCAGCAGATGCAGCTGCTGCGGTAAAAGCTGCAGCAACTGCTGCTCAAAATGCGACCAGGGCAAAGACAGCGGAAGCAAATGCAAATAAACAAGTAGATATTGCAATTAACTCTCTCACTTCGAAGACTGCATCTGCGCAAGCAACTGCAGAGGCTAATGCGATCGCAGCGGCAGCAAAGGCTGCAGCTAACCAGGCAGCCGCAGCCGCAGCCGCTAAAGCCGATGCCGCAAAAGCGACGGCATCTGCAGCACAGAAGGCCGCCTCTGATGCAGCAGCACGTATTGCAACAGAACAACGAGAAGCGGCAACGGCAGCAGCCGCAGCAAAAGCTGCAGCAGAAGCGGCGGCAAAAGCAAGTGCAGAAAAGATTGCAGCTACCAACGCTGCAAAGGTTGCTACTGAGACATTAGCCAAGGTTTTGAATGAAAAGGCAACCCTTGCAGAACAAGCTGCTAATGCAACTGATGCAAAGGCTCGTGAAGAGATCGCTAAAAAGATCGAAGAGATAGAAACAAGGCTTGATGAAGTTGAAGCAGCCGTAGAAGAAGCACAAGATGCTGCCGAAGAAGCTACTGCAGAATATGAAGAAGCATCTGAAGCTGCAGAAGAAGCACAAGAAGTCGCTGCAGAAGAAGCACAAGATGCTGTCGAAATTAAGACTGAAGTTGCAACAAAGACCGCTGCCGCAACTAAGGCAGCAGCAAATGCAACAGTTGCTGCAAAGGTTGCAACTGCTGCTAAAGCTGCAGCCGCAAAGGTCCCATCAAAGGCCGTCATCACCAAGAAACCATCAACCACGGCAGGTAAGAATTCAGCGAAAGCAACTGTTACAGGATTGAAGCCTGGCCAAAAGGTCAAGGTAACCGTGAATGTGAAACCAAGGCCATGATAAATATGAAGAGAATTATTTCTGTCGTTTTGTTCAGTTTATTCGCTTCATTGTTTCAAAGTATGCCAAATGCCGCGGCCGCTCCTGGATATATTGGAAACGCAAACCAAACAAGTACAAATTATTTTAATACGGTGTGCAATATGACATCAAGGACAGCAATCATAAAGTTTAATGGGGACACAGCAAAAAGTTATGAATGGGCGGCAATGAGTCACCCTACATTTGAAAGCTATTCGACTTATTTAGCAACAAACACACCTGGTTATAACACCTTGAAGACTGAATATGTTTCCGGATTAACGTGGACGCCAGTTTCAGCTGTCACAACAATTATGGCAAATTATGCTTCACCAGTTGTAGTTGAGTTCCCCTTGCCAGATATTTTTCATCCAAACTGGAGTGCTTTTTATTTAAGAGAAGTTGAGGGAGCGACCAAGGGCATTGCTTCATGGATGGCTACTTGTAAATACCTGGCTGTCGCACCTGACGCCCCAGGCCAACCAACAGGTTCTGCAGGCGACAGTCAGGTAACCGTCACAGTAGTTGCTCCAACGAGCGGTGGATCTCCAACCTCGTATACCGTGATTGCTTCACCACAAGTAGGTGGGGTAACTAGAACCTGTACAGTCGCTGGTTCTTCTGGATCTTGTACTGTTACTGGCTTAACAAACGGAGTCGCTTACACATTTTCCTCTACGGCTACTAATAGTGGTGGTACATCAACTGCGTCGACCGCGTCTTTGAGCGCGACCCCAATAGATTCAACCGCACCAACCGTTACCTCTGTTTCCTCATCTTCATCAAATGGAAGTTATAAGGTCGGAAGTACAATTGCAGTCACAGTGAATTTTAGTGAAGCAGTAATTGTTACAGGCACCCCTCAACTAAAACTTGAAACGGGCTCAACTGATCAAATCGTTAATTACACTTCAGGAAGCGGTACAAACACACTAACTTTCAATTACATTATTCAAGCAGGTGATGTGACGTCAGACCTTGATTATTTCTCCACTTCGGCATTAATGCTCAATGATGGAACAATTAAGGATGCAGCCGCGTTCGATGCCGTCTTAACATTGGCATCACCAGGATCGTCTGGATCAATCGCAAATGCCAAAGCAATCATTGTTGATACGACAGTCCCAACTGCATCTCTTACTGCAGGGACAGTAATCGGATCTGGAAATGCAACTGTGCAATCGTCGGAAGCAGGAACGGCATATTTGATTAAGTCATCGGTAGCGGTTTCATCTCTAGCCAGCATAGAAAATGCTGCAGGTAATCTTTGGAATAGTGTTTCTGTTTCTGCAAATACTGCTACAAATCTAAGTGCATCAGGTCTCGACCTGGGCGAATATGTTTTATATACAGCTGACGCGGCAGGCAATCTCTCTGCTGTATCAAGTAACACTGTTACCGTCTCAATGGGTGCTCCTAGTACTCCCGATTTGAATTCATCCTCAGACTTAGGAACATCATCAACCGATAATCAGACTGCAGATGACACTCCTACGATTGATTTAACTGGTTTATCAACTGGTGCAGTCGTGACGGTAACGGCAACACCTAGCTCCGGCTCACCTGTAACTTGCACATTCACGGCTTCAAGCGGATCTGGAAGCTGTACTTTTTCCTCGCTAGCCAATCAAACATACTCATTCAAGGCATCACAAACATTAAGTGGAGTAACTTCTTCGGATTCAGCAAACTTAACAAATGTTAAGATCGAGAAAATAGCAATAACACCAACCGTAACATTAACTTTGAACCCGGCCGATGACCTTGGAATTTCGTCGACTGACAAAATTACGAGCGCTACAACACTAAGAATTACATCCAGCAGTGGTGGTGTCTCATATACAACTAGCGGTGGAAGTGGAAATAATAGTAACTGCACATCAGGTTGCAGTTTTGGCACCTTTAGTTCAGGTGTGATCACTTTTACTGGTTCGGCAACAACTGATACTTATGGAAATTCTGCCACTCCGACACTTCAGGTAACTGTTAATACGGGCACTCCAACACTTTCGAGCGTATCGGCTAGTTCAGTGGCTGGTACGACAGCTAATTTGAACTTTACTTCTAACCAGGAAGGAACGTATTTCTATTTAGTGCTCGCAGCGTCAGCGACAGCTCCTGATGCGGCCACAATTATTGCCCAAGGTACTTCTGTAACCAAGGGAACCTCTTCCGCACTTGCCTCAACAAACACAGTCGCAATTAGTGGGCTATCTGAAAGCACTGCATATAAGACTTATCTAGTTGTAAGGCACCCAGCAGGTGGCACTTCGGCTGTTTCAAATGTTGCAATGACAACAACAATTGCAGTTCCTTCTGTGCCTGATCTGGCAGCTGGATCAGATCTTGGTTCATCATCGACGGATAACTCCACAGCCGATAACACTCCTACAGTTGATTTAGCAGGTCTTACTTCTGGTGCTTCCGTGACTGTCACGGCTACACCGTCGACCGGAAGTCCCGTCACGTGCACATTTACCGCATCTGGATCAACCGGCTCATGCACTTTTTCAGCGTTAACAAATGGCACGTATTCGGTCAAGGTAAAGCAAACGGTAGGTGGCGTTGATTCGGCTGATTCAGTTGCATTAACTGGGCTTGTAATCAATGCACAAATTGTTTCAACTCCGGCCACGCCAGATTTAACTTCTGGATCTGATCTCGGCAGTTCAGCAACAGATAATGTAACAAATGATGACACGCCAACAATATCTGTTTCTGGAACATTTACAGGAACTGCTGTCGTTACAGCTACTAAGGCTGGCTCATCAGATATTTCGTGCACAATTGTTTCTGGTAGTTGCACTTTAGGAACACTGGCAGATGGAACATGGAGTTTGACTGTCACTGATTCCACTGTCGCGGGAAGCACAGCAACCTCATCAGCTCTCTCACTAACTATTGATACTGGACGACCAACAGCTGCATTAACTACAGGCACTATCTTTGCTTCAGGTAATGCATCAGTTCAATCGAGTGAATTGGGAACTGCATATCTGGTTAGAAACTCTGTAACAGTCTCAGATCTAGCAAGTATTACTTCACAAGCAGGAAGTGTTTGGAACACAGTTTCAATCGCAGCCGTAAATACAGCTACCAATTTGCCTGCTACTGGGTTAACGGCTGGCACCTACCTTCTTTACACAGTTGATGCTGCAGGCAACCTTTCCTTAGTTTCATCTCAGAGTGTTGTGATCGCTGTTGAAACACCTGGGGCACCAGGACAACCAACAGTTGTTGCAGGGGACACCCAAGCAACTATCACGGTCGTGGCCCCAACTTCAGGCGATGCACCAACTTCCTACACGATTCAAGCTTCTGATTCCTCTGGAGTCTTGGCAGGAAAGACATGTACCGTGACAGGTGCATCAGGATCTTGTGTTGTATCTGGGTTAACCAACGGTACGGCGTACACCTTTACTTCAACTGCAACAAATACTGGAGGTACTTCTTCAGCGTCTTCTAGTTCCACATCAGCTACACCAACTGATACACCAGTTGCTCCACAAGTATCAGCGACAACAGCCCCGACAGGAACTTTAGTCAACGGCAACACTTTGACTTCAGCTGTGACTTTTACTGGAACTCCAACACCTAACCTGACATATATCTGGCAACGATGCACCTCCACCACTGAGTTATCGACATGTGTTGCAATTTCGGGGGCAACTTCTGCAACCTATGTGCTAACTGATGCCGATGCTGGAAAGTTTATTCGCACAGTTGTTACGGCTACAAATGGCACAGGAAGTATTGTTGGAACTTCTACTGTTACAACAGCTATTGCAGCGATAGCAGCAGGTGCACCAACTTCTCTCTCTGCAGCTGCAAGTGATGGTGCTGCAATTATTTCATTTACTGCAGGTAACACCGGTGGTGCTGCCATCACAAACTACAAATATTCAACCGATGGAACAAACTACATTGCACTTAATCCTGTGGATGCATCGTCACCTGTAACTATTCCTGGATTAACAAATGGAACCTCCTACACAATCTATTTGAAGGCAGTAAATAGTGCAGGGGATTCAGTTGCATCATCGTCAGTATCGGTCACTCCGGTCGATAATGTTTCGCCAACATTAAGCGGTGCTGTTCTTGCAGCCAATGGAACAACGCTTACACTCACATTTAGCGAAGCACTAAATGCGACTACGGCCGCGGCAAGTGCGTATGCAGTAACTGTTAATGGCGTGGCTGTCACGGTTTCATCTGCTGTCGTATCAGGATCAACTGTTGTACTAACGCTGGCTACAGCGGTAGATCAAGGCAGGACGGTACTGGTTTCATATACAGATCCAACTTCCAGCAATGACTCATCCGCAGTCCAAGATTCGACCGGAAATGACACAGCGACATTTACCGCGCAATCAGTTACTAATAACTCAACGAACATAACAGTGCCGGGTAGACCTGGCACAGCAACTGCAGTAGCGGGTAATGCTCAAGCAACAGTTACGGTCAGCGCACCAACCACTGGTGGAACACCTACTTCGTACACAGTTACCGCATCACCAGGAAGTGCAACTTGTACGGTTACAGGTGCAAGCGGCTCCTGTACCGTAACTGGGCTAACTAATGGGACCGCATACACTTTCACGACCAGCGCGATAAACATCAGCGGAACATCAGTGGAAACATCTACTGCATCAAGTGCGGTTACACCATCAGCTCCTGTTGCACCGGTCGCACCACCTGCACCTATTCCAGCACCTGAACCAGTCTGTAATGCAGCATGTGTTGCCGCCGCAGCAAAGGTAGTTGCAGACAGAGTGGCAGCAGAGGCAAAAGTTGTTTCAGATACTGCAGCAAAGGTTGTTGCAGAAAAAGTTTCAGTAGACAGATCTGCTGCAGAAGCTGCGGCAAAGGCTGCGGTAGATAAAGCAGCAGCAGCTGCTGTGGCAAAGGCGGCTGCGGATGCAGCTGCTGCACAAGCTGCGGTAGTTGCCAAGGCAGCAGCAGATGCACAAGCTGCGGCGGTTGAAGCAGCAAGTAAAGCTGCTGCAGCGTTGAAGAGCGCAACTACTACGGCGGCAGCTAAAGCAACAGCTACAGCAACCGCAGCAAAGGCCGCGACAACTGCTGCTAATGCGGTTCAAGCAGCGGCAGCTGCAGCAAAGGCTGCGGCGACTGCTAAGAACACAGCATCGAATGCCTCTAAGCAGGTTGATATTGCAATCGGGGCACTTGGCTCTCAAACTGCAAGTGCAAGTAGTACCGCACAGGCAAACGCCATTGCAGCGGCAGCAAAAGCTGCGGCAAACGCGGCAGCTAAGAGTGCTGCAGATCAAGCAGCAGCTGCAAAAACAGCGTCAAATAACGCTAATAAAGAGGCCACCGATGCGGCAGCACGAATTGTGATTGAGCAAAAAGAGGCAGCAGATGCTGCAGCTGCAGCAAAGGTTGCAGCAGATGCTGATCTCAAGGCGAATGAGTTAAAAATTGCAGCAGCAACGGAATCACAAAAGGCAATGGAGGCTGTTGTTGCTGCATTAAATGAAAAGGTTGTACTTGCAGAAGCTTCAGTAAAAGCGGCCACAGTTGCTGAACGTGCAGAGATTGATAAGAAGATCGCTGATGTGAGTACCAAGATTGTCGAACTTCAAAAGGTTGCAGATGAAATGCAAGTAAAGGCGGATGCGGCTATCGCAGCGCAAGTAAGCACCCGGGCTGCTGTAGAAGCAGCTACTCAGAATGCAACTGTTCAGGCCAATGAGGCTTCCGCAGTAAAAATTGAGTCAATTGAAAAAACATCAGCAGCAACAAAAGCAGCAGCCGATGCAAGTTTGGCAGCAAAAGTTGCCACTGCAGCTAAGGCAGCAGCAGCAAAGGTTCCAGCCAAGGCAGTAATTGCAGCCAAACCAAGTACAAGCACAAAACCAAATTCAACAAAAGCGACAATTTCAGGTTTGAAACCGGGACAAAAAGTCAAGGTAACCGTTAACGTAAAGGGCAAATAATGAGAAAAATACTCCTACTCGCGATTATTCTTTTAAATTTCTTAGTCCTGCCATCATCTGTTGCGGTTGAGAAGAATGTTGTGATTGATCGACTGACTCAGTCAGAGGCGGAAGACCTTGATATTGAGATTCCAGATAGTGTCCCGCCTGGTTTTCACTCAATCACCATCGAGGTTTACGATGACAACGGTACAGTTTCTGAAAAAGAGATTGAGTTTTGTAAGGATGAAAAAGGTGTTGTTCAATGGGATAACAAATGTCCTAATCTGAATTTGGAAGAAGAACCCGCACCTGTTGATCCAGAACCAGTAAAGGCGATCAAAACTGGCCTACAGCCATATGATCCCTTGAGCGATCCAGAGACCACAAAAGGCTTGCATTTGGCTGGTTTTGCAGCTCTTGCCGCGCTAACTTCAATTAAACGTAATGAGAAGCAGAGTGAAGAGGAGCAAGACCAAGAGTCTTTGCAATCTGTTTCATCCGGTGCGCTGAAGTTGCTGAAGAACGAACCCGGAAGGGGAGACCTTTCAAAAACTTGGGACAATCGTTTTACGGATAAAAGCGATTTCCTCTTTGTATCTCTGGCACATCGATTTAATCGCTTCTCACCATTGTTGACTCGCACGATTCAGGATGGCAACACAGTCCGGGCCATGATCGGTTCATGGGCAGCGTTGTTGATGCCAATCGGATTAATCCTTGGAATCATCGCCGTGATTAATACTGGAGGCCAATCATTGCCACCCGTATGGACCATAGTTGCATTGATTATGGCAGTTGCTATCTTTGATGCATTCGCAGGATTTGTTGCAGGATTTGTGTTCTTCTTGGCTGCTCTTGTAACTGGCAACATCACTAATCGTCCGGAACTTTTGACAACTATTGGTGTGATGGTCTTGTTCTTTGCACCAGCATTACTTGCAAGTGCTTTCCGCCCATTCCGTCGCTTAGTACGAAATCAAGACGACAGGTGGGAGCGCATTACAGATTACGCACTTGCCACCTTGCTAACTTTCTGGGTAATCACAAAGATGGTTGCTGCTATGAATGGTTTAGCTCGTCTGGAACTACCAATTACGGATTATGGAACAGAGCTTGCTCTGATCGCAGCTGGTTTGTTATTGATCCGCGTTGCACTGGAAGACATTGCAGTCGAACAGTACCCAATGCGACTTCGGGCACTGCACGTTGAGATTAGAAAGCCATC
>Ga0208083_1000134_pt1 | contig 17450 bp, 15 predicted proteins | sample LakMenEpi07Jul09_FD_150677 | JGI IMG/M metagenome (GOLD analysis project Ga0208083, IMG submission 150677) | Freshwater microbial communities from Lake Mendota, WI - 07JUL2009 deep hole epilimnion (SPAdes) | ecosystem: Environmental > Aquatic > Freshwater > Lake > Epilimnion/Euphotic zone ...
TTGTCCAACTACGGCAATGCGGCGACCTTCCGGCGAGAAATCATCGAAGAACACTTGCGCACATACATCTGCACCAGCCGGATTATGAGCGCCGTCAACGACAACAAGTGGTTGACGTCCAAGTACTTCAAACCGCCCGGGCATTTCCACCATGGCAAATCCTTCGCGCACTACTTCAACATCGAGTTGTGCGTCAAAAAATTCTTCTACTGCAACTAGCGCAATGCTTGCGTTATCACCTTGGTGTTGTCCGTGCAAAGGCAACATCAATTCTTGGTACATCGCGCGCGGAGTACGCACGTCAAGTAGTCGCCCACCTACCGCCAGTTCGTTGTCTGCACAATCGAAATCATCATTGCGCTTCAACAATTTTGCAGCGGGTGCATTTGCCCACACCGATTCCAAATCTGGATTGATATCGCCAACGACAAGCGAACTGTGCTCTTTTGAAATTCCCACTTTTTCAAAGGCAATATCTGCAAGTGTTGGCCCGGCGAACTCCATGTGATCAAGTGCGATGTTGGTAATGACAGCAACTTCTGAGCGCACCACATTGGTGGCATCCCATCGTCCAAGCATTCCCACTTCAATTACAGCGACGTCGACCACTTCGTCTGCAAAATGTCGAAACGCTGCGGCAGTGACAATTTCGAAATACGTTGGTCGCACGCCGGAAATCGCTTCGGCATCGGCGATTGCAGCAACACACTCAGCGAATGCTTCCTGGGTAATTGGCACACCATTGCGAGAAATACGTTCGGTTAAATGTTCGAGGTGCGGGCTTGTGTATGTGCCGACATGCAAGCCATGGGCCATCAGCAACTTGCTAATGATCTGCGTCGTCGAACCTTTTCCATTAGTCCCCGTCACATGAATTACCGGGTAATTCAATTCTGGATGTGCCATCACATCCATGAACGCCGAAATGTTGTCAAGTGAAGGCGATTCGACTCGCCCAGTTTTTTCGTAGCTTGCGTGCTCGTCTAGGTAAACAAGCGCCTCGGCGTAATTCATAACGGTGAGGTTAGGACTATGAGGCAGCGCGGCGTTGGCGGGCAACGCGAGTTGAACGAGGAACAATGGTCGGATCAGCTTTGCTGACCACTGAGTCCACGTCCACAATCACTTTTGCCACGTCGGTACGGCCTGGTAATTCATACATGGTGTTGAGCAATACTTCTTCAAGAATTGCTCGCAACCCACGGGCTCCGGTGCCGCGATTCAATGCCTGCTCAGCAATTGCCACCATTGCATCTGGCGTAATTTCCAGCTCGATGTCTTCGAACTCAAAGAACTTTTGGTATTGCTTCAGCAACGCATTCTTTGGCTCAGTAAGAATTTGAATGAGCGCCTGCTTGTCCAAGCTGTGCACTGCCCCGATCATTGGCAATCGACCAATGAACTCGGGAATCATGCCGAACTTCTGCAAGTCTTCTGGAAGAACTTGTGCGAACAATTCGCCAGGGTCTTTTTCGGCCTTCGAGCGAACGTTGGCGTGGAAACCTACGCCCTTGTGGCCAATGCGCTGTTCAATAATTGAATCGAGACCCGCAAATGCTCCTCCAACAATGAACAACACGTTGGTGGTGTCGATCTGAATGAACTCTTGGTGTGGGTGCTTACGTCCACCCTGTGGCGGAACTGCGGCAACGGTGCCTTCAAGAATTTTGAGCAAGGCTTGTTGCACACCTTCGCCCGAAACGTCGCGTGTAATTGACGGGTTCTCGCTCTTACGCGCAACCTTGTCAATTTCGTCAATGTAGACAATGCCTGTTTCAGCGCGAGCCACGTCAAAGTCGGCGGCTTGCAGCAACTTCAACAAAATGTTTTCTACGTCTTCACCGACATAACCAGCCTCGGTGAGCGCTGTTGCATCGGCTATTGCAAACGGAACATTCAACAACTTGGCAAGCGTTTGAGCCATGTGCGTTTTGCCGCAGCCAGTTGGACCAAGCAACAAGATGTTGCTCTTTTGTAATTCAACTTCGTCCTTGCGCGTACCCGAAGACTTATGCCTGATACGTCGGTAGTGATTGAACACCGCAACCGCGAGCACCTTTTTGGCTTGATCTTGCCCAACTACGTATTCATCGAGGAACGCACGAATGTCGCGCGGGATTGGAAGTTCTTCAACACCAACAGTTGGAGTTTGTGTGAACTCTTCATCGATGATTTCGTTACAGAGATCGATGCATTCATCGCAGATGTAGACACCCGGACCAGCAATGAGCTTCTTCACTTGCTTCTGCGACTTTGCGCAGAACGAACACTTCACCAACTCTGCGGTGTCGCCAAACTTTGCCATGAGTAGTTAACCGAGCCTCAGCGAATTGGGCCGGAGCGGTCGGTCATTCCACGGCTGGTAATGATTTCGTCAATTACGCCGTAGTCGAGTGCTGCTTGTGCTTCAAGGGTGAAGTCACGATCGGTGTCGCCGTGAATGCGATCAATCGTCTGGCCAGTGTGCTTCGACAAAATTTGCTCAAGCAACTCACGCATGCGCAAAATTTCGCGTGCCGCGAGTTCCAAGTCGGTGACCTGCGAGTAGCCAACTTGTCCATACGGCTGGTGCAACAACACTCGTGCGTGTGGAAGTGCAAGTCGCTTGCCCTTTGTGCCGGCGGCAAGCAGAACTGCGGCAGCAGAAGCAGCTTGGCCCAAACAAATGGTGGCAATGTCGTTCTTAATGAACTGCATGGTGTCGTAAATAGCGAACAATGCCGTGATGTCTCCACCAGGGCTATTGATGTAGATGTTGATGTCTTTGTCTGGGTTTTCGCTCTCCAAGTGGATGAGCTGTGCACAGATCAAGTTGGCAATGGTGTCATCAATTGGAGTGCCAAGGAAGATGATGTTTTCCTTCAACAACCGGCTGTACAAGTCGGACGTGCGCTCACCACGGCTAGTTGTCTCGGTGACACTTGGAATGTAGTAATTCCGCATCACATTGTCTTCACGCATGGTGCATCTCCTCAGGGCGAACCTTCTAGAGACGATGATAGTTGCGGGGGCTCACGCCCTTGCGTCAATTAGGTGTGGCACTTGCCCACCACTCACTACAAAACGTGAGTTTGGGGCTTATTCGCCGTCTTCCTCGCCAAACAGAATGTCGGCACTAATTGAGTTTCCGTCAGCATCGACGAGGGTCGAATTGCGCAGCAACCAGTCCACAGCCTTCGACTTACGAATCTGTGCTTCAAGTTCTGCAATCGCATCGTTTTGCTCGTACAACTTGCGCACCTGAGCCAACTTGCGGCCGGCCTGTGTTGCAATGCGGGAAAGCTCTGCTTCAAGGTCGTCTGCATCAGATTCAAAACCTTCGGCAAGTGCAACTGCACGCAACGCAAGATCGATCTTCACAGCCTTTACCGATTCACCACGTAGTGACTCGATAAATGTTTCTGTTGACTGACCGGTTGCCGACAGCCACTGCTCAAGTGCAATGCCCTGCGCTTGGAACTGTTCAATGGTGCCGCGCACACGTGACTGCAAGTCGCTATTGATCATTGCCTCTGGTGAGTCAACTTCAACCAACTCGGCAAGTGCCGTTGTGGTGCGGTCTACGAACACGCTACGGGACTGATTCAACTTCATGTCTTCCAAACGCTTACGCAAGGCTGACTTCCAAGCTTCTACCGAATCGAATTCTGCAACATGGTTTGATACCCACTCATCGGTGAGGTCATCGAGCAACATCTCTTGCACTTTTTTCACAATGACAGTCATCTCTGCGTCTTGCGTAGTTCCGTTTGGTGCTTCGGTGTATTCCACCTTGTCGCCAACCTTTTTGCCAATCAACTTGTCGTCGAAACTTGGAGACACCCAAGCCTTGCCAACTTCGTATGCCCAATCTTCAACGTTGAGTCCTGGAACTGGCGCACCTTCACGCTCGCCGCTGAGGTCGAGAGACACATGGTCACCCTTCGCAATTGCGCGATCAACATCTTGCAACTTGCCGTGACGTGATTGCTCGCTGCGAATTGCGTCGTCTACTTCGCTGTCTTTCACTGCAATAGATGGCAGTTCAACACGCAAACCTTTGTAGCCGCCAACGGTGATAACTGGTCGAACTTCACACGTTGCGTCGAATCCGACAACGCCTTCAACTTCGCCCTTCGTCACTTCAATAGAAGGTGTCGCGATGAGGTCGATCTTGTGTTCGCGCACTGCTTGCGAGAGGTACTCGGGTACGGCATCTTGAATGGCCTGCGAGCGTGCAGCGCCCGATCCAATTTGTGCCTCGAGCAATTGGCGCGGAGCCTTGCCCTGGCGGAAGCCCGGAATACGAACTTCTTGTGCGATTTTGCGGAATGCCTGGTCAATATTGCGGTCGAACTCGACCTCGTCAATTTCCACCGACACTTTGACTTTGTTGCCCTCGAGGGTCTCAATAATGGTTTTCACAGGGCGCAAAGTGTACCCTTTGCATTCGTGACAGCCTCGTGGAAGCCCCATGCACTCGCAACGCCCCATGAGGGCCAGATCAACCTGAAGATGGGTGACAAGGTCTCCCTCACCGCAGAAGTGGACGGTCTCCCTGTTGGCACTGAGGGCAAGGTCATTTTGGCCAATGGCTTCAACTGGCTTCGCTATCGCGTGCGTTTTACCAACGGCACCGAAATTGGCGACCTTGACCATCGCCACTTGCAACCGATTGGCAAAACTGCTCGTCGCTTGGCTCGTGCTGCAAAGCGCGCATAGTTTTCTCTCGCCTGTATTTCACTTGTCATCGCTAGGATGAACCCGTTAGCGGAGTGTGGCGCAGCTTGGTAGCGCATCTGGTTTGGGACCAGAGGGTCGCAGGTTCGAATCCTGTCACTCCGACCAGTACATGAATACTTCAGACTCGTCCTCGATCGACGCAATACGTGCGGCCAAGTACATCTCGTTTGTTTCCACTCGCAAGAACGGAACCCCCATCGCAACACCAGTGTGGGTCGCGCCGCTTCCCCATATCGGACCAAACGTTTTCGGGTTCACAATCGATGCCAATGCCGGCAAAGCAAAACGTCTCGCCCACACCAACACGGTCACCGTGCAGCCGTGCGACATTCGCGGCCGCATTGTTGAGGGCTCACCAATTGTGAGTGGAACTGCAGTTGTCATTAGTGGCGTTGAAGCCGAAACAGTTCGCGACGCCGTTGCTCGTAAATATGGTTTCACCTACAGTGTGTTTTCCATCTACTTGTGGTTCTCCGAACGATTCGGCAGCCATAAAGACCAGCCTGAAACGGCTGTTGTTGTCACGCTAAACGCGTAACTGTTATTTCGTAATGGTGTACGAGTCGACGCGCGACGTCATTGCACCAAGTACGTCCGTAATTGGCCGCACGCCAATGCCAACAGTGTTAGGCACGTCGATATAGCCATCTACTAATTCGAAAGGCGTCGTTACGTCTTGTGAGAAATATCGACTGGAAGCCGACGTGTCTCCAGGAAGAGTAAACCCAGGCAGTGCAGCCAGTGCGAGGTTGGCGGCACGGCCAATACCGGTTTCCAACATTCCCCCACACCACACGGGCACTCCACGCGACACGCACAAATCGTGAATCCGTTTTGATTCCAAGTACCCGCCAACGCGACCAGGCTTGATATTGATGATCGAACACGCATTGATGTCGAGTGCTCCCCGTGCAACGTCGTATGAAGTGATTGATTCGTCTAAACAAATTGGCGTGCCAACACGTTTGCTTAACTCCACGTGGCCAACAATGTCTTCTTCGGGCAATGGTTGCTCAATGAGCAACAGGTTGAATTCATCAAGTTTGGCCAGGTGCGCCGCATCATCAACCGTGTATGCGGCATTGGCATCTACTTGCAACAACATGTCTGGTCCGAATGCTTCACGCACGGCACGCACGCGGTCGATGTCGAGTCCAGGCTCAATTTTCAACTTGATGCGCACATACCCTTCTGCGCGATAATCGGCAACCACTCGCAGCAAGTCATCAATTGTTGGCTGAATACCAACCGACACGCCCGAAGCAACTTTGGTTTGTGTGGCGCCAAGAAACGTTGCGAGCGACATGCCTGCTTTGCGTAATTGATAATCCAATAGCGCAGCTTCAATTGCTGCCTTAGCCATGAAGTTGCCACGAATCACCGACGACTTCTGTACAAATTCTTCGGCTGTCGTAGTTGGCGTAATCATCTTGATCAAATAACGCTTCATCACTTCTTCACAGCCGTCTACATATTCAGATGAATACAACGGCGCAGCCATGGCAACACACTCGCCCCAACCTTCTTCATCGTCGCCAACTACGTGCACGTACAACAAGTCGCGATCCACTTCAGTTGCAAACGATGTACGAAATGGCGAGACCAAGTTGATGTGAGCGCGCACGATTTCTATTCTGCGAATCATGACCTATCCCCTGCTCAAGACGTATGAATATTCTGCGTTCAATCCTCGCACTGAGTAACCGTTACTCATGGCTTCTTCAAATGCTGCACGCTGACGAGTGCGCCACAGTTGCGCTTCATCTTTATTGGACTTACGGAGCAACTCAATGTCGGCTGGAGTATCAATCACTACGTCACCAGCTTGTTCAGTCACCACTTCCAGCGGTTGCGGTGCGCCTGCTGCCATCACCTGCCATCGCACCAGCACGCGATCGCTTTGTTCGCCAGCGTTAATTCCGTCATCTAGTTCGCCGTAAAAATTTTGGTAGTAGTTGGTTACTGTCGCGCCAAGTTTCACCATGTTGAACCACGCATTGCGACGAACCAACGGATCGAATGACCATGTAATGGTGGCAAAGCCGTTTTCACGAGCCCATTGCCATTGGTGCATTTTCACTTGAGTGCCGATTCCCTGGCCAGCATGTGATTGAACAACACCTGCCGCGTGTGAGTGCAGGTTCAATTCACTCGCCTGGGCTGACAGTGACTTTCCAACGATGGCAAAGGCTGCAGCCACAGGCAGATCGCCGTCCCACACCACCGATCCATAGGCCCCGTTATGCAAAGACGCCACAATGATCTCTGGCGAAACCATGGTTTTCACTGACCACACCTCATCGAAGACCTGCGAAATCAACGCAGCATCCGCAGGGCTGTGTGCCAGTTGAATTCGCAGTTGATTTGACATTGGTCAAAACTCTACCCATCGGCAAAGATAGGGATATGTCCGTAAAAGTCACCGTTGTTAATCACCCTGTTGCCGCCGAAGCTCTCACCCATCTTCGGGATCAAAACTCATCAAACCAATTCTTTCGAGCGGAGATGCGTCGACTTTCTCTGGTTGTTATTGCCGAAGCACTTCGTGATGTTCCAACAACAAAAGTTCGTGTGACCACACCTCTCGCCGAAACCGATGGCATTAAAATTTCGCAGCGTCCAGTACTTGTGCCAATTCTTCGTGCTGGACTTGGCATGTTGCCGGCAGCGATGGAACTTCTTCCCGATGCCGACATTGCGGTCGTTGGCGTACAACGCGACGAACAAACACACCAGCCAAGTGAGTACGTAGCAAAACTTCCATCACGCCTCGATGGTCGTCATTGCATCGTGCTCGACCCAATGCTTGCAACTGGCGGTTCACTTGAATACGGCTGCAAATTATTGGCAGCGCGCGGCGCTCCTCAGCCAATCACCATCGCCTGCGTGCTTGCCGCACCAGAAGGAATTGCGTATCTCGAAAAGTCGGGAATGGATTTACACATTGTGACCGCATCCATCGATGAACGCCTCAACGAAAATGCGTTCATTGTTCCAGGCCTGGGTGATGCGGGCGACCGACAATTCGGTCCACCTCACTGATCTAGCGTTTGGCGTTAGCCAATAAACGATGCAACAACGTCGTTATACAATTCCAAACTGATGGTGCGAGTTTTCCCACTCGTTACCTTCATCGATTCGCGCTTAATTTCACCGCTGCGCAACACCACCATCTGGCCAAACTCGTTGTTCACGCACGCATCTACTGCAGAGAGACCGAATCGAGTTGCTAGAACTCGGTCATAACTTGTTGGAGTTCCACCACGCTGCACATGGCCAAGTTGTACTAATCGTGATTCGTACCCCGTGCGCGCTTCAAGTTCGCTCGCAATGACTCGGGAGATATCGCCGTTATATGCGTGCCCGTTCTTATCAATCGATGGAGGCGGAATCTCTAATGTGCCGGCTTTCGGCTTCGCCCCTTCGGCCACGACAACAATGGATGCATACCGACCATTTTCGTGACGTCGCTTCACAATTTCGGTCAGCTCAACAATGTCGAACGGGGCTTCTGGCACCACGATGGCGGTTGCTCCACCGGCGATACCTGCATGCAGAGCTATCCAGCCGGCATCTCGACCCATGACCTCGACCACCATGATGCGATCATGACTTTCTGCAGTGGTGTGCAGTCGGTCAATTGCATCGGTGGCAATTTGCACAGCGGTCTGAAAGCCAAAAGTGGCATCAGTGCCAACGACGTCGTTATCAATAGTTTTCGGCACCCCAATAGTTGGGAGCCCGAATTCTTCATACAAGCGCGACGCCACGGTAAGTGAGCCATTGCCGCCAATTACCACCAAGGAATTAAGGTCCAAGTCGCGGAAAGCCTGTTGTACATTGGCAACGCCGTCTTTTTCATCAAATGGCCCACCTCGACGTGTGCCCAAAATTGTTCCACCTTTGGGGGCTATCCCTCGCACATCGTTGGTTTTTAACAACGAGTAGCGCTGCTCCATAACCCCGTCCCAAGAGTCATAAAACCCAATAATTTCAGCGCCCAATTGGGTTTCAGCCTTACGAACAATTGATCTGATTACGGCGTTGAGGCCAGGGCAATCGCCGCCGCCAGTCAACACTCCAATTCGCATGTGGTCACCCTATATGTCTGTATGACTTATGTCTTGACAAAATGTTGAATCAAAGTTCGGACTTCTGTCCGCAAATTGATTATCGTTTTGAGTATGGCAAAAACAATCGTACGCAAAGCAACTGAAGCGACCTTGAAGCGTGAAGTTAAAGACATGCGCAAAGTGCTCGCCGATCGGTTGTTTGAGATGCGCACTGAGGCCGAATTGAGTCAAGCAAAACTTGCAGAAATTGCTGGCGTTGATCGTAAAACAATCAACAGAATTGAAAACGGTCACTTCTCTCCCGCGCTCGACACCATTGTGCGGTTAAGTGTTGCACTCGGCATTACGCCTTCTGCGTTGCTCGCTAACTAAACCCTGCCTAAAGCTGAAGTTTTTGCACGTAGTGTGCAAATCGTGAACAGGTATCAGCAATGCTGATCCAGTAATCAATGTTGGCACTTTCTCGCGCTTCGCAAAAGCTGCAGATAGACGAACCACCTCCGAAGCCAAAGTGCAACGCGGCACTAGCAAAAACCTCCTGCACTTGCACCGGGGGTGATTGCTTGATGTGAGCAGTTCCTTCCAAATAGTCAACAAACTGACTCAAATTCACAGCTGGCACCGCAACTCCACGTTCACGCAATTCAACCAATTTGTTCATGTCTAGACCCGTAAAGGCAACAATCAAACTTGCCGACTCAACGTCGGCAAGCGTGGCACTAATTGCCAATTCTTCAATCTTGCGAATCCCTTCAGGTAATTCCGGTGCTTCAACAACATTGAAGAGACCACACCAACTGTTGCGTCCCGATCGGCGACAACAACAACAAATGGGTACGCCACACACATACTGTACAATTCATGGGACAAAGCCCAGAGAAACCATCTGAAATGCCCATTTGGGGCATGAACCAGCCTCGTCTAGGTAAGCCCTGCACCTTGTATATAGTCACTCCGAGCAACTGGCCAAAGCGGCCCATTCCAGTGGGGTCCGACCTGAAATCACCTATCAAACAAGGGTTTAGGACTCATATCCAGCATTCTTGACACGCACAGTCACCTTGTGGATAAAGTGATGTCCTCATATCCAATCAGGGGGAAAAATGTCAGAAATCCAAGAATCAATTAACAACGTCGTGGATGCACCATCCGGTGTTTCGCGTCGTCGTTTTATCCAAGGTGCAGCCGCAGCTTCTGCTGGTGCAGCAGTAATTGGATTGTCAGCATGTGGCGGAAGTGATTCCGGTGCATCAAAAGGAATTAACGGAACCACACTTCGCATTGCAACAGGCAAGCAAGTACACCCAGCAGCTCCATGGGAAACATCAGACGGAAGTCTTTTCATTCTCAGCGTTGTTGGCGAATGGCTTTGCTACCAGTTGGCAGACGGAACTCTCGAGCCACGTATTGCTGAAAGCTGGGAACCAAACGCAGACGCAACTTCATGGACATTCAAGATCCGCGAAGGCGTTCTGTTCAACGACGGAACCCCACTCACCGTGGACGACGTTGTGTACACCTTCACTTCAATCTTCACCGCTGATCCATCGCGTTCAAAGGGTGCATTTGAAGGAACACTTGCTCCAGAAGGCGTAGTCAAGGTTGACGAAACCACAGTTCGCTTCGATCTCTTGAAGTCAACCGGTAACTTCCCTTACAACGTTTCATCAATGACCTACGGCATGTGCATCATCAAGAATGGTGCAGACGGTGGCAAGGCATGGACAGACACCATGATCGCCGCTGGCCCTTGGAAGATGGAAAGCTATGTTGAAACCGAGAAGACAGTTTTCGTAAAGAACGAGAACTACTGGGACTCGAACTTCAAGCCAGAATTCGATCGCCTCGAATTGGTGCAGTTCGTATCACTCGCAACAGCATTGCCACAGTTGAACACCGGTGAAATTGACTTCGCTGCTCAGATCGACGCAGCTGATGCGTTGGCACTTGATCAGGAAAAGTTCACCATCAACACCGTGAAGGCTGGTGCAGGTTTCGCACACGTCCACATGCGTTGCAACTTCGGTCCATTCATGGACAAGCGTGTTCGTCAAGCAGCAGCGCTCACCCTCGACCGTGAAGGTTACGTTTCGGGCGTTATGTCCGGAATTGGTGGCGTTGTTGGTAACGACAGCGTGATGGACCCTTACCCAACAGCAGACACAAGCGTTCCACAGCGAACCAAGGACATCGAAGCAGCAAAGGCCCTTATGGCCGAAGCCGGTGTACCAAACGGATTCGATGTGCAGTTGTCTTCATGGGCACGTGACGACATCAACAAGTACGCAGAGTTCATCAAGACCTCATTCGCTGAAATCGGTATCAACGTAGAGTTGGTCATCGACGGTTCAGACGGCGGCGGTTCGGTGTACTACACCTACGATCCGTACCCATCCGAGAAGGGCAAAGTATTCGAATACGACAACAACTCGTGGTTGGCTTCGAACCTTGGCATCGTGGACTGGGCAGGTCGTGGCGTTCCAGACCAATACCTCCTTCGCGAATGGCGTTCAACTGCAGACTGGTCAGCAGCCCAAATTTGGGATGATGGTCTTGACGCAGCAATTGACGAGTACATCTCGGCAACGACGACGGACGCACAGAAGGTTGCAAGTAAGAAGATTCAAGAGATTTCTCTTGACCTCACTCCTTACATCTTGGCTTACACCTCGAACCTTGTAACAGCTGCTCGTAAGGGCCTTGAAGGTGTAGTTGTGAACGCGATGGGTCAGATTGACGCTCGCAACGCAAAGAACGCCTAGCACTTCTCCCCGCTAGGGGTATTACGTATAAAAAGACCCGGTTCGCTTCGGCGGACCGGGTCTTTTGCATGTAGCAGTGATGACGCAATTAGTCACAGATGCCTAGCCCTGTATATGATTTTGGCTTCGCATGAAGAAATACATACTCAACCGCCTGGGGCTGTCGGTAGTGACAATGTTCATTGTTGCAACGATTGTTTTCTTCCTCACCCACATTCTTCCGGGTAACGTCGCGCGCCGTTATTTAGGCAAAAGCGCTACAGCTGAAGACCTGGTGAAGTTCAATTCAAAGTTCGGATTAGATCAACCGTTATTCACCCAGTTTTACCGCTGGCTTCGAGATTTGTTGAGTGGCAATTTAGGAACGAGCATGGCTTTCAATAAGCCGGTCTCCGAGATGCTGTTGCCGGCAATTGGCTATTCATCGCGTTTGGCACTCATGTCGTTCCTAATCATCGTGCCCCTCAGCATTGCTGGCGGAATCGTTGCAGCGATGTATCGCGGGAAGCTCGTTGACAGAATCTTGACTGTTGGTGGACTCTCTGCAGCAGTGATCCCCGAATTCGTGTGGGCAGTCACGCTCATTTTGCTGTTCGGAGTAACACTTGAAGTGCTACCAGTAACGGCATTTCCAACGCGCGGAGATCCATCGTTTTTCTCCCAGATCGAACACCTCATTTTGCCTTCGATCGCCCTGCTCCTCGTCTTGTTTGGCTATATCGCACGAATCACCCGCGCAAGTGTGATTGAAGCACTCGAGTCCGACTACATGCGCACCGCCGTACTCAAAGGACTCAGTCGCCGTCGTGCAGTAGTAACGCACGTCCTGCGTAACGCTTTGTTGCCATCAATTGCCGTTATTGCTTCGCAAGTCCCCTACCTCGTTGGTGGATTAGTTGCTGTAGAAATCGTGTTCAACTATCCAGGCTTCGGAACCATATTGCGCGACGCTGTGGGCGGTCGCGACTACGCGGTGCTGCAAAGCGGAGTCATGCTCACCAGTTTGGTCATTGTGTTGTTTCAACTTGCTGCCGACATTTTGTTTGCGGTTCTTAACCCACGTATTCGAAGCAGGATTTCGGAATGAACGCTGATACAACCGTCGCGCAAAAGTCAAACGCTGAACGCAAGTCCATTCGCGCAGAGCGTTTGAAGTTGCTTCGTCGCAACAAGGCATTCTTGGTTGGCGCATTCATCCTTGGATTTTGGTTACTCATTGCGGTCTTTGGAAGCTTCATTGCACCACACGCGTATGACGCAATGGACTTTGCGGCAGTGTCGAAAAAACCTTCCGGGACGTATTGGTTGGGCACCAACAAATTGGGACAAGACGTGTTCTCGCGAATACTTGCTGGAACCCAACTAATTGTGTGGATGTCCTTCACCGCCACTGCACTTGGAACCATTGTTGGCGGATCACTTGGGCTTGCTGCTGGCTACTTCAAGGGCTGGTTCGACATCATCTTGATGCGCTTGCTTGAAGCCATTTCCGCTATTCCTGTTCTAATCGTTGCTCTACTCGCCATTGCTGCACTTGATGGACAATCGAGCGGAATCACCGTAGGTGTCATCGGGTTTGTATTCGCTCCAAACATTGCACGCACTGTCCGTGCAGCAGTCCTCAGCGAAGCTGAATTGGAATATGTTGCAGCTGCCCGCTTGCGCGCTGAACGCACTCCGCACATTTTGTTCCGCGAAATCTTGCCTAACGTGCTTCCTCCAATCATCGTGGAGTTCACGGTTCGTCTGGGTTATGCAATTTTTGCAATCGCCACTCTTTCATTCCTGGGTGCAGGCGTTGAGGCTGGCTCGCCTAACTGGGGTTCACAGATTTCGGAAAACTGGGCGTACATTTTCAGCAACATTTGGTGGCCGACCCTGTTCCCTGCCATTGCTATTGCAACGCTTGCAGTAAGCGTCAACTTGATTTCTGACGGATTACTCGAGGTCTTTGAAGTATGAACAACGTTCCCGCACTCGAGCTGAAGGATCTTCAGGTTCAATACACGGTTCGCGGAATTGATCGCGACGTATTGCGCGGAATCTCGTTATCAATCGCCCCCGGTGAGGCGTACGGACTCGTAGGCGAATCTGGTTGCGGAAAGTCAACTGCAGCGTTTGCTGCAATGCGCTATTTGCCACGCAACGGAAAAATTTCTGGTGGCCAAATTCTGTTTGAAGGTCGCGACATGACCTCCATGTCGAACGATGAAGTAAGCGAACTTCGCAAGAGCGCGATTTCAATGGTGTACCAAAACCCCATCGCTGCTCTTAACCCAACCGTGCGCATTGGCAAGCAAGTTGCCGAAGTATTTGAACTCTCTGGGGAGTCCGATTCCGATGCAATGAAGCACGCACACGAGGCCCTCGCGCGCGTGCAAATTGCCGACGTTGAAAGCGTGATGCGCCGCTATCCACACCAACTCTCGGGTGGTATGGCCCAGCGCGTGGTCATTGCCATGGCTCTTGCAACCAACCCGCGCCTGTTGGTGATGGATGAACCAACAACCGGACTTGATGCAACCGTTGAAGCCGAAGTTCTAGAACTCGTTCGTCAGTTGCGCCGCGAAACCGGCACCGCAGTGTTGTTCATTTCACACAACCTCGGCGTTATTCGCCACATGTGTGATCGCGTTGGCGTGTTGTATGCGGGCTCACTTGTTGAAGAAGGTTCGACAGAAGAAATTTTCAATAACCCAAGTCATCCGTACACCGTTGGTTTGCTGCGTTGCATTCCGCGTGGTGGTCTACACAAGAACACCGATCGCCTTGACACCATTTTGGGAACCCCGCCAGCACTTGGTGCGAAATTCGATGGCTGTGTGTATGTGGATCGTTGCGCCCTAGTCGAAGATCGTTGCAGGACCGCAAAACCTGAAGCAGTAAGCATCGGCATAAGTCATACCGCTCGATGCATCAACCATGCTCAAGCGCAATCCATGCCACGCGCAGTAGACGCTGTGCAAGTGAATGTTTCCCAGACGACCGACCGCAAAACAACTGGCACACGCCTGTTGAACATTGATCACCTATCGAAGGCATTCACCCAAGAAGGTCGCACAGTTCGCGTAGTCAATGATGTTTCGCTCTCCGTAGGAGTTGGCGAAACTCTTGGACTCGTGGGTGAATCCGGTGCAGGCAAAACCACGATCGCGAAACTCATTCTTGGACTTACCGGCTCCGATAGTGGAAGCAATGTGGTACTTGATGGCAAGACTCTTGCAGCAACGCTTGGCAAGCGCGATGTTTCAGATGTTGGCGCAATGCAAATTGTGTTTCAGAACCCCGACCAAGCACTTAATCGCCGCCACAGCGTTACACGCATCGTGGCCCGCGCAGTTCAAAAACTTCGCGGACTGAACAGTAACGATTCAGACGATCGAGCACACGAACTGCTTTCTGGCATGCGCGTTGAAGCCTCGTTGCACAGCGCACGTCCAACCCAGCTTTCTGGCGGACTCAAGCAACGCGTTGCCATTTCACGCGCGTTCGCTGGTGCACCTCAGTTGGTGGTGTGCGACGAACCAACTTCAGCTCTCGACGTTTCGGTGCAGGCAACCATTCTGAACCTGCTCGTTGACTTGCAGAAACAAGACGGCACCAGTTTTATTTTCATCTCCCACGACTTGGGCGTAGTTCGCTACATCTCCGACAAGATCGCGGTGCTGTATCTTGGCCGCGTCGTGGAGTTCGGCGATTCGAATCAGGTGTTCGGTGGGCCACACCACCCGTACACCGAAGCCCTTTTGTCCTCGGTGCCAAACATTGATGGCACCGTTCGCAAGCGAATTCCATTAACTGGTTCTGTACCAAGTCCATCGAACCCGCCATCTGGCTGTGTACTGAACCCACGTTGCCCGCGTATGGCTGGCAGTGGCGTTGAAGGTTTGTGCACCACAGTTGAACCAGAACTCAAAGAAGTTGAGCCCGGTCACTTCATGCGCTGCCACATACCGTTCGATCAATTACGCACGACGCAAGCTTGATTTTTCTTCACCGCTGCTAGCAGGAGTTAGCGCTGATAAACCTGTAAATAATGAGTTTGCGGGCTTGACTCTCCACTTACACCACCCCTAGTCTTTCAACACATGCCATTCGGCACTACTTAAACAGGGGGATTCATTTAGATGAATAACAGTAGAACAACATCCCGTTTTGCAAAGCGATTTGCAACGGGTCTCGGAGTCGTCGTACTGGCGTCTTCCGTTGCAATTCCAGCAGGTGGCGCAAAACAGGTGCCTTCTGCTGCTGCGAAGAACAACCTCACCATCATGATCGGTGAGCCAGACGGCGACTGGTGCAACCAGGGCTCGCCTGGTGTTGATCAAGTAGCTGCAAAGAATGCAGTTCTTGAAACACTCACAATTTTGAACGATCAAAACAAGATCGTCCCTTACCTTGCTGAAAAGGTAACTTCTAGCGCTGACAAAAAAGTATGGACAGTTGTGCTTCGCAAGGGCATCAAGTTCCATGACGGCGAAGAGCTCACGTCAGCAACCATCGAAACTAACGTTCTTGCAAATAATGGATTGATCCAGGCATTCACGGGAGGCAAGGGTCCAAAAGCCTCGCTCCCTGCCATTGCATGGCTTGATTACATGGGTGTGAACTCAAAGTCAGGTACCGCTGCAATCGTCGGTGCATGGGGCAAGTTCTTCAAGAAGGTGGATACGTACACGGTGCAATTCACTTTGCCTGTGTCAAACCCTTCCTTCAGCTACAACTTGTGGGCAGAAGGTCGAAGCACCATCGCATCAACCAAAATGCTGCTTGATCCAGCATGTGGAACCACCGTTGTATCGGGAACCGGACCATTCATGGTGAAGTCGAAGGGTATTGACAAGAACACAACAGTTCTTGTTGCTAACCCGAACTACTGGCGCTCAACAGCAACCAACAAGTTGCCAAAAGCACAGCAAGTAACCTTCTCGGTTGTTGGTGACGCAGCTCAGCGCGTGAATGCGTTGCAAAAGGGCCAGGCAGACATTGCAACGTTTGGTTCAACTTCAGGAGTTCAGTTGAACAAGCTGAAGACCTTGAAGAGCAGCATCACACTTGCACAGGGACCAAAAAACGTCACGTGGAACTACCACTTGAACACTTTTGCACTTCCGTTTAAGAGCCAGAATGCTCGAGAGGCATTTGCTCAGGCATTCGACTCTGCGACATTTGTCAAAGTAATGACGCAAGGAAATGGAATTGCAGCCGAGGGTATTGCGACCAAGGACCACCCTTACTACCAGCCGAACCAATCATTGAAGTTCAACGTGGCGAAAGCAAAAGCTTCTGCCGCTGCTTACAAGACAGAAGTTGGTAAGGACCTTGAAATAGTGGTTCCAATTAACACAACAACGGAATCTCTCAAAGGTGCACAACTGGTTTGCAAGATGATGAAGGCTGCTGGCATCACATGTTCAGTCATGGCTCCAGTGACTTCGTCGCAGTACATTCAGCGAGGATTCGGCCTACAGCAACAAATGTCATTGTTTAACGTTGTTGCAGGTACATCTGCGTCATTCACCAACCTGTTTTCAACCGCAACAGACCTTGAGTTGTCTGGCTTCCGCATCTCCAACCCAGCGTTGGCATCTTGCTTTACCGCGGCGAAAGCAGTTGACACTCGTGCGGCATACAAGCCATGCTCAATTGAGTTGCAGAATAAAAGCTACTGGGTGCCTGGCTACGTAGAAGGCGGCTTCGTCGCTTGGAACAACAAGGTGACAGGAGTCGGTGCTACGCCACTTCTGGCTGGTGGCAAGCGTCCACTTGTTGGTCCTACCGGATTCGACTTCGCTTCGGTAACCAAGCCTGGCTGATCCAATAGCCATTAGTTAAGTAGTTAGAAAAGGAAGGGCGGTGGCGAAAGCCACCGCCCTTTTTTTATTGCTTCATG
>Ga0208083_1000140_pt1 | contig 16961 bp, 14 predicted proteins | sample LakMenEpi07Jul09_FD_150677 | JGI IMG/M metagenome (GOLD analysis project Ga0208083, IMG submission 150677) | Freshwater microbial communities from Lake Mendota, WI - 07JUL2009 deep hole epilimnion (SPAdes) | ecosystem: Environmental > Aquatic > Freshwater > Lake > Epilimnion/Euphotic zone ...
TCTTGCACTGTGTAGGGAATCTCCATACCGAGGATCTTTGCGCTGCGGAAGAGTCGCTCGATGTGCTCAGTCAAACGGAAGACTGCGGGGCCATCAGCTGTTTCGTATGCACGAATTCCTTCGAAGACACCTGTTCCGTAGTGAAGCGTGTGCGTGAGAACGTGCACCTGAGCCTTGTCCCAGTCGACAAGAGTGCCGTTCATCCAAATTTTCGGTGTGGGGATCAGGGTAGGCATTGGTGCTCCTAGCGGTGTGTTGGTTGAAGATTACTTGCCAGCAACGAGTGCGGCGATTGAGTTTCCGATTTCGACAGTGTTGCCCGTGGGGGCAGTGTCGCAAGCGGTACGAATACGGGCTGCGGCATCGTTTTCGCCCAGGAATTCCAGCATCAGAGCAGCAGACAAGATTGCTGCGGTGGGGTTGGCCTTGCCGGTGCCCACGATGTCGGGTGCTGAACCATGGGACGGCTCAAACATGGACGGACCGGTGCGAGAAGGGTTGAGGTTGGCCGACGATGCCAAACCGATGCCGCCACTGACGGCACCACCGAGGTCGGTGAGGATGTCGCCAAACAAGTTGTCGGTCACGATGACGTCATAGCGATGTGGATCTTCCACGAAGTAGATGCAGGCGGCGTCAACATGGTTGTACGCGGTACCTACTTGTGGGAACTCTTTTGCAACATCATTGAATGCTCGCTGCCAGAGGTCACCTGCAAACGTGAGCACGTTTGTCTTGTGCACCAGCGTCACGTGCTTGCGCTCGCGCTTCGCTGCAAGTTCGAACGCGTAACGAATACAACGCTCGACGCCATGGCGCGTGTTGACACTGCCCTGCGTTGCAATCTCATGTGCGGTACCCCGACGAAGAACGCCACCTTCACCTACGTACGGGCCTTCGGTGTTTTCACGAATGACAACAAAGTCATGGGGTGTGGTGTGACCAGGTGCAGTGCCTGCGAAAGGTCGCTGATTCACATAGAGGTCGAGATCGAAGCGCATCTTCAAGAGAAGGCCACGCTCGATGATGCCAGGAGGAACATCAGGGGTACCGACGGCGCCCAACAAGATGGCATCAAAGTTGCGTAATTGATTCAGCACATCGTCGGACAAGATCTCACCGTCGCGCAGATACCGCATGCCACCAAGGTCAAAATCAGTGGTCTCGATGGCCACTCCGGTCGCACGTACGACCTTGACGGCTTCTGCCGTAACTTCTGGTCCGATTCCGTCTCCACCAATGAGTGCAATGCGATGTGCCATAGGGGCTCCATCGTAGAAGGCGCAGATAGCCTTCCTCGCATGGCAAAGCACCTTCTGTCAGCAGAGACCTACAAAAGGCTCGAGGCCGAGATCACCCACCTGGAGCACAACGAGCTTCCACGCGTTGCAGACCTCATTGGCATTGCCCGCGAAATGGGCGACCTCAAGGAAAATGGCGATTACCACGCCGCCAAAGACGAGTACGGCCAGTTGAACGACCGCAAGAATCTTCTGCTTTCCATCTTGGAAAGCTCAGAGATTGCCACTGCTCCACCAGCAGGCGAAGTGGGCGTGCTGTCTCGCGTCACGATTTTGTTCGATGGTGATGATGCTGACGACGCCGAGTTGTATCTCATCGGACACATCGAAGAAAAGCGCACTGGCGAAGGTGTGGAAGTGATGAGTCCCGTCTCCCCTATTGGATCCGCACTGCTCGGTAAGCACGAAGGTGAAAAGGTGCAGATCACTCTCGAGAATGGTGCGAAAGTTTCAGTGACAGTCGTAAAGGTTGAGAACTGAGCGATCACCCCACTCCGAATCTGCCCCCTGGTCGTTTCATCTCTCTTCCCGGACGTGGCACCACGTACTTTCGAGAAGTTGAAGGCCCCACTGGCGCACCAACGTTGATGTTGCTGCATGGCTGGACTGCAACAGCCGACCTCAACTGGTTCATGTGTTACGAACAACTGGGTAAACACTTTCGTGTGATCGCACTTGACCATCGCGGACATGGACGTGGCATTCGCACCAAGCGCCAATTCAAGCTGTCGGATTGTGCTGACGATGCGGCAGCACTCGCCGATCAATTAGGAATCGAGAAATTCATTCCTGTGGGGTATTCCATGGGTGGCACCGTCGCCCAACTTGTATGGAAGCGCCACGCGCATCGTGTCAGCGGCTTAGTTCTTGCAGCAACGTCCGGGCATTTTGTGGAAGAGCGCAAAGAACGAATCGGTTTCACCGCACTCGCAGGCATTGGTGCTCTATCTCGGCTCGTGCCTGCATCACTTCGAGAATCGATTTCTCATCGTTTGTATGTGTCACGCAAAACAATGACATGGGAACCGTGGGCAGCCAAGGAAGCATCGGACCATGAGTGGCGCCTCATCCTTGAAGCCGGTGCAGCGCTTGGTCTGTATGACTCTCGTAAATGGCTTCCTGAAGTCAATGCACCGACGGCAATGATCATCACGACCCAAGATTTTGTTGTAGCAACCGATCGCCAGCATGAACTCGCCCAATTGATTCCCAATGTATTTACTCAAACTATTGATGCTGGTCACGATGCAGTGTTTGCACACGCAGAACGCTTTGTTCCCATGCTTGTGAACGCATGTCTCAATGTGCATCATCGTTCGCAAACTGATGTCCCTTCTCGCGATTCAGTGTCATGAAATCTGCAATCAATCTTCGGTCACGGTGGCGTCGCAATAGTCGTCTCGCTCGCCTCGGCGCTCGTATTGGTCTTGCCCATGCCGGCACATCTGCACGCAAAGTTTTTGCTGGCGCTGAACGCCGAGAGCAACTGTCGCGTGATCGCGAGATGAAGACTGCTCAACAGGTAGCGACCGAACTGGGCAACATGAAGGGCGCACTCATGAAGTTGGGCCAGATGGCGAGCTATCTCGATGATGGTTTACCTGAGCCCATGCGTCTTGCCCTTGGCCAACTGCAATCAAATGCGCCTCCGATGGCGGTCGAACTTGTTCATGAAGTCTTAGAGGCCGAATTAGGTCGTCCAGTCGCTGAGATGTTCGTCGAGTTTGACGATGAGCCCATTGCCGCTGCCTCCATTGGTCAAGTACACCGCGCAATTCTTCGCACACCAGCAGGCGAACGTGCCGTGGCAGTCAAGGTGCAGTATCCCGGTGTTGCTGAAGCGATTGATGCTGATATCCGCACTGCCGACTTGTTGGGCGCATTACTTGCGTTTGGTTTCAAAAGTCTGAATCCCGAAGACATGGTCGCTGAAATCAAGGATCGTCTGCGCGAGGAACTTGACTACACACTCGAGGCACAGAACCAACAGACGTTCGCTGATTTCTATCGAGGACACCCGTTTATTCACGTTCCTGAAGTTCTCCATGAATACTCCACCTCACGGGTTCTCATCACTGAACTCGTGAGCGGCCATACGTTTGCTGAAGTTTTGGAATGGTCACAAGAAGAACGCAACAACGTGGGGGAAGCGATCTTCCGTTTTGTCTTCCGCAGTTTGTATCGCTTCCGCGCCTTTAATGGTGATCCCCATCCTGGTAACTACATCTTTCATAAAGACGGTCGCGTGACCTTCCTCGACTTTGGACTCATCAAGCACTTCACCGTGGAAGAAATGGAAATGTTCCAAGGAATGGTGAGCGCAGCAGTGTTGGAAGACGACATGGAAAAGTACCGACGCATCATTGAGGAAGCCGGAATGTTGCAACCCGATGCGCCTTTCACTACTCAAGAGGCGGGCGATTATTTCGCGCACTTCTATGCGCCCGTGCGCGAGTCGAAGGAGATGACGTGGTCGACCGAATACGCCACGTCCATCGTGCGCCACACTTTTGACCGCACTTCTGCCATTGCGCAGTACGCAACTGTTCCAAAAGCTTTCGTGTTCATTCAGCGCATCAACTTGGGACTGTATGCATTGCTCGGGCAACTCGGTGCCGCCGGAAACTTCCGTCGCATCAGTGAAGAGTTGTGGCCAATGACAAACGCTGGTCCGTCTACGCCAATGGGTGAAGCCGAAGCCGCCTGGCTTGCGACAAAGGACTAGCTAAAGGATGGTCTCCATGTCGAGACCAATGTCAAGAATCGGCGACGAATGCGTGAGTCCACCGACGCTGATGAAGTGAACACCTGTTTCGGCAACTGCCTTTGCCTTCTCTAACGTCAAGCCACCGCTTGCTTCCAACAACACTGCATGACCTGTTGATTCAGTGTGCTCCGCGCTGATGTCGACTGCCTCACGCATGATGTCAGGCGACATGTTGTCAAGGAGCACCACGTCTGCTCCGGCGGTGAGTGCTACGCGCAGTTGCTCAAGAGTGTCCACTTCAATCTCAATCGGCAATGTGGCCGCAAGTTCACGAACCTTTGCAAATGCTTCAGCAACGCCACCAGCAGCCGCAATGTGATTGTCTTTCACTAATGCGGCATCACTCAGGCTCATGCGATGATTCTGGCCACCACCACATCGCACGGCGTACTTCTCCATTGCACGCAGGCCGGGAGTGGTCTTGCGGGTGTCGCGAATAATTGCAGACGTACCAGCGATGGCATCGACCCACTTCGATGTCGCTGTCGCAACACCCGAGAGATGGCACATCAGATTCAATGCCGTGCGTTCCGCTGTCAACATCAACTGGGTCGGTGCTTCTACACGCGCCAACACATCGCCGGACTGCACACGATCACCATCATTCTTGACGCGTTCCACATTGCTAGCTGCTGGTCCACAGACCATCTCAACTGCAGCGATAGCGATATCGAGTCCTGCAAGACATCCATTCGCACGGGAACCGAAAGTCACCACACTGCGCTGCTCAAGCGGAACCGTGGCAACACTAGTGATGTCAATTCCACCATCTAGATCCTCAGAAACGGTGTCGCGAATGACTTGCTGGACATACTCGGCACTGAGACCTTGTGCTGCGAGACGAGAAAGCGTGACCTCTGATAGTGAGTGCAAGTTCATGCCGAGACCTCCATGCGTCCGTCAACAATGCGACACGATAGGTGATGCATCCAGTCTGTGCGTGGTTCGGCAAAATCTGTTCGGCGATGGCAACCGCGGCTCTCTTCACGAGTGTGTGCTGCTTCGACTACTGCAATAGCCACCGTCAACATATTGGTGGCCTCAAAAGCTTTTCGTGTTGGCACTACATCAGCAGAGGCATTTGCACCCAAGGTGTTCAAAATTCGAGCCGCCGCAGCAAGTCCGTCAGGAGTGCGCAAGACACCGACATAGCGCGACATTGCGGAACGCAGTGCTGCGCGGTGATATGAATCAATTAATGCACCTTCGACGTCATCATCGACCGTGCTGACTTCTTCAGGAAGTTTCCAGCTCAATGCACGCCCGACCCGCGTTCCCGCAACAACACCTTCCGTGAGGCTGTTGGAGGCCAATCGGTTGGCACCATGCACACCCGTACACGCAGCTTCACCGACGACATACAAACCTTGCAATGATGTCGCACCATCCAAAGTTGCCTTCACGCCGCCGCACACATAATGCGCAGCGGGAGCAACGGGGATGAGTTCGTGTTGCGGATCAATACCTGCCGAAAGGCAAGAGGCAGTGATGGAAGGGAATCTGTCCTCAAACTTCTCAATCTTGCGAGCATCCAAGTACACGTGGTCGTCAACACCTGCGGGCGCTTCCGACATCCGTCGACTGATCGCAGATGCGACAACATCTCGTGGTGCCAAGTCTTCTTGCGGGTGCACTCCCGCCATCACGCGTTGACCGGCGGCGTCGAGAAGGATTGCACCTTCACCGCGCACGGCCTCACTAATGAGCGCTTGCTGCCCAGTTGCTTCTGGACCACTCCACAACACCGTGGGGTGAAACTGAATGAATTCAAGATCGTTTGCTTCAACACCTGCGCGAAGTGCCAGTGCAATGCCGTCGCCTGTTACAGCAGGAGGGTTTGAAGTAGAGGCATACACCTGGCCATAACCGCCAGTTGCAATGATCACGGCACGTGCTGTCACGATGCCGACGCTTTCGACGCCACCATTGCTGTCCAACATCGCCACCCGAACACCTGCAACAGCACGAGTTCCGTTTGCGGTCTTTCCCGTGACGACATCAAGGCCGAATGCGCGCTCCACCACTTGCACTCCGGCAAGACGGACTGACTCATCCAGAGTTCGCTGTACCTCTGCGCCGCTTTGGTCACCACCTGCATGAACAATGCGGTTGTGCGAGTGGCCACCTTCGCGCGTCAGAGCGATTTCACCCGACGAATCACCAGCATCAAATGCAGCACCAAGTTCCATCAGATAGCGAATAGCCGTCGGTGCCTCGGAAACAAGCTCTCGCACAGCGCCTTCATCACATAGACCTGCGCCCGCTTCCAATGTGTCCTGCACATGCAACTCAATGGAGTCATTCGGGTCGAGCACCGCAGCAAGACCACCTTGTGCCCAGTTCGTACTACCTGCAGCAAGAATGTCTTTTGTGACGAGAACAACGTCGCGCACAGGACGCAGTGCAAGCGCTGCGGACAGCCCCGCTGCTCCGGACCCGAGAATCACAACATCGGTATCCACGAACCATGTTGGTTCTGGCGCCGCTAACTGGCGAGGGACGCGATTATTCGCCGACACGTGACGGAGTGCCGATCGCAATCATGCGTTCAACAGAAAGACGCGCGCGATCAGCAATATCACGAGGCACATCGACAACATCTGTGCCATGCACGAGAGCATGTTCCAGTTTTTCTGGCGTAATCATCTTCATGTACTTACACACAGCAGCACGATTAACCGGTTCAAACACAGTGGTGACGTTGACCTTGCGCAATTGGTGCAGCATGCCAGTCTCGGTGGCTACGAGAACCTTCTTTGCTTTTGTTGTACGAGCCGCATCGAGCATTCCACCAGTGGAAAGAATGTGAGTCCGTTCTGCCGGCACCACACCTTCTGAGGCGAGATACATCGCACTGGTTGCACAACCACATTCAGGGTGGACGAATAGTTCTGCATCGGGCTCAGCTGCCACCATCGCCTTGAGCTCTGAGCCATTAATGCCCGCATGCACATGGCACTCGCCCATCCAAATGTGCATGTTGTCGCGCTTTGTCATTCGCTGCACGTGTGCACCGAGGAATTGATCAGGGCAGAACAACACAGGAACATCAGCAGGAATTGATTGAACGACTTCTACGGCGTTGGAACTGGTGCAACAGATATCGGTTTCAGCCTTCACCGCGGCAGTGGTATTGACATAGCTCACCACCACAGCACCAGGGTGTTGTGCTTTCCACTCACGCAGTTGGTCGGCCGTGATGGTGTCGGCCAAAGAACAACCAGCTCGCTCATCGGGAATGATGATGGTTTTGTCGTACGAAAGAATCTTTGCTGTCTCTGCCATGAAGTGCACGCCGCAGAAAATGATTGTCGACTCGGGAACTGTTGCAGCGATACGAGACAGTGCAAGTGAGTCGCCCACGTGATGAGCAACATCTTGAATCTCGGGTACTTGATAGTTATGCGCAAGGATCACTGCATCTTTTTCGGCCGCGAGAGCACGGATGCGGTTTGCCCATTCTTTGTCGACGGGGGAAGTCACGTCAGCAAGGCTAGGCGTACCAATTCTGAATTGCGCCTTTGTGAAAAGACGCACGTTCACTAGGCGTGGCTCGGCAAGTTCACTGGCGGATCAAACCAAAATCGCGTGATGGCTTCAGCAAGAGATCCGGTAGCTGACCCCGGGTCAGTCACAACATCATCGGGCTGGTCAGCAAACCTCAGGACACTGGCAACACCATGGTCAGCAACAACTACGACGAGGCGTACTCGACGACGCTGGGCATGCTCGCTCGGTGCGCCTTCCACTGTTCCGTCGGGCCCAAGCGGTGCAGCCCATCCCGTTGTCACGATTGTGGCTGCATCAAACATGCGAGCCAAAGCACTCGAGGGTGCATCAAGCAACTCGTACACATCAGGATGCTGCGCAAGGAAACACATATTGGGCTCAGTCACAGGGCGAGCTGCACAATTGACTCCGTACAAGCGAGCACCGGGCAACTCAAAGGTCTCGAGCATGGTGTGCAGTTTTGCCTCGACCCCAACAGCGATGTCGAGAATGTCAGCCGGTGAATGAATTGTGGGTGAGGTGTCTTTTTCCATGTGCCCCATGTGCACACGAGACAAGAGATTTAGGAAACGAAATCGGAAAGATCTCGCGCACCGCGTGACACCATCGCACCGAACTTCGCACCGGGGTTACGACTCATTCGCTCGAGAGGCCCCGAGATGGAAAGTGCCGCGATGATGTCGCCTGCCCCGTCAATCACGGGAGCACTGACAGACGCAACGCCTTTCACACGCTCTTCAACAGACTCAATCCATCCACCATTGCTGAGCTTTGCGCCAGACAACACCCGCCCGGCAGACCCGCGTGCAATGGGAAACAACGCGCCCTCGGGAACGATCCAGCGCAAGCCATTCGGTGACTCAAGACTGACGACACAGCGACGCCCATCTGTTTCAGGGAAAAAGACTTGCACGCTTTCGCCGGTCTTGTCCCGCAATGCTGTTGCAACATCGCGAGCTCTCCGCAGGAATGGGAATTGAGCAGTCGCCGCACGACCAAGGCCTGCCATCGATGGCCCAACGCAATAGAGACCTTCATCATTGCGACGCACTGCACCGTGATGTTCCAAAGCCGATAACAAACGATGGCACGTTGCGCGCGGGATTCCTGTGGCCTCAACGACCTCTGCCAAAGCGAGCGGACGCGTGACAAGAACGTTCAATACGACAAACGCCTTGTCTACAACTCCGACCCCTGATACGCTGTCCATTAATTGGGAATTATATCCCACATATTGAGACAATCAAATATGCGATTCCGAAAGGATCACACATGTCGAATCCAATGACTCTCCCCCAGAAGGTCTGGGACCAGCACGTTGTTCACGGTGCACCTGGTGAAGCCGACCTTCTGTACATCGACTTGCACTTGGTGCATGAAGTCACCAGCCCACAGGCATTTGATGGTTTGCGCCTCACTGGTCGCCCATTGCGTCGCCCCGACCTCACCATTGCAACTGAAGATCACAATGTTCCGACGGCAGACATTCACCTTCCGATTGCAGATGAGATTTCTGCGCGTCAGGTGCAAGTACTTCGTGACAACGCGGCTGAGTTCGGCTTCACGCACTTCCCTATGGGCAACGCCCGTCAAGGAATCGTTCACGTGATTGGACCAGAACAGGGACGCACTCTTCCCGGCATGACCATCGTGTGCGGCGACAGCCACACTGCAACGCATGGCGCATTTGGTGCACTTGCTTTCGGAATTGGCACCAGCGAAGTGGAACATGTTCTTGCAACGCAAACACTTCCCCAGTCACGTCCAAAGTGGATGTCCATCACCGTTGATGGTGAAGTCCCTGAAGGTGTCACCGCAAAGGACATCATCCTTGCCATCATCGGCAAAATCGGAACCGGTGGCGGCATCGGCCACGTCATTGAATATCGCGGTTCAGCGATTCGTGCGCTTTCGATGGAAGGCCGCATGACGGTGTGCAACATGAGCATTGAAGCTGGCGCAAAGGCTGGCCTCATTGCACCAGATGAAACAACATTCGAATACTTGAAGGGTCGCGAGAATGCACCGAAGGGTGCCGACTGGGATGCTGCAGTTGCCGCATGGAAAGAACTGAAAACAGATGATGGCGCGAAGTGGGACAAGGAAGTCTTCATCGACGCCTCAACACTCACGCCATATGTCAGCTGGGGAACAAACCCTGCACAGGTATTGCCCATTGACGGCGTCATTCCTTCACCATCAGATGCTGATGATGAAACAGGTGCCGACACCATCAAGCGCGCTCTCGAGTACATGGGTCTCACCGCAGGAATGAACATGCGAGAAGTTCCTGTCGACACTGTGTTCATTGGTTCCTGCACTAACGGTCGCATCGAAGACATTCGTGCAGCAGCCGAGGTGTTGAAGGGTCGCAAAGTCACAGTGAAGCGTGTGATGGTTGTTCCCGGAAGCCATGCTGTGCGTGAGCAAGCAATCAAAGAAGGACTCGACAAGATTCTCATTGAGGCAGGCGTTGACTTCCGTGAGCCCGGATGCAGCATGTGCCTTGCAATGAATCCCGACAAGTTGGCACCAGGCGAACGCGCCGCCAGCACAAGTAACCGCAACTTCGAGGGACGCCAAGGTCGCGGCGGACGTACGCACCTTGTCTCCCCCGCCGTCGCTGCAGCAACCGCTGTAGCCGGACATTTCGCAAGCCCAGGAGATTTGAAGTGAAATCAGTACAAGTTCTCACCGGACGCGGTGTGCCCCTCAAGCGCAGCGACGTCGATACCGACCAGATCATTCCTGCAGATTGGCTCAAGCGTGTGGAGCGCACTGGTTTTGAGGCAGGTCTGTTTTCAACATGGCGCGACGATCGCAACTTCGTTCTCAACGATGAGCGCTACAGCGGCGCAAGCATCTTGGTAGCTGGACCCAGCTTTGGCGTGGGCTCATCTCGTGAGCACGCCGTGTGGGCAATTCAGCAATACGGGTTTGACGCCGTGATTGCTCCGAGCTTCAGCGACATCTTTCGCAACAACTGCACCAAGAATGGATTGGCTCCGGTCATCCTTCCTCAATCTGCTGTTGAGAAGTTGTGGGAGCTCATTGAGGCTGATGCCAATACTGAGATTGTCGTGGACATGGAGAAGTTGTTGGTGGAAGTTCCATCGGCTGGCTTCAAGGAATCATTCCCCATGGACGCTCCGACACAACACCGTTTCTTGAATGGCCTTGATGACATTGGCATCACAATGACTCATGCCGATGAAATTGATGCGTTTGAGAAGAGCCGCCCGAGCTGGTTGAAGCGCTAGATCATCCGGGGCTCACGCCCACTTGAGCGCCACAAACAGAATTCCCATCAACGCCGACATCGTGGTGATCATTGTGATGGTCTGGCGATGAAATCGTTCCTCGATATATGCGCGCAACTCACCGAACTCACCACGCAACGTACCGAACTCACCACGCAACGTACCGAACTCACCACGCAACGTTCCAAAGTCAGCGCGAATCTCCGACATCTCTCCACGCAACTCGATTCGAAGGTCTGACATCTCTCCACGCAATTCGGACCGAAGTTCTGACATCTCGAGGCGAAGTTCTGCTCCGAGAATTTTGAGGTCGTCTTTGGTGGCAAGGTTCGACACTCCACCTAATGGGAGATGTTCCATTAGCGTCGCCGCCTCTGCTTCTCCGAATACTTCAACTGCGCGCCTCGCTAATCGAATTCTGCTGATTTCATCAACCGACATGTTTTCCTTCCAGATCGCAAGCAATGTGTACGGGGAAGTTGGATTGATGGCGAGAAGGTCTCGCCACTCATGAGCGTAATTACTTCGGATGACGTGTGCACTTAAAGTGCGCGCCGATTAATCGGCGTTTGATTTACAGACGATCTGCGAGACCAGTCGCACGCCGAATCGGCGTCATAATCGCGGCCTCAATTGATTCGATTGTGGCAACCAACGTCAGCTTCTTCTGAGGACGTGTAATTCCGGTGTACAACAATTCTCGCGTGACGATTCGAGAGTGCGACTGAGGTAAGACAACAACAACATGCTCGTATTCAGATCCTTGGCTCTTATGAATAGTAAGTGCATGCACTGTGTCGGACTCTGGCAGTCGTGCCAAGGCAATGGTTGTGGGATCCTGTGGATCACCAAAAGATGCGCGCGGGTGTCCATCAACGTTGCAAATCACACCCACGTCACCGTTAGCAAGCCCTGTTGAGGAGTCGTTACGAGTAATCAGCACCGGACGACCCGCATACCACCTCTTTGAAGTTGAGGGACCTAGCTTCGCTTCTACTGTCTGGTTCCAGTCGTACACGCCTAAATGTCCATCGCGAGTGGACGAGAGAACTTGCAGTTTCGTCTTTGCAGTGAGTGCACCCTCAATGTCTCCACTTTCCGCGGCCTCAAGAACCAACCGTGCATGGTTCACAACTTCGGATTGCAGCCTGGCAAGTTTCTCTGGTTCTTTCTGAGGATCAATCCATAAGAAATCAGGATGAGGTGTGTTCAGAATGGTTCGTGCCTTGGCAATGTCCCCATCGCGAACGGCTGCAGCCAACTGTGCAATCGGCGAATCAGCATCAAAGCGGTGCTGTTTGGTGAGTTCGATGAAACGACTGTTCAAAACAGAGTCACTTCGCTTTGCTCCACGCGCAATATCAGCGAGAACTGATCCAGCTTCCACACTCGCCAATTGATCAGGATCCCCTACTAACCACAAGTGCGCATCAGGCCGAAGCGACAACAACAAGCGATTCATCATCGACAACGACATCATGGACGCTTCGTCGACAATGACCAATTTGTATGGCAAAGGCTCATGGCGGCCGTAACGGAATTTTGGTGTTCGCGCAGGGTGATAACCCAACAGTTTGTGAGCAGTTGTTGACGGAGCGTGCTGAAGAGCGTCTAGAACGTCTTCACTTGCACCGCTTTCACGAAGTCGCTTATCAAGCACTGCCTTTAAGTGACGAGAAGCCTTCCCTGTTGGTGCACATAAGGCCAATGACGGGACATTGCCTGATGTCATAGCACCAAGCTGCTCTGCAACCCAGCGAGTTTTTCCAGTGCCAGGACCACCAAGTACAACAGTGACTGTTGATCCGCTTGCAGTCACAAGACGTTGTGCAATGTCCACCTCTTCTTGAAAAACTCGGGAGATATACACCAGCCCGCCTTCAACAACGAAAGGTGGACGCGGAAGATCCTGCACCTCAGCTGGCTGCCCAAATACATCAGCGTTCTCACCCAGCGTCTTCATCCAACTTGATGCATCAGTGGGCCAACCAATCTCAGCTCCATACTCACCACGCCATGTATCAATGTTCTCGAGATCGAGACAGGCGTGTCCTTCGCGGAACGAATGCAACACCAAAGCAGCCAGCAGAAATGCTTGGTCTGACCGTGTGCGACTCTTCACCGAATTCGCTAAGGCGAATATTTGTCGTGCAGATTCAATGTCAACCAAATCAACAACACGATGCTCCACAGCGGCATCAAGATTCACTGAGGTCTCACTCATTTTCCACCTCCTGCAAAGAGGTCAGACAGTGAACTCCAGAAGCCAACAGGTGCAGTCCACGTAAGAACCCCGTTGCGATTTCCCAGCGCATCAACCGGAGTTGTCTCGCCCACCATGCCGCGAATGAACATGTACGCAAATCCGGCAATCGCCTCATTGGCGTCGATCTGTGGTGCTCGCCAACGCAGGAAGCGATAGACGGCTGCGCCATAGATCAGCGCCTGCAGTGGGTAATGGTGATGTTCCATTTCATGCAGCATTCGGTCGGTGGAATACGCCTCAATCATTGAGACATCCCCATCGCGGTCAAGTCTGTTGCTCTTGTAATCACTGATGAAGAAACGCGGGATTCCTTCAACAGCCTCTACTCGTAGCAATGCATCGATAGACCCGTTAATCAGTCCCGCCAGAGGGATATCAAAAGATGGGTCACACAGAGTCTCTGCATACGACGACAAGAGATCATCCTGCGAAAGCGAATTCTTCAATAGTCGACCGATATCGCTTGCCTTCACACCGGAGGAAAGATGAGCTAATGACATCTCGAAGGACATTTCTGCGACTCGGTTCTTCAGACCTAGTGATGAAAGAGAGTGCACGCCGACTGCGCCGCCTAATGGCGTGCTGAGCGACAAAACGATGCCATCAATAATGTTCTGGCCGTGCTCGGTCAACAGCGCGCCCGATACATGACGACGAACAATGGCCGACACGTGGTTAGCCAAATCTGTGTGAGACGGATCAACATGTTCATACACCGTGTGCAGAATCTTTCCGATGTGAGCACCACCAGGAATCCGCGCAAGGGGCATCTGATTGACTCCGAGCGGAGCCTTGTTTGACGCATATCCGACACTACGAATGAAGAGACGCTCACCTTCTTCTGTTCCGGACCGAGAATCAACACGGGCGGCTCCGACCACACTGCCGCCCTTCTGCAGTTCTGTGATGCCAGTGAAGGAGGTACGGCGGTATGTCTGTGTGACTGCCGACGGAGAGACCGCAACGAGCAATTCTTCTTGTTTCGCTTCTTTCTTGGTCGGCACATATTGCACTGCGGCAGGAAAGTCAGTGACCGAAAGAACAGTGACAGATTCTGATTCTCCGGCAAGAGCCGATGCATTCATTCGGCTGTCAATCACAGAGATCTTGCCGTCTAGTGGACGAAGGATACAGACATGATGTTTTGCCCTCGTGGCAGCAACATACAAAATTCGTGATGACTCTTCCGAAGCCTCTTCCTGCAAACGTCGAAGGCTGATGGGCGATACTTCACCTGTGACGTAACCGATGTCGGCTACCCGCCCCTGTAATGGTTGAGCATCGTCTTTCTGGAGGCGAATGATCGGCAACTTCTTTTTCTGGTTTGTTGAAATCTCGTCCTTCCACGAATCAGCAACAATGACCAATGGGAATTCAAGACCCTTCGAGACATGGATTGTCATGATTTGCACTGCAGACGAATCACTCTCGACGCGACGGCTCACCACTTCCGATGAACTATCAATTTCGACTAATCGAGTGAATGCATCTAGAACATCAGTGGCCGAACATCCAGCACCATTCGTTTCTGCATTCAACAAGTCAGCAACATGACTGAAATCAGTCAAACGACGTTCGCCAGAGAGACCAGCCGAGAGGGACAAAATGGTTCCTGGATCCGACATCATTGTGGATGTCAGTGCCGCGACACCGTGACGCCGAAGAACCCCAGCCCATTCAGCCAAGGTTTCTTGAATCGAACCGATGAATTCATCATCAAGCAAGGCAGGCGACGACAGAGGAACACCAAAAATAGGTGTCCCCACTACATGACGCACCCGACCTGCATCGGCAAAGCGTTCTAGTGCCAGTAAGAGAACGCGCCAGTGCTCAGCAGTCTCACTCTCCATCACCGATGCAGTCCCACTACTCACCGCAGGAATGTTCAATTCACGCAATTCCCGTTCAATCAGTTGACCTTGCCATCCACTACGGACAAGCACAACAACATCACTTGGGTGAATACGCTCGCCATCCAGAAGAACATTCGAGCGTAAATATGCCGAAACTCGTTGAGCTGTCGGACCGGCAACTGCTGCTGGCCCACTTGGATCAGGAATATTCAGGATCTCGACAGGAGAAATTCCTATGAGTTCTGAATTCTTCTTGTCCTTCGGCGCATCAACTGCGACATACGGAATTCCCTCACCGAACTGCGAACCTTCAAACAAAACATTCAACCCTTGAATCACCGGAGAGTCGGATCGATAGTTAGTACGCAGTGTGCGTGTGAGACCTTTCTCGCGCTCCACTCGATATGCGTCAATATCTGCACCGCGGAACTTATAGATGGATTGCTTTGGATCGCCAACAGCAATTAACGCACCTCCCACGTTGTCTCCCATCGGGAAGATTCCGCGGAAGATTTCCCACTGCTGAGAATCCGTATCTTGAGCCTCATCAACAATGAGATATCGATAGCGACGGCGAAACTCCGCAAGAACACCGTCTACTTCTGAAGAGTTAATGACTTGGAACGCACGGCGAATGAGGTAGTCAAAAGTGGGAGCCTGTCGAAGTTCCTCTTCAATCTTGAGCACACACTGCTTAATGACGTCATCAATACGTTGCAGGAGCGCGACACTTGATACTTCACTGGCGTCAAACCATGTCTGTGTCAGGGGTTCGCCAATCAACTGCGTGACGACTTCAATAATCTTTTTCTCTGGCAACGTGGGAGCCAAGTGAGCCTGAGCAACTAATGCATCATTGACTACTTCTGCGATCAGACGACTTTGCACTTCCTCGCCTGCCATTGATGTGGATTCAGCTGAAAGGGAGATGATCTTTGAACACACTGAGTGAATAGTTGCGATTGTTGCAGTATCAAATTCGACCACTGCCCGCATCAGACGATGAGACCGTGCAATTCGTTCAGCGTCGGAGCAATCTGCCAGCAAATACTCAACGATGACATCGTCATCTTCATTGGAGTTCTTTCGTAAAGACTCCGCTGTTTTCACCAGACGACGCCGTACACGGTCACGCAGTTCAGCTGCCGCGTTGCGCGTGAACGTAGTGACCAAGATCTGAGAAATAGAGAGATCATCGTTCAGCGCTAGTTCTCGCACTACAAGTGCTGCCACCGAATAGGTCTTGCCAGTGCCAGCGCTTGCTTCGATAAAGAGCCCGTTGTCCAACGATTGATCGCGAAGATTCAGTACATCACTCATGCGTAGATATACCTTTTCTTCTTTTTCCCTGCAGGGACGTTTGTGGGGGGGACATTCTTGAGACCTAGATCTTTTGCGATGTCATCATTTTGTTCAAGTTTCACCGCAGCCAATCTCCTGTAGAAGTCGACTATGGGAGAACCGGCACCAAACACATCCTCGAATTTCGGATTCGTTCCATACACAAGGCATTCCATGGTTTGAAGGTATTTGTACTCTTCACCGTCATTGCTCTTGTTCGACATTGAGAGATAGCTATCGAAAGCGTCTTCCGCTTTCTTCACTTCACCTTTCAGCATCTGATCTATGGTTCCGCTGAACTTTGGAAATGGCGACTTCACTGCTTCCTCAAACATCACAGCCAGACCTTGCACCTTTTGCCGAGCACTCTCTTGGGACATGCTCGGCTGCAGTTGCACGTAATGCCAGATAGTCGTTGGATGTTTGACTCCGTCCCGAGTTTCCTCCCCGACGACAACTGCAACTGCACCTTCTATCTGATATCCAGACGCGCGCAAAAGAAGAAGCCAGAGCCCCAAGCGGTGACGCAGATTTGACTCAGACTTCGTGGATCGTTTCCCAAGGTCGACAATCGCAATGTGACTCTGCGAAGCAGGAAACACCATCACGTTGCCAGCGACTTCTCCACCGGCGTACGGAATGCGAACTTCATACGGAATGAGA
>Ga0208083_1000141_pt1 | contig 16935 bp, 15 predicted proteins | sample LakMenEpi07Jul09_FD_150677 | JGI IMG/M metagenome (GOLD analysis project Ga0208083, IMG submission 150677) | Freshwater microbial communities from Lake Mendota, WI - 07JUL2009 deep hole epilimnion (SPAdes) | ecosystem: Environmental > Aquatic > Freshwater > Lake > Epilimnion/Euphotic zone ...
CCCGCCAGATTCCCCCTGCCCCATAACTCCAGGCAAAGATGTCTGGCAGCCACAATAAGGGTTCTTGTCTTGAAGCTATGTGGTGCAAATTTTCTGGCAGTGTAGGAAATTTGCGCGATGATTTTTGATAGGTAGTTAAATCTTTCATTTGAGAGTTACTCTTATCTAAAACTATTCGATCTATATTTCGAGTAGATGCGTATTCAAAAGCAGAACGTAGGCAGATTTGTCTGGAAAGTGATTTTCGAAACTTGAAGTTCAGATCTTCCACTATCACTACTTCGAGGTCATAAGATAAGACTTCTTTAAGAATACGAAGTTTCAGCCCTCTGTTTGCCCTATTCATGTGAATTTTACTTTGTAATTCTGTACCAAGCTTTTGAATACTTCTCCGAATTGATGCAACGTTAATGTCACTGAATTCTACTATAGATATTAGGTAAGACTTACGAATGGATTCATCAATAAATATATTATTAGCCATTCACTTACGATAAAGGATTTTAAAAAAGATAAATAAAGTTATCCACAATTATTGACTTTAGGTTATCTTGTGTATATATTTAGAGTTAGCTAAACATCCTGTTGTTTAGAAGTGAACCGGGCACCCGCCGAATATGTGGGTAGTCCCGGTTTCGCGCTTTCGTAGACACAACTTGTAATCCTTTTGGTTTAACTCATTTGCAAAACAGACCCAAATGCAACTAAAATTTGTGGTAACTAAATATCCTGTTGATTATAAGTGAACCGTGGACATTTGATTCTACTTAATTCTTGATCATCTCTTTAAATCTTTGTAATACTTCTTTTGTATTTTGATCAGTTCTTGGGTTTACACTTACAATTAATTCTGGAGCCCATTGATTTACTAGTTCGCGAACTGGTTGATTTTTTACTAGAGCTGCAGCTTGGATTGCAATTCCTGTTGCGGCAGCATCCTTAATCTCTGCTAAATGAACTGGCATTTGCATGACATCGGCTAAAAATTGTAAATAAGCAGGTGAGTTTGAACCTCCCCCTGTAACAATTAATCTTTTTATTGGAATATTAAACTTTTCAAACTTTTCAATGGCACTGACGATTCCAAAAATAACGCCTTCAAATGCTGCTCTAGCTAGATCAAATCTCGACAGATTGTTATCAATTTGATGAAGTGAAGCCCGGTCTTTTGGCCTATTTGGAGTTCTCTCTCCATCAATCCAAGGAATCAGAATTGGCCTATTGGCTTTATTGGATCCTTGGAGTGCCAAATCCCCAAATTCTTGGATAGAAACATTCATTATTTTGGCAAACAAGTCAGTTACTTTTGCGCAATTGAGAGTGCAGATTAAAGGAATAAATCCCGAAACAGTGTTGGCCATTCCATAAATTGTTCCTGAATCGTCATGAATAGATTTTGAATAAGGTGCAAATGCTGTCCCTGATGTACCAAAAGAAACGACTAAATCTCCTTCATTTATTGCTCCGTAAGCAAGCGCACTACCAGGGTTATCGTTTGCTCCTGTACCGACGATAACTTCATTTGATAAATTTAATTCTTTTTTAACTTTATCTGTTAGGAATCCCGCTGATTCGTCTGGAAGTAATATTCTTGAAAATTCAAAGTTATCTGCGTTTTCCAACCCGACTTTCTTTAAGATTGCTCGATCAAATGTGTTTGTCTTGATATCCATAAATCCTGTACCCGAGGCTTCACTTCTATCAGTTGAGGCAACGCCTGTGAACTTATAGTTGAAATAATCGTGGGGGAGCATAATTTTATGTAACTTTTTGTAATTTTCTGGCTCGTTTTCCTGTAACCACAATAATTTTGTGATTGTGAATGAAGCTAAAGGTAAAGTTCCTATTTTATCTGCCCAATATTTTGGTCCAAATTCGTTAATGATATTTTCTGATTGTTTATCTGAAGTCGTGTCATTCCATAATTTGGCTGGTTTTATAATTTGATCTTTGTCATCAATAGCAACTAGTCCATGACCTTGACCTGAAACTGAAATTCCAGCAACATCTAATTTATCTAGTTGACTAAGGCATTTCTTAAATGCAGACCACCACTCATCTGGATGTTGCTCGCTAACTGGTGGATAAGTTGCTGGGTGAGCTGCTCTGACACTTTGAACAATTGAACCATCTTCAATCCTGCGGGCTACAATTGTGCAAGATTGAGTTGAAGTATCAACTCCTAAGACAACTTTTTCCATAATTGCAGTTTTCCTCTACTTTTTACCTGTAGCTCCAACAGCGCCGTATGGATGAGACTTTAGTACTTTTTCAAAACTATGACCATTCCTACTCATTAGGACCATACACAAAGCATCTCCCCAAGTGCTATTTGCAAATGTTGAAGCCATTGCAATCATTGAGCCGGGGTCTCCTGGGTTTGAGACTTCAGGCAAAGTGACAACTTTTTTACAAAATTTAGCCGCACTTGGAGTTGAATTCTCAGTTAATAAGATTGTAAATGCGCCAAATTCCAAAGATAATTCCAACATTTTATTAACTTCTGAAGATCCGCCACCTTTACTAATTGCAATTACTATGTCTTGTTTTGTAACTGTGGAAATAGAACCATGTAAAGCATCAGTGGGATGTTGAAAATAAGCGGGTGTACCTGTCACGTTCAAAAGGTGAGCAAGTCTACGAGCTGTCGTTCCCGAGGTTCCTGATCCAGAAACCACTACTTTGCCATTAATTTTTTCAATAATATCTGCTACTTCAATAACGCTTTGTTCGATCTTGCCAGAAAGTGAAGATATGGCTTCACTAGATGACAGGATTCTTTCTGCAATTATTTCTTTTTCATTTAGATTTGTCATATATCTCTTTTCTATATTCCTTTTTTGAAATTCTCTACAGCATCCACAACGGATGAGTGTTGGCGTCCCTTTAGATTAATTCCTTGATCCATAACTGCATCTAAGATATTTTCCACACTTGGGAAATAATTCCATTCTTGTTCAGCAGCTGGTGTTATCCAGTTTGGTGCCATCACCGAAGATATTTTAGTTTTTAAATCTTGGCTATTCTTGTCATAAATTAAATTAATAATCCCGTGTAACCAGTTTCCTCTTTCGCAAGCATCAGAAATACAAATAAGTTTTTTGGTTTTAGAAACCGACTTAATTAGTAAATCTGGATCAAAGGGAACAAGTGATCTGGCGTCAATTATTTCAGCTGAAATATTCCACTTATCTTTTAAAACTTCGGCTGCTGCTAGTGCTCTGTTTAAGCAAGCTCCAACAGAAAAAATCGTTATGTCTTTGCCTTCTGTGACTAATCCTGGTTTTCCAATTTCAATTTTGTAATATTCCTTTGGGATGCCAAGTGAATTTATTGTTTCAACTGCGTCATAAAGTCTTTGATTTTCCACAAAAATAACGGGATCGTTACTTTCAAGAGCAGAGGCCATCAAACCTTTAGCGTCATAAGCAGTAGCAGGATAAACAACTTTCAAACCTGAAATATGAGTTAATAGCGAAGACCAGTCTTGTGAATGTTGTGCCCCGTATTTTGATCCAACAGAAATTCTTAACACAACCGGCAGTTTAAGTATTCCTCCAGACATTGCTTGCCATTTTGCTAATTGGTTGAAGATTTCATCTCCAGCTCGACCAACAAAATCGGCGTACATTAATTCAACTAAGGCTCTTCCTCCAGCCATGGCATATCCAACCGCAGTGCCCACAATTGCTGCTTCGGCAATGGGTGAATTAAACAATCTGTGATTTGGTAAAAGTTCCGTCAAGCCTCTATAAACCCCGAAAGCTCCGCCCCAATCACGATTTTCTTCACCATAAATCACTAAAGAATCATCATGAATAGCGTGTTCCAAAATCGGTTCAAATAGTGCGTCTCTAAAAGTTATTGCTTTGGTTCCACTTAATAATTCACCTTGAACTAAACCTAAGCGTGATTTATTACTCAAACTCTGGATTCTTTGAATCTGGTTTGGATCAGTGAGAGTTTCTGCTTGATAAGTAAAATCGATATCTTTCGAAGTATTATTGAAAGTTAAATTTCCAACAATTTCTGGATTGGAATCAAGCGGTAACCTAGGTGCGATTTCATCATCAATCGCTTTTTTAAAGGCTTCAAAAGTTAACATTTTAATTTCTTTTTGCATCTGTGCAATATCATCTGTATTCATCAAGTTATTTTCTAAAATATTTACTTCTAATAAATGTATTGGATCTACTTCTCTCCAGGAATCTATTTCTTCTTTAGTTCTATAGGAAGAAGCATCACTTGGAGAATGTCCTGAAAATCTATAAGTTTGGCAATCTAGTAAAACTGGTCCTCTTCCACTGGCGATTATTTCTTTGGATCTAGTAATTGCATCATGAACTGCAAAAATATTGTTTCCATCGATAACTTCGGCATGTAGTTTATCTGGATTAATGCCCGAACCAATTCTTGCTAAGTTTTCATATCCCATAGTTTCGCCAATTGGTTGGCCACCCATACCGTAAAAATTATTTACGAAGAAATAAACAATTGGTAATCCTCCGTTTATTTTTGTTTCTTTATTTTTCTTAAATTGACCCATTGCGGCAAAGTTCATAGATTCCCAAACCGGACCACAAGCACTTGATGCATCCCCGATATTGGCTATAACAATATTGTTTTTTCTCTGCACTCTGTTATACAAAGCAATTCCTGTCGCAATAGGTGCAGATCCACCGACAATCGCATTATTTGGATATATTCCAAAAGGAGTGAAAAAGGCGTGCATACTTCCGCCTAGCCCTTTGTTAAAACCTGTTTGCTTGCCAAAAATCTCAGAGAGTAAACCAAATAGAAAAATCTCCACAGCTTGTTCTTTAACACTTGATTTATTCGATTTGAATTTCTCAACAATATGTTTAGTTTCTATTGAATTTAGTTTTAATTTTAATTCTGATTCAGATAAATTCTCTATTGCAAAAAGTCCCTTAGCAAGAGTTTCGCCATGACTGCGGTGACTTCCCAAAATGATGTCGGTGGAATCAAGGGCGAGGGCTTGTCCAACAGCTGCTGCTTCCTGCCCGATAGATAAATGGGCTGGGCCTGCATATTTGAAAGGCGTTTCCTGATATTTGCCTTGTTTCTTTATTTCTTCCAGCATCAGTTCAAATTCACGAATTAATAACATTGTCTTGAAAGAGAAAATAACTTTTTCAGTTCCTAATTGCGCTAAAGATTCAGTAAATGATTTTGAGAATGTATTAACACTAATGTTGCCTAATTCAATTACTTTTTTCTTACGTACTTCAATAGGGTCTACCGCTAAAGCCTTTACCATTTACTGTTATTCAACCGATACGGTAACTAGAGGTTGCAAATCAGCTATTTCAGATCCTGCTGAGACCAATAGTTCTTTAACTACACCTTTTTTGGTAGATTCAAGGTCTAGTACTGCTTTATTAGTTTCAATTGCTGCAATTACTTGACCTACAGTTATTTGATCTCCAACTTTGATAGACCAAGTGGACAAAACTGCTTGGCCATCTTCGCTGCCAATTATTGGAGTCAAGATTTGTTCTTCCATTATTTATTTTGTTCCTGAACTAACTAGAGAGAATCTTCGTAGATCAATTATTGACAAACCTTTTGAGTTAATTTTTTCGCCAATAACTTTTCCTGATTTCATAATTAAAACATTGTCTGCAAGTGTTAAAATCTCTTCTTCTTCACTTGATACCACTAACACAGTTATATTGTCTCTGGTCGCAGCATCCTTAATGATTTTATAAATTTCACGTTTAGCACCAATATCAATACCTTTTGTTGGTTCGTCCAATAAAACTACTTTAGGTTTTTGAGCCAAAACCTTGGCAAAAAGAACTTTCTGTTGATTTCCTCCAGAAAGTCTTGAAATAGGTCCTTTGAGATTACCTCTGACTGAAAGATTACTAGTTTGATTATCTGCAAACTCTTTTCTTGATTGGTGATTCAAAATTATTCTTAGTCGTTTAAATAACTTAAGGATTGGTAGTGTTACGTTCTCTCCTGAATTCATTAATGGCACAAATCCATCACGTTTTCTTTCCTCAGATAAGTATGCGATACCACTATTGAATGCATCTTGTGGATTATTGAAACGCATGACTTGACCATCAATTATCAATTGGCCTAATTCAATTTTCAAATCTCCGTATAGCAAACGCAATAATCTAGATCTTCCGCTTCCGTTTAAGCCATAAATGCCTAGAATTTCTCCTTGACCAACAGTAAATGAAATGTCATGCAAGCCTTCAGCCTCAATATTTTTGGCTTCAAAATAGTTACCATTAGTAATCTTTTGCTCTACTTGCTGCGATTTTTTATCTGAGACTTCTGAGTGTTTTCGAGCAGTTCCAATTACTGCCTCTGTTAATTGCTCAAGACTAATTTCTGAAGTTTTCCCACTCAAAATTACTTTGCCATCAGCCAAAGCTGTGACTTTATTGCATACAGACAAAATTTCATCAAGTTTATGATCTACTAATAGAACAATTAAATTTTGTTCCTTAGCTAATTTTCTAATTATTTCAAATAATATTTCAACTTGATTAGGTTCTAATGCCGTTGTTGGTTCATCAAGTAATAGAACTTTTGTATTGCGACCAAGAGCAGCAGCAATTTCTAAAAGTTGTCTTTGGGCAACAGACAATGTACCCAAAATCACGTTTACATCTATATCTAAACCTACAAGTGCGCAAAGTCTTTTCGATTCATCTTTCATTTTCTTTTTATTTGTAAATATTCCTGAAGTAATTTCATGACCTAGGAACAAACATTGATAAACTGGCAAATTCATCGGTAAAGAAAGTTCTTGATATACACAAGCAATTCCTGCTTCTAAGGCTTTGCTGGGTTCATCAAATTCTAATTTTTGGTCTCCCATTACAAGCTCTCCGTTTGTTGGAGAAAGCGCTCCTGACAGGATTTGAAGCAAAGTAGATTTACCTGCACCGTTGTGTCCTACTACGCCATGAATTTCACCGGAATTAAATTCAACGGAAATATCGTCTAAAGCTTTGGAACTTCCAAACTTCATCGTCAAATGATTGACTGAGAGTGACCAACTGCTAGTAGAACTATTCATTTGATCACTCCCAGTCTTCTCATTTTCCTAGATTATCGAATTAACCGATAATGTCGGCTGGAACTTCGTCGCCAACATTAAATGTTGGTGTCGGAACTAGTACTTCTTTTTCTACATCTGTTCCAGATATGTATTTCTTGATTTCTTCGATTGTCAATTGACCATATTGGTTTGGAGCTTGTCCAACGCAACCCATGTATGGCTTCTCGATTTTGGTTTTGTCAGCACAGAAACCATACAATTGAACTTTGTCTTCTAGTTTCAATTGTTTGATTGCTAGCAATGCGCCAACTACGCCTGGTCCGGTATCAGCAAAAATTACGTTCATTTCTGGATTACCTTGAAGCATTTCTGCAGTTACTTTTTGAGCAACGTCAGGCTTTACTTCATGATCTACAGTTTGAACAACTTTTGCATTTGGATTCTTTTCCAAAGCTGCGGTGAATGCAGCATCGCGAAGATTTGTAGTTACGTTACTTGGAACGCCCACAATTCCTGCAATGATTTTTGCATCTGCACCTAAGTTAGCTAATGCTTGTTCGCCACTTAGAGTTCCTCCGCCTGCTTGGTCAGCACCAAGGTTCTGTACTACTGAACCTCCGGCTGCTTCAACAGCTGCCATGTCAACGAAAACGTTTACAGCAAAAACTGGAATTCCAGCTTTTGACAAGCTAACTGCGAAACCAGTTCCTGGTTCGGAACCAATCGCATTTAGGTAAACAGCACAAACTCCTGCTTGAATAAAGGAGTCAATTTGACTTTGTTGTTGCGCAATGTCGTCATCAGCAATTGAAATAATTGCTTCGAAGCCATTTGCTGCTGCTGCGGTTTCAACACCTTTTTTCATTTCTACGTAGTAAGGGTTGCTTAAATTAGGCAAAGCTACACCGATTTTTGGTGTTGCTGTGCTGCAATTTTCAGGCAAACCTTCTCTAACGCTTGCTGCTGCTGCACCATCTCCAGCTGCGGCGTCTGTTTCAGAAGCGGATGAACATGCGCCAAGCAATAATGCACTTGAAGCAATTATCAACGCTACTTTTTTATAACCAGGAATTACTTTGGTCATAATTTGTTACTCCCTTCATTTCTAGAGGATTTATTTCCTGCTAGATCTATTTTTTTATTCGACTTAATATTTGAGGTTTCCCTCGAGGTTTAGATTTGGCACCATCTCTTTTTGCTGATCTTTTGCTATCGAAGCTCACTCCACCAAGAATGATCAAACCAATAACAAGTGGTTGCCAGTAGCTACTTACGTTTACAACGTTCATGCCATTACTGATAGTTGAGATTAAGAGCACACCCGAAATAGCACCTCTGATGGTTCCAATTCCACCAAAAAGACTTACGCCTCCCACAACAGCAGCGGCAATTGAGTAAAAGAGTTGGTTGCCAGTTCCTGTTTGGGGATATCCCACGTTTAATCTAGAAGTTGCCACTACACCTGCAACCCCTGCTAAAAATCCACTAAATGCGTAAACAAAAACAGTAGTACGCATTACATTTATTCCTGAAAGTCTTGCAGCTAATTTGTTTCCACCAAGTGCATAAATGTGTGTTCCTAGCACTGTATTTTTCAACAAAATTGAAGAAACAATTGATGCAATCATTACCAAAATTACCGGGACCGGGAATCCAAACACATGTCCTTGTCCAATCCAGGCAAATTTTTCTTGAGTAATTTGAATTGATTCAGCACGAGTGATGATCATTGGAATGGAAGAAGCCACACCCATAGCCGCAAAAGTTACGATGAATGGTGGAATCTCAATGTAATGAATAATTAATCCGTTTATAACTCCAAGTAAACTTCCACAAAGTGCTGCACCTATTGCTGCGCTCCACCAAGGCATTCCTGATCGCATTAAGACAGTTGCAATAATTCCGCTCATCGCAACATTTGCGCCAGTTGAAAGATCAATACCACCTGTTAACAACACAAAAGTTTGTCCTAAACCAATGAGAGCAATAATTGCTCCATTTAGCAATAAGACGCTGGCGTTTGTTAAGGTAAAGAAATTCTCAGATAGCAACGAAAAGATTAAAACCATAACCAAGAAGACAGCAAATATTCCTGCCTCTTGAGGGATGTTTACTTTTTTCATTTTCATACTTTCTCCTTTTTTCTATCTAATCCGCGCCAATTTGAACATTCATCGTATTTCTCGAAATAGCCACTTAGGTCCTGTTGTTTTCGAGGAGAAACAATTTGCACTACCTCTGGTTGCCATTGCTCTATTACTTTAGAAACTGTTGTTTTCTGAGCAACAGCTGCGGCTTGGATACAAGCGCCCCGGGCAGAAGATTCTTCAACATCTAGTAAATAAACGTCTTTTTGTAACAAATCTGCCAATATTTGGCGATAGGCCTTACTTTTGGAAGCACCTCCAGTAAGAATAATTCGACCATTTGATTTCTTCACTAAATTAGTTAAAAATCTATAGTTCTTCACCAGTGGCAAAAGCACTCCATCAAAAATGCATCTTGCAAATTTATTTCGATCAGTTAATGAATTAAGTCCAGCGATTGTTCCTGTTGCATAAGGCAAATTTGGAGTTCTTTCACCATCAAAAAAGGCAGCCATAACTGCTGAGTTTTCATCGATTTCTGCAGCTAATGCTAGTTCTCCCAGTTCATCAACTGAACAGTTCATAATTTTGCCAGCCCAGTCGGTGACTTTTGTTCCGTTTAAGCTAACCATCACGGGCATATAATTTCCACTTGAATCTGCCATTCCATTTACACTTCCTGTTTTATCAAAAACAGGTTGACTAGAAACTGTGAAAATTACTGCAGAAGTTCCAATTGAAAAAACAAAATCACCTTCTCTAGTGCCTAAGCCAATACATGATGCCATTTGATCGCCTGTTCCTGGACCAATCACAACTTCATTATTCACGCCTAATTGTTTTGCAACATCTGGGGAAATATTAGAAGCTTTAGTTTCAGGACCTAAGACTTCAGGAAGAGCTTTAGTCCAATCTTTAGATTTATCAATTCCTTCTAAAACTTCATAGATCCATTTACTATCTTTTATTGAGTAATAACCTGTACAAGTTGCACCAGCTCTGTCGGTAACAAGTCTGTTACTCAACCTTGCTGTTAAAAAATCATGTGGCAAACAAACCTTTTTAACTTTTTTAAAGTTTTCAGGTTCGTTTTCTTTCAACCAAGAAACTTTGGTAATTGTAAAGGAAGGACCAATTAAAGAACCGACTTCGTTTATCCAATAATCTCGACCATACTTTTCAACTAAATCTTGAGACTGAGTTGCAGATTGTGTGTCATTCCATAATTTTGCGGGGCGAATAACTTTTAATTCGTCATCTAAAGTAACCATGCCGTGACATTGGGCTGTTACTGCAATTGCTTCTATTGAACTTTTATTAACTTTTTCAGTCAAGGTAGCTTTCTCAAAGGCGGTTAAAAACGCTGTCCACCATAAATCTGGGTCTTGCTCACTTTTAGGCGGGAATGTCGGCTCATGTGGAGCTGTGCCTATGGAGATTAATTTTCCACTTTCTTGATCTCGAATTTCAACTTTGCAAGATTGCGTCGATGAATCAACACCTGCGACTAACTTCATTTGACAACCTTTCCACCGCAGGTCAACAGCACAAAGACAGCTTCAGGACTTTAGAAGACATGAAGTGAATTTATCTCCCCAATGCTTGAATATCAATACTTATCACTAAAAAGTATCCTAAATGTTATAAAGAGGTATTTTTCCATAATTTTGTGTTAACTTCTGTTATTTTCTGTTCTCAAGGTGTTTTTCCCCATTAATTATTGGGTTAAAAGGGTTAAAAAGGTCATATTTTGTTACCTTTTGTCCATTTAAGGCAGGATTTAACATCTTGTTTCATCTTTCTCAAGGAGTAGGACTAGCATTAGGCTCACGAAATTCAAGTGTGGAGCTTAAGTGGACAAAAAATTAGTAGTGGCAACCTTTTATGCCAAACCTGGCTCCAAGGAAGTTTTGCGTGAATGGATTTTGAAAACTGCAATTGCTTCAAGAAAAGAATTGGGTGTTGAAAAATACTTGATTAACGTTATCGATGAAGCGTTAGGTCATTTTCTACTAGTTGGTCTCTACTCTTCTGATGATGCTTTTAACGATCACGTCAATTCAGTTCATGTTCAGAATTTTTTAAGCGCAGTCCCAGATTTAGTTGAGGACAACATCACCTATATTGCCACTCCGTTTGTAAATTCTGCAGATCCTAAATCAATTATTGAATCAACTTAACAACCAGATGTTTGAAAGGATTTTTCTAAAATGAGTCGTCGTTTACTTTCTATTGAACGCCATCAAAAAATTGTTGAGAAAGTTTCAGTTGAGGAAGCAATTGATTTTATAACTTTAGCCAAAGAATTAAATGTTTCTGTTATGACTGTTAGAAGAGACATCAGAGAATTAGAGAAACAAGGATATTTAAAATTAACTAGGGGTGGAGCTTACGCCCAAATTACCAGATCGATAGACATCTTACTTAGTCCAAGAGCTGAAGATCAGGGTGAAGCAAAAACAATTATTGGAAAATATGCTGCAAGCCTTATTGAACCTGGTGAAGTTATTTTCATTGGAGCAGGATCTACTACTGCTCAATTTGTACAATATTTAAAACCTGATTTGAATTTGACTGTTATTACTGCTTCGATTCCACATGCTACTTTTCTTGCCGCTAAAGGTTTTAAAGTAATTAGCACTGGTGGAGAAATTGCTACCGATGATATTGCTCAAACTGGTTATATTGCTCATGACAATATAAAAAGATTTTTTGCTTCGAAAACAATTATTGGAACACGAGGTGTTGCCAAAGACGTGGGAATAACAGATATAAATAGTGAAATTGCTCAAATGAGTAGTTTGATGGTGGCTCAAGCTGAACAGGTTCTAGTTTTAGCTGATATCTCTAAAGTTGGAGTCAAGGCAAATTATGCTATTTGTCCTTTATCTGACATTGATGAAATCATCACCACGAAAGACGCTGAACAGGCTTATCTTGCTGAATGTGGAGATCAGTGTGAGGTTTTAGTCTCAGAATAATTCCCCCTCCCCCTAACATCAAGTAACACTTTTGGTGTAATATTTTGTTCCTAACAAGGGGGTATTTTAAAAATGCCAAATCAAACACGTTTGCAAGCAATCTTTGGCGATAAGAAGCCAGTAATTGGCATGGTTCATTTACCCGCATCTCCTGGTCAACCTCAATCATTTAATCAAGCTCCACTAGAAGTTCTTGTGAAAAATGTTCAAAAAGATGTTCAAGCATTACTTGCCGGTGGCATTGATGGATTACTTTTTTGCAATGAAAGCGACTTGCCTTACACCACACGAGTAGACCAAGAAGTTGGAGCTTGGGCAGCTTATTTTATTGGTGAAATGAAATCACAGATGGACAAACCATATGGAGTAAATCTGCTGTGGGATCCAATTGCTTCAATCGCAGTTGCAGCATCAACTGGTGCAAGTTTTGTAAGAGAAGTAATGTGTGGTTCTTTTGCAAGTGAAATGGGAATACTGCAACCAGATCCTGCTGCTGTTGTGCGAACCCGAACTCGCTTAAGAGCTGAACACATTGCACTTTTAACTAATATTGTTCCAGAATTTGCTACGGCATTAGCAGATAGAACTGTTGCTCAAAGAGCACAAGCTGCTGCTTACTTTGGTTTTGATGCGCTATTGGTTTCAGGTCCAGTAGCTGGAGAAGAATTCAGTGTTAAAGATGTGCAAGAAGCCAAATCTAAAAGCAATGGTGTCCCAGTTTTTGCAAATACCGGTGTCAAACTTGAAAACATTGAAAAGACGCTACAAATGGCTGATGGAGTAATTATTGGAAGTAGCTTAAAAGTAGACGGTAAAACTTTTAATCCAGTGGATCCTAATCGCGTAAAACTATTCATGGAAAAAGTTGAAAAGTTTAGAAAGAATGGCTCTGCGTGAAGTTAGTCGATTACGTTGAAAAATACTGTTTAACCCCTGCTATTTCCGGTCATGAAGATTTAATGATCAAATCCTTAAGTGATGATTTAAAGCAATTTGCTGATGAGGTTTCTGTAGATAACTTAGGAAATGTAATTGCTCTAATTAAAGGCAAATCACCAACTGCACCTAAAGTGATGGTCTTTGCTCATACTGACCAAATTGGAATGTTTGTAAAGTCAATTACTGAAGAAGGCTTCTTAAAAATTGTTCGACTAGGTGGAGTGCCAGAAAGAATTCTTGCTGGTGCCACTATTCAAATTAAAACTAAATCAAATCAAATCATCAGCGGAGTTATCGGCACAATCTCTCATCATTTGACACCTGATGATAAAAAATATGTGGTACCAAAAATTGAAGACATGTATGTAGATATTGGAGCTAAAAGTAAAGCAGATGCCTTAAGTCTTGGTGTTGAAGTTGGCTCTCCTGCATTTTATGAACCAAGATTTACCAAATTAGCTAACAATCGAGTTTCGGCTACAAGTGTTGATGATCGTGCCGGTTGCGCTGTATTAGTAAAGCTAGCTGAGAGACTTTCTACCAATAAACCAGATGTAAACATTTACATAGTTGGCAGTGTGCAGGAAGAATTTAATTTAAGAGGAGCTCTAGTAGCTGCTCAACAAATCAAACCAAACGCAGCAATTTCTATTGATCTAGCAGTTGCCACAGATACTCCAGATATGCAAGGAGTTAACGAACTTGCTTTAGATAAGGGACCAATTGTTGGTCTTTACACTTTTCACGGTAGAGGTACTTTAAATGGTTTGATCCCGCATCCAAAAATGGTAAAAATTGTAGAAAATAGCGCAACAAAATTGAAAATGAATTTACAAAGACATGCCAGTGTGGGAATGCTTACAGATGCTTCATATGTTCAGTTTGTCGACAATGGAATTCCTTGTATCGATTTAGCCTGGCCAACTCGTTACACCCATTCAGGAATCGAGACTTTTTCACTTAACGACCTTGAGAATTTAGAAGCACTGGTATTCGGTGTAATTAAAGATTTTCCTGTGGATTTTTCTGGGTCAAGACTCTAAATAGTGAAAATGCAAACCAAAGATCTTGCTAATGAAATTAGAAAACATACCGCTCGATGGGCCATTAGGGCTAATGGTGGATATTTAGCGCAAGCCTGCGGATCCGCAGAAATTCTTTCAACTTTATTTAATGATGTTTTGGATTTGGGTAAATCCACAGGTCCATTCATGCCCTCAGAATTTATTGGCGTTCCAAAACCAGGATCTCCTGGAACAAGAGGTGAATCTTGGTTAGGAAATGGCCCAGATTTATTGGTTATTTCGCCTGCTCATTATGCAACTGCAATGTATTCAGCATTGGTTGCAACTGGGCGCATGGACGAAGAAGCGTTAATTAAATGTAGTAAAGATGGTCAACTTTTAGAAATGATTGGTGCCGAACATTCTCCAGGAATGGTTGTCTCAAGTGGATCTCTTGCCACCGCACTTTCAGTTTGTGTGGGAAGAGCTATTGCTCGACAAAAACTAAAGAAACCGGGTTTCATATGGGTTTTTCTCAGTGATGGCGAATTACAAGAAGGTGCTACCTGGGAAGCTCTGCAATTAGCAAAAGCCATGAAGTTATCTAATTTAAAAATTGTTATTGACAACAACGGGATGCAAGTTGATGGTCAGATGAACAATGTTATGCCAATAGGAGCAATTGAAGATAAATTAAGAGCTTTTGGATGTGAAGTTTACGATATCGATGGCCATAATTTGGAAGAAATTAATTTAGCTTGTAAATCAGCATTACAAGATGATTCACTTTCAGTTATCTTGGCCAGAACTAAGCCTTGGACTGGTTTTAGTTTCTTATTTGATCGTTGGGAAAATAACAAACTACATTTTATTAGACTTACCGAAACAGAAAAAGAAATACTTAATAAAGAATTGGCAGAGTTATGAAAGAAGTAGTTAGTAAGCCTTTTGCTCATTCCTTAAAATCTCACGGAAGTGTTAACGAAAAATTAGTGGTGGTAACAAACGATTTAACTGCAAGTTGTGAAGCAGATCTATTTGCCCAAGCGTTTCCCGATAGACACATTTCTGCTGGTATGGCAGAACAAGCAATAATTGCAACTTTGTCTGGATTAAGTGACGAAGGTTTATATCCTCTATATCCAAGCTTTGCAGTTTTTACTACTAGAAGACCATATGAACAAATTGCTTTAACAATTGCTTATCCTGCAAAGAAAGTTAGATTATTTGGTTTCTTGCCAGGTTTAACAACTCCTGGTGGAGTAACTCATCAAGCAATAGATGATTTGGGTTTAATGACTCAATTACCAAACATGACAGTTTTAGAAGCAGCAGATGCCACAGATATGAGCACAATTTTAGATGCAGTAAAAGATATTCCAGGACCAATTTATGTCCGAGGTCTTAGAGGTGAAGTTCCTCAGTTATTTAAAGAACCATTAGTTGTTGGCCAGTCAAGAGATATTTTTCCAGGAGAACAAGTAGTTGTATTAGCTACAGGATCTATGGTTGCAATAGCAATCAAAGAAGTCGAACAGCTTCGAAGTGAATTTCCAGAACTAGGTTTAATCTGTATCAACACATTAAAGCCCTTTGGTGATAAGAATCTATTTGAAAGACTAAAGAAAGCAAAAATTGTCATAACTTATGAAAATCATCTAATTTCAAGTGGTCTAGCAAAAGCAGTGGCACTCCATATTGCCCAAAACCCTGGTCCTAAATTGATGCCAATTGGTGTAGACGACACCTTCACTCATGGAGGAACTCAAGATTATTTGTTTAATTATTACGGAATTGGTAAAACCAGTTTAATAAGTGCTATTTATGAAGCTTTTGGAAAATCCTCATTAAAGAGTGAGTCAAATACAGATTTGAATAAAAGTGAAATACTATTGAATAAATCTGTAGCTGAAGGACTTTAATTCTGAACAAAAAATACAAATTTGCACCTAGCCTTTTGGCGGCTGATCAAGTAAATATTGCAGCAGAAGTAAGACGTGTGCCGAATGCTGATTGGTTTCACGTTGATGTGATGGATAATCATTTTGCTCCCAATATGGGATTTAGTGCAGCAGCTTTAAAATCTATTGCAGACTTAAAGCAGGCACCAATTGATGCACACTTAATGATCGAAAACCCTGAGAATTTTCTGAAAACTTTTATTGAAGCAGGGGCTGATTCTTTAACTTTTCATGCAGAGGCAACAAATAGAATTGATGAGTGTATTGACATTATTAAGTCAAGTAATAAACGAGTTGGAATTGCGATAAAGCCAAACACTGCTTTTAGTGAAATCAGGCAGTATCTAAATAAAGTTGACATGGTTTTGGTTATGACAGTTGATCCAGGTTTTAGTGGTCAAGGTTTTCTTGCTAATCAAGTAGAAAAAATAAGAGAAGTTCGTAAAGAAATTGATAAAGCAAATTTGGATATTTGGTTACAAGTTGATGGCGGAATTGGCTTAAAAACTCTTGAAACCACACTAGAAGCAGGAGCTGATTTTTTCGTTGTTGGATCTAGTGTCTATTACGAAAAGGATCCACAAGCTGCCCTTAATGCTCTACGTAATTTGGTTTTGTAACATTTATTAATTTAACATTGGCTATAACCGGTTTTACCCATTTATTATTTACTTTTTCTAGCAATTAACCTCTCTCTTAGCTAAACAAATCAGCCTTATAGCCTAAAATAGAAGCAAAACCAAGGAGAATAAATAAATTGAATAACTACATCACCCCAGCAACTAAAGCTGTGCAAAAGTGTTTACAAAATTACGCTGTTTTTCAAGGCCGAGCATCCCGCAGTGAATTCTGGTATTTCTTCATCTTCTTTTATGCCGCTAATCTTTTAGGAAATCTAATAGCAGACTTTGTGGG
>Ga0208083_1000147_pt1 | contig 16703 bp, 13 predicted proteins | sample LakMenEpi07Jul09_FD_150677 | JGI IMG/M metagenome (GOLD analysis project Ga0208083, IMG submission 150677) | Freshwater microbial communities from Lake Mendota, WI - 07JUL2009 deep hole epilimnion (SPAdes) | ecosystem: Environmental > Aquatic > Freshwater > Lake > Epilimnion/Euphotic zone ...
CCTCGGTGTCCCAAATTTCTAGGTGACTTCGAACTCCGATAAGGGTCAGGTCGCGACCGAGACCGGCGTACTTGCGAAGAGCAGGGTTGATGTTGATTCGACCTTGACGGTCAGGAAGCTCGTTTGATGCGCCGGCCAAGAACAGGCGTAGGTACGAACGCTGGGCAGCGTTGGTAAGCGATGCGGCATCGATGTTTTCAACGAGTTCGTTGAAGTAACTGACCGTATAGACGTAAAGACATCCTTCTTGACCCTTGGTGATGAAGAGCCCACCCTGGAAAAGTTCACGAAGTTTGGCCGGCAGAATCATGCGGCCCTTCTCATCGAGCTTTGGCTCGAAAGTACCTGAAAACATGCTGACCTCCTTTCCGTTCCCTTTTGGTGCATTTTCATCCACTTTACTCCACTTATTCCCAAAATTTGCCACAATTGCGCAAAATCTTTCGGTTTCAATTAGGTAACAATCAAGTATTTATTGGTAATTACCGAGGTGGTGCAAAGTGGAGAGCTTTTCACGGTACACCGCAAAGTCACGCCGGTCAAGGGCAAAGAAAAAGGAGCCCGAAGGCTCCTTGTGGTAACGCGCGCTTTAGTTAGCTACTACTGATCCATGCGCTTGTTCCAGCGCTCTTCGAAGAAACTTCCCTTGGCCTCATCCTTTGGTTTGGCCGTGCCGGTCGGACTTACTTTGGGTTTCGCCTGGGTGGACTCACCCTTAGCCTTGCCACCCTTGGTGCCGGTGGCCACCAAGACTCCGGCCAACATCAGAGCAAAACCGACCACCCCAAAGATGGTGAGCTGGCTAATCACGGCGAAAACTAGAACAGAGAGTCCGACAACGGCTAGAAGCGCGCCACCGACGATTCGCGCCGCGGAGTTGCTTGGCCCGGCACTGACCTTGGTGGCAAATTTGGCATCTTCGGCATAGAGGCCGCGCTCAAGTTCTTCAAGAACTTTCTGCTCGCGTTCTGACAAACCCATGGGTGCCTCCGTTTGGTAATGCGTAACTGTTCAAAGTCTATGACCAGCGAGCAAGTTAGGCTATTCCCGTGAGTGAAACCAAGGTGCTTTTAGATTTAGTCCAACGCGAGCTAGACGGCTTTTGCGCTACCAGAAAAACTGAATTCACCGGGATTTCTGAAGACCTTAGTGTTCTGCTCGACTACACCAAAGAACTCCTAGCCGGAGGCAAACGCTTTAGAGCGCTGTTCTGCTATTGGGCTTGGGTGGCCGCGCTAGATGTTTCAAGCACTCAACAAGATTCGGCGTCACGCGCGCGTTCAACCGAAGCCATGGTAGGCATCTGTTCGGCGCTCGAAATGTTCCACGGTGCCGCCCTAGTTCACGACGACCTACTCGACCAGTCCGATACTCGCCGTGGGGTACCTGCAGTGCACAAGCGTTTCGAATCGATGCATACTCAGCACGGATGGGCGGGAAGCCCCGAGCGTTTTGGTCAGGCGGGCTCGGTTCTCGTGGGTGACCTAATGCTCGCCTGGAGCAGCGAAATCTTCGGAAACGCCTTGCTGAAATCTCCGAACTCACAAATTGAATCGGCCTGCCGTGATGAGTTTTCGAAAATGCGCATTGAGGTTATGGCCGGGCAGTACCTAGACGTTCTTGAAGAGAACGCGGCTCCAACCCGTGCGGTTGAAGAGGCAGTTGGTCGAGCTAACCGAGTGATTCTGTATAAGACAGCCAAGTACAGCATTGAGGCACCGCTTTTGATTGGTGCCGCCTTCGCGGGCGCTGATCCGGCTGTGCTTCGCGGCCTATCAGCCTTTGGTATTCCGCTCGGCATGGCGTTCCAGTTGCGTGACGACATCCTCGGTGTATTTGGTGACCCAGCCGTTACCGGTAAACCTGCCGGCGATGATCTTCGAGAAGGCAAGCGCACGGTCTTGGTAGGGCTGACTCGCGAGTCGCTTACCCCGACCGTCGGCAAGATTTTTGATGAACTACTCACCCACCGCGAACTTGATTCCGAGCAAATTGCCTTCTTGCAGCAAACCATCAAGGGTTCTGGTGCACTCGCGAAGACCGAGGCGATGATCGAGGAGTTGGCCAACGAGTCGCTACTGGCTCTAGATCAGTTGCAACTAGACCCAACCGCGATGATGCAGCTTCGAGAGCTAGCCGTGCGGGTAATCAACCGGCAGAGCTAGTTACTGAGCTAAGAACTGAGCCGCGCGTCTGACCGGCGACTTGTGCCCTGCCAGAAGTGCTTTCATCGGCGTACCGCCGTGCTGATCTAGGTCGTCGTTTTCGGCGTAAATCCACTCAACTGCATCTTGGATGTTCAATCCGCAGTCAATCAGCATCATGACCGTTCCGCGCAAACTGTGGAGTGGCTCGCCGTCGACGATGGTTTCTCGAGGAATGTACTTCTTGCCGTCGATCTTTACCTCGATGAGGCTGTGGTCTTCGACATACCTGCGGATTTTGCCTACCGAGACCCCCATCGAGTCGGCGGCTTCTTCAAAGGTCAGAACTTCTAGGTTCGAAAAGACATCATTCACACCTCAACATTGCCACACCCGACAGCCTGTTAGGAATAGTTAGCGATGCGTGGCACGATATTGGTCTAGTCGAGAAGAAGATGAACACAAGCCAAAACCAAGATCGCGTGATTGACGGACGTTACCGAATCATCCGCTCGTTAGCTGCCGGTGGCATGGCTCGGGTGTTCCTGGCCGAAGATTCACGCCTCAAACGCCAGGTTGCGGTGAAGGTTATTCACCCCCACTTGGCCGATGACGAAAGCTTCATCGCACAGTTTCGCCAAGAGGCAATTTTGGCAGCTAACCTAAGCCACCCAAACCTAGTGAACGTGTTTGACCAGGGCACCGACTCCGGCAGCGCCTATTTGGTGATGGAGTATGTCGCAGGCCAAACACTGCGTGAAGTCATTCGAGAATTCGGCCCACTTTCACCCAAGCGCACACTCGGCGTGCTCGAGTCGGTTCTGGCTGGTCTATCGGCGGCTCACAACGGCGGCATTCTGCATCGCGACATCAAGCCAGAGAACGTTCTTCTTGCAGACGATGGCCGAATCAAGCTGAGCGACTTTGGCTTAGCCCGACCAATCTCGGCGCACACCGAAACCGATTCGGTGATTGGCACCGCTGCCTATCTCTCTCCTGAATTGGCCTCGCGAGGCTTAGCGGATGCTCGCTCCGATGTTTACGCGGTCGGCATTTTGGGCTTCGAACTGCTCACTGGCAAGCAACCTTTCACGGGCGATGTCGCGGCTGCGGTTGCCGCTCAACACCTAACCTCCAGCGTTCCGGCTCCGAGCACTCTGGTTCCAGGCTTACCTGAGTCAATCGATGAACTGGTGCTGTGGGCAACCGAACGTGACGCAGAACTTCGACCTGCCAATGCTGGTGAGCTTTTGGAGTTTGCGCGAAAGGTAGCCGCAGAACTTCGCGGCGAAGCATCCGCGCCAAAAATCACGCAAGACAATCGCACCGAAGTGATTAGCCCACGTGTCGAAGATCAGACCCAGACGCTGGTTCTCGACGCAAACGCAACCCAGCTGCTTGAAGGCGCCGATGCCGACCAACTCACGCAGGTTATTTCTTCAGGCGCACAAATCGCAACCGATGAACCCGAACTTCCATTCAGCAGCTTCAATGGCGGAAAGTTTTGGCGCTGGGTTGTCTCGACGCTATTGGTATTTGCTCTCGCCGCCGGCTTGGGCTGGTGGTTTGGTGCTGGGCCTGGAGCTCTTCGGTCTCTTCCCGAACTAAAGGGTCGAACCGTGGCAGCTGCGCAGGGAACGTTGACCAACCTGGGTCTGAATGTCGTCGTCGTGAACGAACACTCGCCCGATGTGGCCCAAGGTTTGGTTACTCGAACCGAGCCGAACAGCGGTTCACTTGTCGCAGCCGGAGCAGCGCTGAAGATTTACGTTTCACTCGGCCCAGAGCTAAAGGCGGTTCCCAAGCTGACCGGCCTAAATGTGGCCGAAGCAACCATTGAGATAACGAAGGCGGGTTTTAGTTTTGGCGGTGCAGATGCCTGGTTCAACGCCGCTCCTGCGGGTCAAGTTTTTGACTACCTAGGTAGCGACAATCAGAAGCTGCCACTCGGTAGCGAAATCACAATCAACGTTTCACTCGGGCCGCTTCCGCTGGTTGAAAACCTTTCCCAGGATGTCGCGGTTACGCTGTTGAACACCGCAGGGCTCACAGTGGCAGAGGTGAAAGCCGAGTATTCCGACAGTGTGCCGGCTGGCAACGTTATATCGATGACCCCGCAAACTCAGCCTCTTGGCGAGTCGGGTTCGGTGTCACTCACGGTTTCAAAGGGCAGCGACAAGGTGGTTATGCCGAAGGTGGTTGGCGAAACTATTGCCGCCGCCAAGTCGGCCCTTGAGGCATTGGGTTTGCGCGTAACGGTTGACACTAATCAGCTAAGCTCGCGCTGGGGAATCGCAAAGGTAAAGAGCGCATCGGTCAAGGCCGGCACAACGATTCGCCGTGGCGACGCTGTGACGATTGTCTCCCGCTAGTACTTAGCGATTTCCAAGAGCTTCGGCCACCAAGAACGCAAGTTCAAGCGACTGTGAGTGGTTGAGTCTCGGGTCGCAAAGTGACTCGTAACGTTCTTCGAGAGTTGCCTCATCGATGTGTTCCGAACCGCCCAAACACTCGGCAACATCGTCACCGGTCAACTCAACGTGAATACCGCCAGGCACAGTGCCCAGGGAACGATGCACTTCGAAGAATCCGCGAACTTCGTCCATCACATCGTCAAAGCGACGTGATTTGTAACCATTCTTGGTGGTGATTCCGTTGCCGTGCATCGGGTCGGTGATCCAAAGTGGAGTCGCCCCCGAGTCACGAACCGCCTCAACAAGCTTTGGCAACTCTTCGCGAATCTTTGGTGCGCCCATGCGGCTGATGAATGTCAAACGGCCTGGCTCGCGGTTCGGGTCGAGTTTGTCGATCAAGTCGAGAACGTCAGAGGTTGAAGTGGTTGGCCCAAGCTTCACACCGATTGGGTTACGAACGCGAGACATGAAATCTACGTGTGCGCCGTCAAGCTGACGAGTGCGCTCCCCGATCCAAATAAAGTGACCGGATGTGTCGTACGGAGTTCCAGTTCGTGAATCGATTCGCGTCATTGGGCGCTCGTAGTCAAACAGCAACGCTTCGTGGCTCACGTAAAACTCGGTGGTGCGAAGGGCATCAAAGTCTGCGCCACAGGCGGCCATGAACTTGATGGCACGATCGATTTCTTTAGCCAATGATTCGTAGCGGGCATTCGCAGGGTTGTCGGTGAAACCGCGGTTCCACTCATGCACCGAACGTAGGTCAGCGAATCCACCCTGAGTGAATGCGCGAATGAGGTTCAGCGTTGATGCTGAGGTGTTGTAGGCCTTGAGGAGTCGCTCAGGATTCGCCGTTCTCGACTCGAGAGTGAAGTCATAGCCGTTGACTGCGTCGCCGCGGTAGGCAGGCAGCGTGACATCCTCTCGGGTTTCGTCATTTGAAGAGCGCGGCTTGGCAAACTGACCCGCCATGCGACCCATCTTGATTACCGGCAACGAAGCGCCGTAGGTAAGCACGACTGCCATTTGCAACAGCGTCTTCACTCGGTTTCTAATTCGGTCGGCCGTGGCGTCAGTGAAGGTTTCAGCGCAGTCTCCACCCTGAAGCAAGAACGCCTTGCCCTGGGCTGCCGAAGCTAGACGGTCCCGCAGTATGTCAACTTCACCGGCAAAGACGAGCGGCGGAAGCTTGGCAAGCTCAGCGCGCACTCGAACTAGATCGGCCTGATCTGGCCAGGTTGGCTGCTGGGCAGCAGGCAGGTTGACATAGTTGTCTAGACCCGCGATCACCGCTGGGTCTGCTGCAACTACTGGATCGTTCATTCTGCTGTCCTTGGTGTTGATGTTTTTGGCTTTTTCATCGATGTGGCATAGACGTCGACATACTCTTGGCCACTGAGCTTCATTAGCTCATACATGATTTCGTCGGTAATGGCTCGAAGAACAATGCGGTCGCCCTCCATGCCGTCAAACCTTGAAAAATCTAGTGGTTCACCAACGATGATTCCGATGCGACGAACTCGTGGCAGTCGCTTACCGATTGGCTGAACTTTTTCGGTATCGATCATGGCAACCGGCAAAATTGGCACTTTGGCTTCGAGGACCATTCGGGCGATGCCGGTTCGTCCGCGGTAGAGGCGTCCGTCTGGGCTACGTGTTCCTTCTGGGTAAATGCCGAGAACTTGACCCTGAGCCAAAACTTTGAGCCCGGTGTTTAGTGATGCCTCGGATGCTTTGCCACCGCTTCGGTCAATCGGAAGTTGCCCGGTTGCCTTGAAAAACCAGCGAGTTAAAGCACCTTTGACGCCTTTGCCGGTGAAGTACTCCGACTTCGCCAAGAAAACAACTGGGCGGCGTGACTGCAACGGAAGAAAAATCGAGTCGCTGAACGAAAGATGGTTGCTGGCTAGGATGACCGGACCAGACGCCGGAATGTTCTGCATGCCGCGCACCCACGGCCTAAAAATCAGACGCAGCAGCGGGCCAAGAATGAGACTCTTCAAAATGAAGTACGCCACTTGATCTCCCGCTTTTTTCTTCGAGCCAACCCGGTTGGCTGAAGTTCAAGTTTACTGCTTCGCCAACTCGAGTCTGGCTAGATCAGCAGCACCTACAACTCCGGCATCATTGACGAATTCTGCAGTGACAATTTTCAGGTGCGGTCGAAAGTTTGCTGCGGGAAGATGCTTTAGGTAAGAGGCTCGGATTGGGTCGAGCAGTAAATCGCCGGCTGCGCTGACTCCGCCACCAATAACAATAATCTCAGGGTCAAGAACCGAACAAAGCGTGGCGATGGTTTGACCAATCGAATCGCCTAATTCGGTGAGCAGTTCAACGGCACCTGGGTCACGTTCAACTAAAGCTTGGTAGACCTGAGCGCCTGTGAGCTCACCATTCTCGTCTTGGAGTTCTACCAATCTCAATGCCTTTGGGTCTCCACTGGCCACCAACTCTTTTGCCGCCCTCAGCAGAGCTGTGCCAGAACCATAAGACTCTATGCAACCCTGCTGACCGCAACCGCATAGCCGCCCGCCAGGAATCAGCGACATGTGGCCCAATTCTGCGGCAAGGCCAAAACCGCCTCTTAGCAGTTGGCTGTTGACCACGATTGCGCCACCAACACCAGTGCCGATGGTCAGCATGACCATGTGCTTGAAACCGCGCCCAGCACCAAACCTAAACTCCGCCCATCCGGCTGCGTTCGCATCGTTGTCAATGAAAACGGGTGCCGAGATTTTTGCTTGTAATTTTTCTTTGAACGGCTCGTTTCGCCAAGACAGGTTAGGGGCATAGACAATCTTTGCTCGGTCGGCATCTACGAATCCGGCTGCGGCAACACCAACGCCTTCTACTTGAACTCCCTCGGCCAGTTCATTAACCAGACCTACTACCGCTTCGGCAATCAAATTTGCATCATGCGCAGGAGTCGGAATGCGTGCGTCGCGAATGATGGAACCGTCGGCTGCAACCAAAGCACCAGCAATTTTGGTTCCACCGATGTCAATGCCAATCGCGTACATGAAGTCCTTTTGCCCGGTGCCGAAATAAAGCTCTGTGTAAGTTTAGCCAAGTGGTGGAAATGAACTCATAACTTTCGCTCTTGTACATAGTGACTATTGGCGAAATCACGCATAGGATTTTTCTAAACCTAAAAGGAGCGTCATGCAACAGTACGAGATTCCACGTCACATTACTTCCGACGCATCTGACAACATCACCGACCTTTTGGTTGAGCGTGTCAAGAAAACTCCAAATCTTCCTCTCTATGCCGTTCAAAACGACGCCGGAGAATGGATCTCGATCACCGCCGTTGAATTTGAAACCCAGGTGAAGGCACTAGCCAAGGGTCTTATCTCTGCTGGCATCCAGCCGGGTCAAGCAGTTGCCATCATGTCGCGAACCCGCTTCGAGTGGAGCTTGGTCGACTTCGCCATCTGGTACGCCGGTGCTGTATCCGTGCCAATCTACGAAACTTCTGCTCCTTCCCAAATGGAATGGATTCTTTCGAACTCAGACTCGGTCGCACTATTCATCGAGAACGCCGAGCACCTCAGCCGATACCAAGAAATCAAGAACAACACTCCCCTCGTTCGCACTGTATGGCGTTTCGACCAGAAAGACATCGAAAACCTGAGTGCTCTTGGCAAGGATGTCTCTGACGAACAGCTCGAAGCGAGACGTCGTTCGGCAAAACTCGCCGATCTCGCCACTCTGATTTACACCTCAGGAACCACCGGAAAGCCAAAGGGTTGCGAACTAACCCACGAGGGTTTTGTTGAACTGTCACGCAACGCTCAGGTTGAGCTTCCTGAAGTTCTATGGGAGGGCACTTCGACTCTCCTCTTCTTGCCAATGGCTCACGTTTTCGCTCGCTTCATCGCTGTTATCGCAATTCACTCCGGAGTAAAGGTTGGTCATCAGCCAGACGCCAAGAATGTTGCCCCTGCAATGGCAAGCTTCCACCCGAACTTCTTGCTAGCCGTGCCTCGCGTATTCGAAAAGGTTTACAACAGCGCTGAGCAAAAAGCTGAGGCAGGCGGCAAGGGCAAGATTTTCCGCGCTGCTGCAGATGCCGCAGTCGCTTGGTCTATGGCAGATGAAGCCGGCAAGGTTCCGCTAGGCCTAGCCCTCAAGCACAAACTATTCGACGCCTTGGTTTACAAGAAACTCCGTGCGGCAATGGGTGGCGAAGTGAAGTACGCGGTCTCTGGTGGTGCCCCACTTGGAAGCCGCCTAGGCCACTTCTACCGCGCCATCGGCTTGACCGTTCTAGAAGGTTACGGTCTAACCGAGACCACTGCTCCTGCAACCATCGGTCGCCCATCCAAGGTGAAAATTGGCAAGGTTGGCTTTGCGCTACCAGGCACCAAGGTTGCAATCGCCAAAGATGGCGAGATTCTTCTAGGTGGCTACAACATCATGCGCGGCTACTGGAGAAACCCAGAAGCAACCGCAGAAGCCATTCGAGACGGTTGGTTCCACTCTGGAGACATTGGCGAACTAGACAGCGACGGTTTCTTGAGCATCACCGGACGAAAGAAAGAACTGTTGGTCACTGCCGGAGGTAAGAACGTTGCACCAGCGCCTCTTGAAGATCCGCTACGCGCCAACCCGCTTATCGGTCAAGCCGTTGTTATCGGAGACCAGAAGCCGTTCATTGCCGCGTTGATTTCGCTAGATGCCGAAATGCTTCCAATCTGGTTGGGAAACAACGGCGGAGACAAGTCGATGTCGGTTGCAGAAGCTGCCAAGACTGATTTGGTTCGCAACGAGGTTCAGCGTGCGGTAGACGAAGTCAACCGTTCGGTTTCTAAAGCAGAGTCGATTCGCAAGTTCGTCATCATTGAGACCGAACTAACCGAAGAGTCGGGCCACCTAACCCCTTCGCTCAAGATCAAGCGAAACCAGGTTATGAGCGACTTCTCGCCGGTTGTCGACGACATCTACGGATCGGGTCCTTCGACGGTTGAGGCCGCGGTCAACGGCTAGTAAAGTCGTTGGCTAAACCCAACTAACCCTTCAAGAACCAATCGGTTTCGCGAAGTTTCTTCATGGCGGCGCGACGTTCATCTAGCTCGAGACGGTCTAGGTAGACGTTGCCCTCTAGGTGGTCGCATTCATGTTGCATGGCCTGTGCCAGCAACCCTTCGGCAGTAATGGTGACAATCGACTCATCCAGCAGCAGCCCTCGAATGACTACTTTTTCGTAGCGAGGAGTTGGGTGCCAGAGACCAGGCAAAGACAGACACCCCTCGTCGGTTGGGATCAACTCGCCGAACGTTTCAACGATCTTCGGGTTGATCAAGTAGCCGAGATTGCCGTGAACGTTATAGCTGAATGCCCGCAGGGAAACGCCAATTTGAGGGGCGGCAACACCAGCTCGCCCAGGTAACTGAGTGGTTTCTAGCAAGTCTTCAATCAAAGCGGATGCTGCGGCAAAGTCGGTTACGCGATCGCAAACTGTTTTGAGTACAGGGTCGCCGAAAAGGCGAATTTCACGAACAGCCAAGGCCCTAAGCGTTGTCGCGAAGTGCGTCAACGACCAGTGCTGCAAGCTCACGGGCGGCCTCTTGAGTGCCCTTCTGTAGCTCGCTGAACTTGATAACTGAACCGGCGGCTAGTGATGGGTCGTAAGGAATGCGAACCACCTCACGCACTCGAGTTCTGAAATGCTGTTCAATCTCGTCAAGCTTCACCAGTTGAGTAGCCTGGGTCGCGGTGTTTAGGGCCACAATCGAGTTTCTGACCAGGTTTCCATAACCGTTTGCTTCGAGCCAGGTAAGTGTTTCAGACGCGAGGCGAGCCTCATCTACCGAGCCACCTGAGACAATCACCAGACCGCTGGCACGCTGAAGAGTTGGGCGCATCACCGAGTGCACGATACCGGTACCACAGTCGGTCAAAACGATCGAGTAGTAACGGGCGGCCATGTCGGCAACAACGTTGTAGTCACCCTCGTCAAAGGCTTCAGAGAGCATCGGGTCAGAGTCTGAGGCAAGAACATCCAGGCGCGTAACGTCACGCGAAACCATTGTGGAGAAATCGGTAAAACCGTCAACTGCGGAAGCACGATTGACTACATCTCGAACTGTGAATCGGGTCGATTTACTGACGCGCTCTGCGAGCGTTCCGCGGTCTGGGTTTGCGTCAATCGCAATAACGCGGTCTTCACGGACCATCGAAAGCGCCATGCCAAGCAGTGTGGTGACTGTGGTTTTACCCACTCCCCCCTTTCGAGTTAGAACTGGAACAAACTTTGCTCCACCTTCTAGTGCCATGCCGATGCGTGCATCAATCGCTTTGCGCTCGCGAACCTTGCGCGAGTCACCCAGGTTGATGGTTTTCAGCGAGAGAAAGTAAAGAAACCTTCTGAATCCCGAAGTTGGGGCGAGGCGGTTTTTTGAGGTGGTGTCAATCAGACGATCAGCGGTCAGCATGGCAGCTGGTTCAGGCTGGTCGAATGATTCACCGCGAAGGCTGTCGCGCCGTGAGTAGTTGGTGCGTCGAGTGGGAGGTTGGTCTGCAGGTGCTTCAACAACCAAACGTGGCTCTTCGCGAATGATTTCAACGCTGGCGGTTGCAGGAGTTACGTCGACGGTTCCAGCGTCGATCCCGGCGTCACCGAGAGAGTGAGAACGCACTAGCTCCTGGTCAGACCCTTGGGTCTCACCCGAAGGCTCATTCTCTTTGTCATCAAACTTGTCGTTGAAACCCACGTTGCTCCTGAATTGTTAGCGTGCTCTCCCCCAGAGTTACTTAGGCAAGTCTAACCGAGGTTCCCAAAAGCACACATGTTCTTTGGGTTGCGTTACTCGGTTTCGATAACCAACAACAGGTCGCCAGCATCCACGCTTTGAGTCTTTGTAATCGCGATTCGACGAACTACACCAGCGGTGCTTGCTGTGATAGTTGCCTCCATCTTCATCGCCTCAATCGTCGCAACGGCCTGACCCACCTCGATGTGTGCGCCTTCGACAGTTGCCAAAGTCACAACGCCCTGGAATGGTGCAGCAACGTGACCCAGATTCTTGAGGTCAGCTTTCTCGGCATGTGGCGCGTTCGAGACAATCTTTTTATCGCGGATGTTGATGGGGCGAAGTTGCCCGTTGAGCGTTGCCATAACGGTTCTGAAGCCCTTCGCATCTGGCGTACCGATGGCTTCGAGGCCGACGTAGAGTCTAATTCCCTTGGTGATCTGAACGACGTGTTCGCGACCCTGCTCTAAGCCATAGAGGTAGTCGACCGTGTCGACTTCGTCGAGCTTGCCGTACTTCTCGCGAGTTGCCTCAAAGTCTGCGGTTGGCCCGGCAAATAGCAAGCGGTTTAGAGTCGAACGTCTTACCTTGGCATCATCTGAGGTAAGTGCCGCCAAATCGGTTTCGCTAACCGCGGTAAGGCCGAACTTAGGGTTCTTGCCTTGAAGCACCTTGGTTCTGAACGGCTCTGGCCAGCCCCCGGGCAAATCGCCGAGTTCGCCAGCCATGAAACCGATTACCGAATCAGGAACGTCGTAGTTTTGCGGGTTTTCAGCGAAATCATCCGGGTCTGCACCAACGGCTACCAGGTGCAGGGCGAGGTCGCCAACGACCTTCGACGAAGGTGTCACCTTGGTTGGACGCCCGAGGATGCGGTTCGCTGCCGCGTACATGTCTTCGACCTTTTCAAACTGGTGCCCGAGGCCGAGTGCGATTGCCTGCTGTCGAAGGTTCGAAAGCTGACCACCCGGAATCTCGTGCTTGTAAACGCGCCCGGTTGGGCCTGGCAGCCCGGACTCAAACGGAGCGTAAACCTGGCGCACTGCCTCCCAGTAAGGCTCTAGCGCAGTTACCGCATCGAGCGGAATACCGCTGTCACGCTCGGTGTGTGCAAGGGCTGCGACAAGTGCCGATGCCGACGGTTGGCTGGTGGTACCTGCCATCGGAGCCGATGCCACATCGACAGCGTCTACTCCGGCGTCAATTGCTGCCATGAGGGTGGCTAGTTGGCCGCCAGCGGTGTCGTGGGTGTGCAGGTGAACCGGAAGATCGAAACGCTCACGTAAAGCCTTCACTAGCTTTGCAGCAGCTGCTGGGCGCAGTAGGCCAGCCATGTCTTTAATGGCGAGGATGTGCGCACCGGCGTCAACGATCTGCTGGCCCAAATCGAGATAGTAGTCGAGCGTGTAAAGCGTCTCGGCTGGGTCAAGAAGGTCGCCCGTGTAGCAAAGACCAACTTCGGCGAGCGCTGTTTCGGTTCGCAACACCGCGTCGATGGCCGGCTTCATCTGGCTGACGTCATTTAGTGCGTCAAAAATTCTGAAAATGTCTACGCCGGTGGAGGCAGCTTCTTTGACGAAGGCGTCGGTGACCTCGGTCGGGTAGGGCGTGTAGCCAACCGTGTTTCGTCCACGAAGCAGCATCTGAATACACAGGTTAGGTAGCGCAGTTCTCAGCGCGGCCAGGCGCTCCCAAGGGTCTTCACCCAAAAAGCGCAGCGCTACGTCGTAGGTAGCCCCGCCCCATGCCTCTACCGAGAGCAGCTGTGGGGTAAGTCGAGCAACATACGGTGCAACCTGAACAAGGTCACGTCCGCGCACGCGAGTTGCGAGCAGCGACTGGTGGGCATCCCTGAAGGTCGTATCGGTAATCGCAACGGCTTGAGCCTGACGAAGCTGTTCGGCAAACTTCTTTGGGCCGAGCTCGAGAAGAGCCTGCCTCGATCCGGCGGGTGCAGCAACAGTTAAGTCAACCTCGGGCAGCTTCAGAGCCGGTGAGATTCGACCATTACGAGGCCCGTACGGCTGGTTTACCGTCACATCGGCAAGCCAGGTAAGAATCTTCGTGCCACGGTCTAGTGAAGGCGCTGCGGTGAATAGTTGCGGACGCTCGTCGATAAACGAAGTGCTCAGGTCACCGCTGGCGAAGGTTTCGTCGTTCATCACGGCTTGCAAAAACGAAATGTTGGTTGAAACACCACGGATGCGGAACTCGGCGAGCGCGCGTCTGGCACGAATCACGGCTGTCGGAAAGTCTTTACCCTTGGCGATGAGTTTCACCAAGAGCGAGTCAAAGTGTGGACTTACTTCGCTACCGGCTGCAATGGTTCCACCATCTAGGCGAATACCTGCACCACCCGGTGAGCGGTAGGTGGTGATTTTGCCGGTGTCTGGTCTAAAGCCGGCCGAAGGGTCTTCGGTGGTGATGCGGCATTGCAGAGCAAAGCCGTGCATCGTGATGGTGTCTTGGGTAAGACCGAGCTCTGGCAGCGTCTCACCCGAAGCAATGCGCATCTGGCTCTGCACCAAGTCGATGTCGGTGATTTCTTCCGAAACGGTGTGCTCGACCTGAATGCGCGGGTTCATCTCGATAAACACGTGCTTGCCGGCATTTGGACCAACGGTGTCGATCAAGAATTCAACTGTGCCAGCGTTTGAGTAGCCAATCTGCTTAGCGAAGGCGACAGCATCGCGATAGAGGGCTTGGCGCAGGTCTTCATCGATTAGCGGCGCGGGAGCAATCTCGACTACCTTCTGGTTGCGACGCTGAACCGAGCAGTCGCGCTCGAACAGGTGAACAACATTGCCAGCCCCATCGGCAAGAATCTGAACCTCGATGTGACGTGGGCGCAATACGGCCTGCTCAAGAAACACTCTCGGGTCACCAAAGGCGGCATCGGCTTCACGCATGGCTTCGGCAAGTGCCGCAGCTAGACCAGAGGCCTCGTTCACGCGACGCATTCCACGACCGCCTCCACCGGCAACCGCCTTCACAAACAGCGGGAAGCCGATTGCGTCACCCTGAGCGATCAATTCGGTGACGTCAGAAGATGAAGGAGATGATGCAAGAACTGGAACACCTGCCGCAATCGCAGCCTCTTTGGCGTTTACCTTGTTACCCGCAAGTTCAAGAACATCCGCTTTCGGACCAATGAAGGTAATTCCATTGGCTGCGGCAGCCTCGGCAAGATCCGGGTTCTCTGAGAGAAAACCGTAGCCAGGGTAAATGGCGTCTGCACCAGATTCTTTGGCAACACGGATGATTTCAGAAACATCAAGGTAGGCACGAACCGGGTGGCCTTCTGTTCCGATTTGGTATGCCTCATCGGCCTTTAGTCGGTGGCTAGAATTTCGATCCTCGTACGGAAAAACTGCAACGGTTGCAGCACCCAGCTCATACGCGGCGCGGAAAGCGCGGATAGCAATCTCACCACGGTTGGCGACAAGGATTTTCTTGAACATCTAGTCCTAGTTTTGCTAAGGGTCTTGGGTGTTATGGCGTTTATAAAAAGGTAGCCTATAGACGTGTATGTTCTCAGCGTCAGCTCCCTCAAGGGAGGAGTCGGAAAGACCACAGTTGCCTTAGGTATGGCATCTGCGTCTTCGGCTCGCGGTCTTCGCACTCTCGTGATCGACCTCGACCCTCAGTGCGATGCAACTACCGGTTTAGGCGCCATTGGGGAATTCAACGAGACTTGTGCCGACGTTTTGAAATCGCCCAAACACAACGTTGTGCATAAAGCAATCGTATCTAGTAGTTGGGCAAAAATTCACTCCACAAAAATCGATGTCATGGTTGGCAGCCCGAAGGTTCAGCAGGCCGATGCGCCAACCCCGACAGTTCGTGAACTCTGGAAACTAGAGGAAGCGCTCGCTCGCATCGAGACCGAGTACGACCTCGTGATCATCGATACTCCGCCTTCGATTAATGGCCTAACCAAAACGGCCTGGGTCACCTCTGACCGCATCTTGATCGTCACCGAGCCGAGCTTGTTCTCGGTTGTGGCTGCCGAGCGCAGCATCCGTGCCGTAAACGAACTTCGCAAGGCCATTACCCGACGCCTCAAGATTTTCGGTGTGGTCGTGAACCGCTATAAGCCGCTTAGCAAAGAGCACCAGTTCAGAGTCGCAGAACTGAACGAGAAGTACCCGGGCAAGTTGCTCCCCCAGCTGTTCGAAGAGAAGTCGACGATGCAGCAGGCGCAGGGTGCCGCCATGCCGATTCATTCTTGGCCAGGCGACACTGCTGCTTCGATTGCAGCTTCATTCGACCACGTGCTTGACGCTCTGATGCTCGATCTAACCGAGCGGGTTTATGACGAAGACAATGAAAAATCGCGTCGCAACCGCAAAGAAAAGCGCCGCATGAAACTCAAGCGAGGCAAGGGTATCGAGGCTTCACCCTTGGCGGTGCTGATGGGTAACGATTACGACGGTGCAGAAAAACCCGAGGCAAATCCTCTCGAAGAGCTGATTGCAAACGCTTCGGCTGACGATCCAGCAGACGTCACCGCAGAGGCTACAGATTTGAATGGCACGGATGCTGCGCCAGCGGCCAGCGATGCGACGGGTTCAGACGGCGCGAGTTCGTCAGACTAAACGGCGCGTTTTGCGCTTCGGCGAGCGGCAAGCTCGTCAATGTCTTCAAGTGAAGACGGTGTCATGTTGACCAAAGTAGCTTCAACCTCTCGAAGCACTCGACCGACAGCGATACCAAACACACCCTGGCCACGACCGACGAGGTCGATCACTTCATCTTGGGTAGTGCACAAATAAACGCGAGCGCCATCTGACATTAAGGTGATCTTGGCCAAGTCGCCAAAGCCTGCAGCGCGAAGCTGGTCGACGGCCAAACGAATCTGCTGAAGTGACACTCCGGTGTCTAGCAAGCGCTTGACCAATTTCAAAACAAGGATGTCGCGGAATGCGTAAAGTCGCTGAGAACCAGAGCCGGATGCGTGACGCACGGTTGGCTGTACCAAACCGGTGCGGTCCCAGTAGTCGAGCTGACGGTACGAGATTCCTGCGGCTGAAGCAGCCGGGATTCCTCGGTAGCCGAGTTTTGGGTCGAGAGCAGGAAGGCCCTCGGTGAACAGCATGTCCTGGGTGTAGTCGGCCTGAGGCTGGGTGTCGTCTGCTGACATCGCTCTCCTTCAGGTTCAAGTACAGGTTTAATTGTTGGCTAATGCAAGCCTAAACACCCGTTAATTTCAAGGTTCGGCGTGTCGCGGTTCGCTACTGGTCCATCTTCGAGATGACTGAACGCACTAATTCCGAGTGAATAGCGGCGAATTGGTTTGAAATCTCGAGCGCGTAGTGCGCTGCTCTGGAACGGCTGGCGGTGTCGTGCTTTGCCAAAACCGGAGCGACTACGCCCTCGATAATGCCGAT
>Ga0208083_1000151_pt1 | contig 16323 bp, 20 predicted proteins | sample LakMenEpi07Jul09_FD_150677 | JGI IMG/M metagenome (GOLD analysis project Ga0208083, IMG submission 150677) | Freshwater microbial communities from Lake Mendota, WI - 07JUL2009 deep hole epilimnion (SPAdes) | ecosystem: Environmental > Aquatic > Freshwater > Lake > Epilimnion/Euphotic zone ...
CGTTTACTGCAAGAGTTCTGGACGATGCATGATCCAACGTCATTAAATCAACAAGGCGGAGATATCGGAACTCAATACCGCAGCGCTATCTTTACAACAACACATGAGCAGATGCAGGTTGCGCTCGCTTCATGCCTGAGTTACCAAGAGGTCCTAACCAAAGCTGGCATGGATCGAATTTGCACCGAGATTTTGAGTGCCGAGGGTATTGAGTACTACCTAGCTGAGGAATATCACCAAAAGTATTTGCTAAAGAATCCAAATGGCTACGACTGCCATTCAAGCACGGGTGTTCCATACCCAGAAACGGTTCATTGATCATGAGTGAAAAAGAGTATCCAGTAAAAATCGATGAAGCCGAACTTGCCAAGCGCGTGGATCCTTTGTCATACGCAGTCTTACGTAATGCTGCAACTGAAACGGCTTTCACGGGTGAATACACCGAGACCGAGACGATTGGTGTTTACAAGTGCAAAGCGTGTAGCGCCGAATTATTTAGAAGTGAAACTAAGTTTCATTCAGGGTGCGGCTGGCCATCTTTTTATGCACCAACTGAAAACGATGCCGTTGAGCTCTTAGAAGATCGATCATTAGCGCCACGTATTCGCACTGAGGTTCGCTGCGCTGCATGTGGGTCTCACTTGGGACATGTTTTCAAAGGTGAAGGCTATGCCGTACCAACCGATGAGCGTTGGTGCATCAACTCTGTTGCCTTAGTTCTAGAGGAACGCTAGTAATCAAGTCCTCTAGTTTCATGAACCGCCTGATAGCAGTACCAGGCAAAGACACTTCTATACGGGCGTAATTTTTCACCCTTAACATCTAACACTTTTGCAGTTGTCTCTTCTTTAGCTTTATGAATGATGTCCCAGCCTCGTCGCACCGCTAAATCACCAGTTGGCCAAACATCAAGGCGACCAAGTTGAAACATCATGAACATCTCGACAGTCCAGCGCCCAACACCCCAAATTGAGGTTAAAGCATCAAATATTTCTTGATCATCATGAATCTGGTCTATTTCATTAATGGGAATTGATTTATCAAGTGCGGCAGTAGCAATCCCTTTAATAGTTCGCGACTTTGCACCCGAGACTCCAATTTCTCGCAATTGCTCATCGCTGAGTTTTATTACCTTGCGGGGAGTTATGACACCCTTACATTGCTTTACTAAGCGCTCATGAATCGTGGCCGCCGCTTTCGTCGCAAGCTGTTGCGAAATGACCGAACTTACAAGTGATTCGAAGTGAGTTTCCGAGGGCTCACTACGACCCAAAGTACATAACGGTCGTCGCTGGATCAGGGGAGCAAACTTGGGATCAATCTGAGATACCTCAGCAACTATTCGACGCATCTTCTGCGCAGAGTGAACCGCCATGATTTACAAAGAGAAAGTTGGGTACTCGTCTGTGACAAGCAAAAAGGCGTAGCCAACTACACGGTTCCAGTAAGCAATAGTTCCTACGATGCCCTCGGCGCATACCTCGGGATAGTTACCTGTAAACAAAATACTGAACCAACCAAGCAAGGTTAACAATGCTGCATAAACAAGATAGACAAGTCCAACAAGATAAAGAGGTAGTGCGAGAAGCCACTTAATCAATGGCAACCAACGGTTGAGCTGCTTTGCATCGACTTCTGGGAAAGTTACGCTGACGATGTCATTTTCTTCAATAGATGGATACTCATCTGTCAGTAAAACTAAGTAAACATCTACTCGTGTTTGCAGCGAAAGCAAGGCTTCGTTAAAAGCTAAGACATAACTTGGATATACCTGGCGAACAACAATTGCTAAAGCAGCAGGCAACGCGAGCAAACCAGCGAAGATTCCAACAGCCTCATCCGAAAATGCAGCCGAAGGTGCAAATGAAGAAACGAAAATCAGGGCTGGTACGGCAAGGATGATCCGGAAAAAAGCAGTCAGGCGATTTCGCTCGGTAAGGGATACATCGATTTGTGTTTCAATTTGATTGCTCATGAGCCGCAATCTACCTCTGTTTACTAGGTGGGATTGCTAATTGCAGCCTCTTTGCCGTATTTTTGCAGTCGTTACAGACTTTTTGCAGGGATAGTTGCAGAAATAGATACGAAGGAGGTGAAGAAATGGCCGGCATCAAAGAGGTTGCAGAAGAAGCTGGTGTTTCTACCGCCACTGTTTCTCGGGCACTACGTGGACTGCACCATGTTAATCAACAAACTCGCGACAAAATTATTGCCGCTGCAGAAAAGTTGAACTACCCCCTTAACACTGAACGCCAAGGCGCAACTAGTGGTCGCACAAATTCGGTAGGCGTCGTCGCGCCGTATATTTCTCGTTGGTATTTTTCACAGGTAATTAGTGGCGCAGAACAAGCGTTGCGCGAAGCGGGAATGGATTTACTTCTCTATAACTTTAGCCAAATGAAGGGCCGCGAAAGGCTTTTTCAACATCAACTGCTCAAAGGTCGCGTTGACGCTTTAATCGTTATTTCACTTCCACCGACTGAAGAAGAGTTTGATTCAATGCTTTCACTTGGGATACCAATTGCACTGGTTGGTATGGACCATGAAAAGTGTGCATCAATCAAGATCGATGATGTTGCGGGTGCCAGAACAGCTACGCAGCATTTAGTAAACCAAGGCCACAAGAAAATCGGCTTAATGTCTGGTCGACCAGATGACCCATTTAATTTTTCTGTTCCACAGGATCGCCGTAAAGGCTTTATGCAAGTGCTTGCAGAAAATGGTTTGGAATGGTTGCCTTCGCGCGAAATCCATGGAGATTTCACCATGCACACTGCATCTAGAGCGATGGATGATTTGTTAGCTCGCCCAAATCGCCCAACAGCAATCTTTTGCGAATCAGATGAAATGGCTATTGGTGCGATGCAAGCTTTGCGTCGTCATGGTCTTAAGGCACCTGATGACATATCAATTATTGGTTTCGATGGTCACGAAATGGCAGAGTTTTCAGAGTTAACGACAATCGAGCAGCCAGTTACTTTGATGGGTGAAATGGCAGCATGGTCAATCATGGAGAGATTACGTAAGCCTGTTGTCGATCCACCTTCACTTGTATTGCCAACCACGCTCGTAGTTAGAAATTCAACTCGACGTTTATCTCCCGAAGAGCAAGTTCTCTGAGGTAGCCTTATGGACATGAGCGATCATTCGGTATCTGCACCAAATTTGTCAGAACTTCAGACACATCGAAGAGAAAAGTGGCGTGCATTTCCTAAAGACGTTCTTCCCTTACCAGTTGCCGAAATGGACTTTCCTGTTGCACAACCAATTCGAGACCTTTTGACTGAAATGGTTGCCAAATCCGATCTTGGTTACTTGGGCTCAATCCCTGAACTCGGTAAAGGGTTCGCCCACTTTGCCCAAAATCGCTGGAACTGGGAGGTCGACCCACTGCAAGTACGAGCAGCAACGGATGTAGGTGTTGCAGTCGTCGAAGTCTTGCGCGTTTTCACAAATCCTGGTGATTCGATTCTCCTGAGCTCACCGGTGTATCAAAATTTTTATAACTGGATTAATGAGACTCAGTTAAATCTAGTTGATGTTCCCTTTGAGCGCACTGGTGATGAAGCCGGCAATCCTTGGGAAATGAATTGGGATGGTATTGAAAAGGCATATGCATCAGGACTAAAGGTTCACATTTTGTGTAGCCCACATAACCCGTTGGGGCGCATCTACACGAAGGAAGAACTACTACGAATCGTTGCTTTAGCTAAGCGTTATGACGTGCTTGTCATCAGCGATGAAATCCATGCCCCACTTACTTTCAAAGGTCAGACCTTCGTACCGATGTTAGGCCTGGGACCAGATGCGGAATCAGTTTCAGTAACTGTCACTGCAGCATCAAAGGGTTGGAATATTGCAGGGTTGAAATGCGCAATTATTGTTTCTCAAAACGAAGCCATGAACGCTCGATTAGCAACAATGCCAATGGCAGTTCATTATCGTGCTTCCTTGTTAGGTGGTTTTGCTACGGCAGTCGCCTTTGCCGAAGGTGGCGTTTGGCTTGATTCAGTAATTGAAAATCTTGATCATAATCGCCATATGTTGAAGGATTTATTGACTTCGCAATTACCTTCAGTTAGATATCACATTCCTGACAACAGTTATCTAGCTTGGCTAGATCTGGAGGCCCTTAATTTAGGTGCAGATCCATCTGCGGTACTTATTGAAAAAGGCCGGGTTGCCTTCAATGCTGGACACATATACGGCAAGCAATGTTCGCAGTATGTACGCTTCAATTTTGCAACAAGTCCAACCATTATTACTGAAGCTGTTCACCGCATCGCGCGAGCAATCTAAATGCCCAACAAGAACTATGATGTAGTAATCGTCGGTGGGGGACATAACGGTTTAGTTGCTGCTACATATCTTGCTCGTGCCGGTAAATCAGTCAGAATTCTTGAGGCGAACCCTGAAATAGGTGGAGCTACTCAAAGTGTTCGCTCATTCCCTGAATACGAGGCGAACCTTTCCCGTTACTCATATTTGGTAGCACTCTTGCCCGACAAGATAGTTAGCGACTTGGGCCTTTCCTTTGAATGCATCTCTCGTGAAGTGTCTAGTTACACCCCATATGGCGATGACAAAGGTTTGTATGTGTCGCGCATCTGGGATTCAAAAACCGAAGATTCCTTTAATGAGTTAGATCCTTCAGGTAAAGAGGCGAAGGCCTGGCAAGCTTTTTATGCAGAGATAGCAGCGTTCGCCGAAAAGATTGCGCCAACAATGCTTGAACCTCTAAAGACTCGAAGCGAACTCAAGAACCAGATTGATTTAGATGCAACTTGGCAATACTTGATTGAAGAGCCAATTGGCAAAGTAATTACCGAAAGATTTCAAAACGACATAGTTCGTGGTGTCGTCCTGACAGATGCACTGATTGGTACTTTTGCTTCAGCTTTTGATGTACAAGCAAACATCTGCTTTTTGTATCACTTAATTGGAAATGGAACAGGGGAGTGGAAAGTTCCTCAAGGCGGAATGGGTGCTTTGGTCAAAGAGCTTGTTCGCGTAGCTACCGAAAGTGGAGTGGAAATTTCCCTGAATTCAAAGGTGGTTAAAGTCGAGTCTTCGTCTAATGGTGTAACTGTCGAATGCGACAATGGCGAAACCGTAGTAGGTGAGTATCTACTTTCAAATGCAGCACCAGGCGTGTTGGCAAAACTACGGGGCAAACCTGCACCAAAGAGTCTTGATGGTTCCCAGATGAAGATAAACATTTTGTTAACGCGACTTCCAAAACTAAAGTCTGGCATTGATCCTAAACTTGCATTTGCCGGAACATTTCACGCCAACGAGAGCTTTACTCAGTTTGAATCAGTTTTTACAGATGCTAAAAATGGTGTGATGCCACAAAAAATGCCAATCGAGATGTATTGCCACACATTGACTGACCCTTCTATTTTGGGACAAGAGTTACAAGTTGCTGGTTATCAAACTCTGACCTTGTTCGGGCTGCATACTCCAGCCTCACTATTTGATGGAGACAACGATGCTGCCCGAGATGCAGCACTAAAGTCTGCTTTGGCTTCTCTCAATGATTATTTAGCTGAACCAGTTGAAGATGTGATCGCGGCTATCGAAGTCAAAACACCGTTGGATATTGAAGAGGCAATCGCGCTGCCACGCGGAAACATTTTCCATAAGGATTTATCTATGCCATTTCGCGAGGATGGAACAGAAGAGTCGTGGGGCGTTGAAACCGATGACCCACGAATCTTTATTTGCGGAGCGGGAGCGGTTCGAGGCGGGGGAGTAAGCGGCATTCCTGGCCACAATGCGGCCATGGCAATCCTTTCTAACAATTAGACTGGGATCATGAGTTTTCACCCAGAAACATCAGCGATTACAGCAGGCCGACCTGAAGTTGCTCCTGATGCTTCTTTGAATCCTCCACTTGTTTTTTCTTCTACTTACCATGCAGGTGGTCCAGTTGGTTATGGACGCTACGGTAATGAAAGTTGGAGCGCACTCGAAGCTGCGATTTCAGAACTAGAAGGTGGACAAACACTTTCTTTCTCTTCAGGAATGGCCGCGATTAGCGCCGTCTTTTCAATTCTGCCTATAGGTGCACCTGTTGTTGCATCTAATCAAGGTTATAGCGGAACAATGAGTTTGCTCAATCAACATCATGCATCTGGCCGACTAGAAGTACGTTTTGTTGACATTACAAACACAGCAGAAGTTGTGACTGCGATCAAAGGTGCAGCATTGTTGTGGTTAGAGTCTCCAACTAATCCATGTCTTGATGTTGCAGATCTTCCAGCCCTTATTGCCGCAGCTAAGAAGCAAAATATCGGAGTTGGTGTAGACAACACCTTCGCAACTCCAATGGTTCAAACACCACTGGCTATGGGTGCTGACATAGTTATGCATTCGGTAACGAAGTTTCTTGCAGGCCATAGTGATGTTGTCCTTGGATCGCTATCAATCTCGGATCCAGCATTGTTTAAGCGTTTAGAAGAATCGCGACGACTCAATGGTTCTATTCCGGGCCCATTTGAAGCGTGGCTTGCATTGCGCGGAATTCGAACTTTTCCGGTTCGCTTTAGAGCTGCTGAAGCCAATGCAAAGACTTTGGTTACACGATTGCAAAACCACGCAAAGATCACCAAAGTTCGTTATCCCGGCTTTGGAGCGGTCATATCTTTCGAAATTGATGGAAATGCAGAAAATGCTGAGAAAGTTTGTGAATCTTCACGTTTAATTTCTCATGCAACTAGCCTTGGCGGAGTTGAATCACTGTGGGAGCGTCGCCGACGTTGGGCTGCAGAAAGTCCTTCAGTTCCAGAACAGTTGATTCGTCTGTCGGTTGGCTGTGAGCATGTTGATGATATTTGGCAAGATATAGAGCAGGCACTGGCCAGCCTGTAGAGATTTTCTCAGCAATAGCGGGTATTTTTATCCTATGTTCAAAGCCGTTCGCCGCACCTTCGCAGCATTGACTGTAACTGTGCTGGCCTTTCAGGCAGTGGCTTCATTTTTGTCATGGGTAGAACATCAAGACGAATCTGTAGCTGACACCTGGGTCGATGAAGATGAGTTTGAAGATGCCTGAGGTTCAATACATCCCCGGTACCTGCAATATTGGCAAAGGCGAAGTTCGCAAAAGGCAATTAGTCGCACTCGTTGGTTTATTTTTCTCAGTGACAACACTGCTTGCATTTAGTACCGTAGAAACTACTACCGCAGTACGTCTTGGTATCTTTTTTCCTCTGATGGTTGCCTCGGTTGGATTTGTTCAATCACGCTCTAAGTTCTGCCTAGCTTACGGTTTTGCTGGAACTTTCAATGTGGGCAAGATGGGCGATATCAAGCGTGTGGCAAGCAAGGAAGATAGAGCCGCAGATCGCAAGACCGCGCTTGTAATTTTAGGAAAATCTTTTCTTCTGGCAGCCCTAGCGACAGCGGTGGTCTTAGTAATACCCTTTTAGTATGAAGATACAAATTCATACACGCAACGCAGATTTAGCAGAAGATTTCAAAGTTATTGCAACTGAAAAACTGACCAGCATGGAGCGATTTAGTGTTGTTATCGATCGCGTCGAAGTCGAAGTTTTGCATGAGGCGAACCCCCATCAGGGAAAACATAATCACAAAGTAGTTTTAACTACGCATGGTTCAGGACCATTGATTAGAGCAGAGGCCGCAGAGTTCAACGACTTGGCAGCTTTTGACACCGCGATTAAAGCTTTTGCGCTACAGATCCGAAAGATTCACGAGAAATCTAAAGATTACGATCGTGCAACCCTACGAAAGATGAAAACAAAGATCTAAACGATCTCGCTTCCATCTTTACGAGTTGCTGTAAGACTTGCAACTGCGGTCACTGTTAGCGCCGCAACAATTACGAAGAGGCTAACCTCAATAGGCACATGAGGTAATTCGATACCCGCGAAATCATGAATTCCAATGCCATGGAAAGCTTCAAGGAACATCTTGAAGCCGATAAATGCCAAGATAAAGGAAAGCCCCTTGGACAAATAGACCAAGCGCTGTAATAAGCCTTGTAACAAGAAGTAGAGCTGACGAAGTCCCATCAGCGCAAAGATGTTGGCACAAACGACGATATATGGATCACGGGTGATTCCAAAGATTGCTGGAATTGAGTCAAGCGCAAAGACGAGGTCAGTGAAACCTAAAGATATCAACGCAATAACAAATGTTGTCGCACCCTTGGAACGCAAGAAGGTGATCATGCGATCTTCTTTCCATTCTTCCTCGCCCTCATCTTCAACAAGAAGTCGATAAGCGGTAAAGACAAGGAAAGCTCCAAAGACAAAGAAAGCTCCAGAGAATTTCTCAATGATCGCGCTACCTGCAGCGATGAATCCGCCACGTAGCAACAAGGCGATAATAATTCCAAGTAATAAAACTAGTTGTTGCTTGGTTCTATCAACTTTCAATCTGCTCAGGATTATGACAAACACGAAGATGTTATCTACTGACAGTGCATACTCAGTTAGCCAGCCAGCAAAGAACTCTTTTTGTGCATTTGGATCTGAAGTCCAGCCCGGAAGCATGATTCCAAAAACAATCGCCGCAGACACATAGATGAATGTCCAGATTCCCGCCTCAGTCATTGTTGTCTCTTTGTTGCGACGAACGATCGCAAGAATTAAGTCAAAGAGAATTACAAGGGAGAGAATTCCAATGGTCAATAGCCATGTGGTCGTAGATTCCATGGCGGTATTCTGTCAGTTAGTGATGCACCCAGATAGTTGAAAGTGGCGGGATTGTTAACTTTCCATCTCGAGCATCAACTATCCCTGCGCTCACAATGAGCAACTTTCCAGTGATTTCTACCTCAATAGCGATATCGGACAGATTCATGTAGATAGAGACATTGCCACGACGTACCGCAAGCAATGAATCGCTCTTTGACCCATGGTTAGGCGATTCAAGCCAGGTGATGGACCCTTGATCAATTAGGTGATCAGTACGAAGCTTTAGAGCTGTGCGATAGAGATTGAGAGTGCTTTTTGGATCCACGCTTTGCTTTTCAATTGTGAGCTCTTTCCACTTATCAGTCAGTGGCAACCATGGTGATCCACTTGTGAAACCAAATGGAGCCGATTCACCGCTCCAAGGAAGTGGCACACGTGCACCATCTCGACCTTTTTGCGCTCCCTTAGTTCTAAAATAAATTGGATCTTGCCTTGAAGAATCTGGAATATCACCATCAGGCAAACCTAATTCTTGACCAGCAAACACATAGCAAGAACCAGGCAGTGCTAAAACAAAGAGTGCAAGTGCTCGCGCCTGAATTTCTCCAATGCGTGAAGCAACACGTGGGGAATCATGATTGCTAAGTGCCCAAGTAGGAAGTGCGCCAACCGAATCCATTAGATCAATTGAGCGAGTTACAACGTCGTACAGGAAGTCAGCTTTAAAAGGTGCATCTAACAAATCAAAGTTAAAGACTTGGTGCAGTTCATCACTTCGAACGTAACGTGTTGAATTGACTGGGGGATGCACCCATGCTTCGGCAACGGCCATAACTTCACGATCTTTATATGAATCAAAAAGTTTTCGCCACTGGCGATAAATTTCATGTACACCTTGGCGGTCAAAGTAAGGCACTGTTGGAAGCAACGCATAGCGGATTTCAGGATCCATGGAAACATCCAGGCGCAACGCATCACTTATTCCCTGAGGATCCGGGTGATTAGTAAGTAGGTTTTCTTTTACTAAACCATGTGCAACATCAATACGAAAACCATCAACACCAAGGTCTAACCAAAAGCGCAATGTAACTTCGTAATCACTAACAACTTCAGGGTTTTCCCAGTTGAGATCAGGTTGTGATGAATCAAAGAGATGCAGGTAATACTGTCCATCTTCTACTTGCGTCCATGATGGGCCACCGAAAAGTGAAATCCAATTGTTTGGCGGCGTTCCATCAGCATTTGGTTCATGGAAATGAAAGCGAGCTCGTTCAGGCGAACCTCGCCCAGCTTTAAGTGCCTGCTGGAACCAAATGTGTTGATCAGAAAAATGGTTAGGAACAACGTCGACAATTACCTTTAAGCCCAAAGAGTGCGCAACATTGATAAGTTTTTTAGCATCATCAAGGTTTCCAAAACGAGGATCTACATCGCGAGGATCAGCAACGTCATACCCTCCATCCTTATTTGGGGATGTGTAAAAGGGGCTCAACCAGATTGCATCAACACCAAGTTCTTGAACATATTGCAGCTTGGAGATAATTCCAGGCAGATCACCTTCTCCATCGCCATTGCTATCAAAAAAGGACCGTGGGTAGATCTGATAGATGGTTGCTTGTTTCCACCACGGCGCGGAGTTCATGGTGAAAGGCTACGGATTGAGCATTGCCTAGACAATGTAAAAAGGATGTAACTAACCCTCGTATGTTTCTCTTTTATAACGTTTATTCATACCGTTACACTTTAAGCATGGAAATCCTTTATGCAGTCTTACTTTTCTTGATCTTGCTCGGAATCCTGTATTGCATTCGCTCCTTACGAGCCCTGCACGGAAAAGTCTCGAAGAAAACTGAACAGATTTCAAGAGAGATCAGCAAGGCCGCACTTGAGAACAAGAAGATTTCAATGACTGCTTACCGACAGACTGAGGCCTTCATCCAGTTAAGTAATCTGCTTCAGTTCAAGTCGCCAATTCCAGCTACTCGCAGTTGGGCCGCATCACCAGATCTGCTGCTGCTAATTTCCGAAACAGTTAAGAAAAATAGGCCATCACTAGTTGTGGAACTTGGATCTGGAGTTTCGACCTTGGTGTGTGCAAAGTCTGGTGCCCGAAAAGTAATCAGTATCGACAACTCAGAAGAATACGGCGAGAAGACTCGTAATCTTCTGAAGGAGCATAAAGTACGAGGAGCAGAAATTCGTATTGCCCCATTACGCCCTTATGCAAATGGTTCAGAATGGTATGACGTTTCAATGCTAAAGGATTTGAAGAAAATTGATTTACTGATTGTCGATGGCCCACCAGGATCCAAAAATCCAGAGGCCAGGTACCCTGCGCTTAAAGAGTTTAAAGATAAGTTATCGGCAAAAGCCATTGTCATTATTGATGATGTGAAACGTGATGGTGAGCGCAAGCTGGCCGAAGATTTCGCGAAAGCTTTGCCAAATCACACCTTAACTATTCTGGATCATGAAAAGGGCACAGCGGTTATTTCACCTCGCTAAGTAGATGCCAATTACCCGTGAAGAGGCTTACCAAGAGGCTGCCTCGAAAATTCTAGATACCTCAACCTTTGTGCGTGCAGTTTTATCAGGACGCCGCAGAAATATGACCGTCGAATTTGAACGCATCGATATTAGGCCAGTAGAAATTAAAGGTGTTCTGAATCTTCAATTGATGCAAAGTGATGGACGGGCAACAACTGCCAAGAATATTTTGCCTTCAGCTATTGAGGTCGATCAGCTGCTCAATAGTGGGTATGCAAACATCATGGTGGAGAGCACCTATGAGGCGTATTCCATAAGAGTTACCAAGAGTGGAGATGCACAAGTTCACACAGAAAAGCGTGCTTCGGAGCAAAACCTTTCTCATGACAAGAAAAAGGATCGATTACTTGATGCAAGCGATCCATTCTTACGCGAAGTTGGTATCGCCGATGCAAAGGGTGTCATTAAGCCTTCTCGTCAAGATAAGTACAAGCAGGTTGAAGAGTTCTTGCGCTTGCTATCGCCAGCATTGAACGCAGCAATAGAGGCAGGACAGATCCATAAGCCAACACCGGCTCAACCCTTGCGCATTACAGACCTTGGATGCGGTCATGCCTATCTCACCTTTGCAGCGCATCAATTCTTAATGAAGTCGGGAATACCTGTAGTTGTGACAGGAATCGATGTGCGAACTGAATCAAGAGATCGCAATAATTCAATTGCAGACAAACTTGGCATTACTAAAACAATTTCTTTTAAGGCCGAAGAGATTTCAAAGACAACTGCAGAAACTGCAGACATTGCTATTGCTCTGCATGCATGCGACACAGCAACAGATGATGCAATCGCATGGGCAGTAAATGGTGGTTCAAAACTTTTGTTGATCGCGCCTTGCTGCCATCACGATATTCAAAAACAGATTGATGCAGCTCCTGAACCTTGGGGAGCGCTAACCAAGTTTGGATTAATGAAGGAACGTCTAGGCGATCTGCTCACTGATTCATTCAGAGCCCAGCTTTTAAGACTTGTTGGATATCGAGTTGAAGTAATTGAATTCATTGGGGGAGAACACACGCCTCGTAATTTGATGATTCGTGCAGTCAAGACTGATGCAAAGCCCGAACAGTTAGATATTGATAGATACCTTGAAATTACCGCTCAGTGGGGTGTTAAGCCTGCCCTAGAGCAGAAACTTTCGACTCTTAACATCCGTTAGACTTAAGGCATGTCTAAGGTCCTTGCATCTCTTCCAGTTGGTGAAAAGGTTGGAATCGCTTTTTCTGGCGGTCTCGATACATCAGTGGCCGTTGCCTGGATGCGCGATAAGGGCGCAGTTCCTTGCACGTACACCGCAGATCTTGGCCAATATGACGAGCCAGATATTGATTCGGTGCCAGGTCGCGCAAAGGAATACGGCGCAGAGATTTCACGCTTAGTTGATTGCAAAAATGCGCTAGTTGAAGAAGGTCTTGCAGCGATTGCTTGCGGTGCTTTTCATATTCGCTCTGGCGGAAAGCAATACTTCAACACAACACCCCTTGGTCGCGCAGTAACCGGAACAATGTTGGTTCGCGCAATGCACCAGGATTCAGTTGAAATCTGGGGCGATGGTTCTACTTATAAAGGTAATGACATTGAACGTTTTTACCGTTATGGACTTCTAGCAAATCCAAACCTGCGAATCTACAAGCCTTGGCTTGATCAGGATTTTGTAACCGAACTTGGTGGACGCAAGGAAATGTCTGAATGGTTAGTTGCGCATGGTCTTCCATACCGTGACAGCACTGAAAAGGCGTATTCAACTGATGCAAACATCTTGGGTGCTACGCACGAAGCAAAGAGCCTTGAAAACCTAGATACATCTGTCGAATTGGTTCAGCCAATCATGGGCGTTCGATTCTGGGATCCAGCAGTAAAGATTGATACCGAAGATGTAAAAATCACTTTTAATCAGGGTCGCCCTGTTTCAATTAACGGCAAGACTTTTGATGATGTTGTTGATTTAATGAAGGAAGCCAATGCAGTTGGCGGGCGTCATGGCTTGGGAATGGCTGATCAGATTGAAAATAGAATTATTGAAGCAAAGAGTCGCGGAATTTATGAAGCTCCAGGAATGGCGCTGCTCTTTATTGCATACGAGCGTTTAATCAGTGCAATTCACAACGAAGACACAATTGCTAATTACCACGCAGAAGGTCGCCGTCTTGGTCGCCTTTTGTATGAAGGTCGCTGGTTTGATCCTCAAGCATTGATGCTTCGCGAATCACTGATGCGTTGGGTTGCATCTGCGGTAACAGGTGAAGTAACTATTCGCATGCGTCGCGGAGATGATTATTCGATCATCAATACAACTGGCCCAGGACTTAGTTATCACCCTGAAAAGCTTTCAATGGAGCGCACCGAAAACGCTGCATTTGGCCCTGTAGATCGCATTGGACAACTGACTATGCGCAACCTTGATATTGCCGATACCCGTGCCAAGTTGGAGCTTTACCGTTCCCAGGGCCAGATCGGTGATGGAGAATTTAAACTAATCGGCGAAATCGAATAACAAGGAGAACCATGCCAAAGAAAACCCTATTGAAGATATTTGCGGTTCTTGCCGTATTAGCAATTGGATTTGCATCATTCACAACACTCGGAGGAGATGACACAGTGTCAGGATCAGCAGCAGGACTTCCAGTAGTTACTGGTAACGCAGGCGAAGCACCAACAATTACACCTCCAACAGGTGCGGCACCTGCAACTTTGCAGACACAAGACTTAATTGTTGGAACAGGAACAGAAATTCTTCCAACATCGACTTTGACAGTTCATTACACATTGATGACTTGGTCAAACGGTGCATTGATTGAATCTTCATGGGATGGCGGACAGCCAGCAACATTCCCACTATCTGGTGTAATCGCTGGATGGCAGGAAGGTTTGCCAGGTGCCAAGGTTGGTGGACGTCGCTTGCTAGTTATTCCAGCAGACAAGGGATATGGTCCAAATGGATCAGGCCCAATCGGACCAAATGAGACACTGATCTTCGTCGTAGACATCATCGCTGTTTCATAACAAGCCTTAAACAAAACCCCATCGGCCACATTGGCTGGTGGGGTTTTGCGTTTGTTTACCTTGTATTAACCAAGTGATGAGTAACCTCGTCCTATGAGAAAGCTCTTGGCTGAATACCTAGGCACCGCACTTCTAGTAGCAATCGTTGTTGGCTCAGGAATCATGGCCACCGATTTAACTCAAGATGTTGGTCTACAACTACTTATCAACACAATTGCCACAGTCTTTGGTTTGGCAGTTTTGATTCTTATCTTGGCTCCAATTAGCGGTGCACATTTCAACCCTGTTGTGACGCTGATTGACTTGATTCAAGGCAAGAGTTCAGTCATTCAATTTCTACAGTATGCCGTTGTGCAAACAGCAGGCGCGATCTCTGGTGCATTCCTTGCTAATGCCATGTTTGACCAAGCAATTATTCAAACCGCAACCAAAATTCGTTCAGGAAACAACCTTTACCTGGCCGAGATAGTTGCAACGGCAGGTTTAATCCTCGTAATTAACTTGCTCGTTAACCAGAAGAACTTAACTGTGATTCCTGCAGCGGTTGCTGCCTGGATCGGCAGTGCTTACTTCTTTACAAGTTCAACATCTTTTGCAAACCCTGCAGTCACAATTGGTAGAACCTTCAGCGACTCATTTGCAGGAATTGCTCCTGAATGTGCACCTCAATTTATTGCTGCTCAAATTCTCGGAGCCGTCATCGGCCTGGGCTTAGTGAAAGTGCTGACACATGACAAATAAACCAACCGTTCTTTTTGTTTGCGTTCATAACGCAGGCCGTTCACAGATGGCAGCAGGCTTTATGCGCGAGCTTGGACAGGGCCGAGTCGAAGTACTTTCTGCAGGCAGTGCACCAAAGGATTCAATCAATCCAATTGCAGTAGAAGCCATGGCAGAAGTTGGAATCGATATTGCAAATAACACTCCAAAGGTTTTAACAACAGAAGCGGTTCAAGAATCCGATGCAGTAATCACGATGGGCTGCGGAGATGTTTGTCCGTTTTACCCTGGAAAGCGTTACGAAGATTGGGTTCTAGATGACCCAGCAGGTCAAGGTATTGAATCTGTTCGTGTCATCCGGGATGAGATTAAGGGCCGAGTAGAAGCATTGCTGGCTGAATTACTGAGCTAGTACCGCAGCGGCAATCTTTAAGTCCTTTTCAAAAACCATCAACTGCGGTCCATCCAAGGTCTGTGTCAGTGTGGCTTTGATATTGGCATCAGTAAGTTTTTGCAAACTCATTTGAGCTTCTATGTAATTGCTAGGAGTTTGCAATGGTCTTAGTAATCCGTATTGATCTTTCTTTCCAGCTTTAATCGGCGTGATAATCAGACGTTTGTTTGACGAAAATCCCCACTTGAGAACAAGAATCAAAAGCGCTAATCCTGCAAACCCGCCAAAGGATTGCAAGAAGAGTCCGTTATTGATTCCACCAAGCATGTGCCAATACTAATTGTAAACTGTAGAAAATGCAGGGCGAATTGCATGTGTATAGTCCTTGCAACGACGCAATCTATTCACCATGCCACAGAACACCGCGCACAGTTAGCAGGAATCTTTGCCAACCATGGTTTGAAAGTTATTGACCTAGATGCAATTGATCTCTGGGAATTTGCCGATTACGAGGGTCTAGGCGACTAAATCTAGTTACCTGCGCTTGAAGAGTTTGCGAACTAAGTACTGATATCGCACGATTAGCTTTGATTTGAAGGAACCCTTTGAACCCTTTGGGACAATAGTTCTCTCTACGTAAGGCTGTGAATTCTTAACAACCTTATGAAAGTTTTCAATCGTGATCTCTTCTTCCAGCGCTTCCTGTTTGCTATAAGAGTTGAACTGGCCAATCTCTTTTCCCCCGCAATACGGACAACTATCAAAGCTTGTTGAAATGCGCTTTTGGCATTGAGGGTTCAGGCACAGCGGCATAGTTCTAAATCTAATTGGGTCTGATTGAGTTTGCGCGTCTAATCGACTTAAAGTGTGCTGGGTATTGATCTCGGGCTTACTGTCGTAAGTGGGTGGTGAGGGACTCGAACCCCCGACCCCAGAATTGAGCGCACGAACCCCCATAAGACTTGATTCTCCCATTACCCTTTTGGAATGCGAATC
>Ga0208083_1000160_pt1 | contig 15942 bp, 22 predicted proteins | sample LakMenEpi07Jul09_FD_150677 | JGI IMG/M metagenome (GOLD analysis project Ga0208083, IMG submission 150677) | Freshwater microbial communities from Lake Mendota, WI - 07JUL2009 deep hole epilimnion (SPAdes) | ecosystem: Environmental > Aquatic > Freshwater > Lake > Epilimnion/Euphotic zone ...
CAAGGGTGCCACCGCCTACCTGATCAGCAGCTTCGAGCTCGATGGCCAGGGCATGCGCACGATCGACCAGGGCCACGACCCCCGCAGCCACGAGCAACTTTGGGGCTCGTTAGCTGGCCCCTTTGAATTCGAGCGCACCCACGACTACAGCGCCGAACTGCCGAGGGACTGGCTCGGAGACTGACGTTCAGGCGCATTGGAGTTCAGCCGATCTGGGGCTCAGGCGCCCTTGATCATCAAGCGATCAGGTCGTCCATGAAGGCCTGTTCCACCTCTTTTGGGAAGGGATCAAAGGCCGCCTCCCGAAAGGCCGGGGTCACCCCAGCCCTGATCCCCCCCTTGATCCCGGCCTGGGGGCCTGCGAACTCGCCGAAGTTAGAGTTATGCCCAGGGCCGCCGGAGCCACCAAGCAGTAAGCGGCTACCGCCGAGCTGGTCCTCCAGGCGGGCTAGCCGCGCCTCGGTGAGGGCCAGAATCTCGCTGGTCTCCATCCGCAGGCGAGGGGTAGTCTGATTATCGCGGTCGTTCAAGCCGGCTAGCTGCTCCACCACAGCCCCCAGCCGTTCCTCAAGTTCGAGCAGGCGGAACATCAACGCCTCTGATACCTGGCTAAGGCCCAGGAGTTGCTCACCTAGGCGGCGCTGCAACTGGAGTGCAGTTTGGGCTGGTGGGGATTGGGCGGCCATCGCAGAGCCCAGAGCAGAGGGGTTCTGCAGGATGGTATCGGCTGAGGGACGGTGCGCCAGGCAACGGCTATAGAAGACCTCGAAAAATCAACAAGGCGATTGATTCAGGCATGATTTCAATGATGATTGGACGATGAATTTTCATGCCAACAGTGGGTCCGTTTGCTCCAGCACTCTGACCACGTAGCAGTGGTTGCATGAATCACTCATAGAAGTTCCGCAGTTCTAGGGAGCTCGTCAATAGTTGATGTAATATATTCTTGCACAGGCGCCTCGCTGGCGGCGTTTTTATGCCCGCAAGACTTATATTATGTGCCGATTATTCGAGGTGCTCTTTAGAACGATTCCGGAAGGGTCAAGCAAAAGAAATCGGTGGCCCAAAAGCTCCTGCTGCAGCCCTGTGCGCTCGGCTGGGCAATCCTGACCCTTAACGCTTACTCCGGGCGACAAGGTCAGCTCCCAGGCAGCGGCAAATACTCCCTGCCTACCCGGAGCGTGTTCCGGCTCCAGCGCCATGACATCATCCCGGTTAGTAGTCCAGCCGAACCCATTGGAACCACTATTAAAGCGATCAGAGCCCGATGCTGTCGCCCTACTTGACAGTGCTCCAAATGGCCCAGGCAGGTGAGCGGTCACCGTGTCCGCCCAAAGCATTGCGCTGCAATGCCTTTAGGCGACACGGTGACCGTTTATTAAGTATCTCTCGGGGGAGCCGTGCGGGGGACAACAATACGTGGGCTGAAGCGGTTTGGGTGCCTTGACTGGTGACCAGCCATTCACCCCGTGCATCGCGTAGGCGGTCACACCCCTTCCCCCCTAACCACTTCCTGACATCGACCGTCAGGACCATGGAGCTCCTCAATGTTCGACGCCTTCACCAAGGTCGTTGCCCAGGCTGATGCCCGCGGCGAATTCATCAGCTCTGGCCAGATCGATGCCCTCGCATCGATGGTCGCTGAGAGCAACAAGCGCCTAGACACTGTCAATCGGATCACCTCTAGTGCATCCGCCATTGTTACCAACGCTGCTCGCGAATTATTCGACCAGCAACCCTCCTTGACCGCACCTGGCGGCAACGCCTACACCAGTCGCCGCATGGCTGCCTGCCTGCGCGATATGGAAATTATCCTACGCTACATCACATACGCGATTTTTGCCGGCGACGCTTCGGTACTAGAAGACCGTTGCCTTAATGGCTTGCGTGAAACATATCTCGCTCTCGGCGTGCCCGGCGCGTCCGTCGGAGAAGGTGTCCGTAAGATGAAGGATGCTGCAATTTCGATCGCCAATGATCGCAACGGCATCACCTCCGGTGATTGCACAGCCCTCATGTCCGAAGTGGGCACCTATTTCGACCGCGCAGCCGCTGCAGTCAGCTAATTCACTGAATCTTGCATTCGGTCTTTCAGCTTTCTTGATACTATTCAACTTCTCCTTTCTCCACTACAATGAAGACCCCCCTCACCGAGGCTGTAGCCGCCGCTGATTCTCAGGGCCGCTTGCTGTCTCAAACCGAGTTTAACGCCGCCTTTGGTCGCTTTGAGCGGGCTAAGAATGCCCTTGAGGCCGCAAAAGCACTCAACGCCAAAGCCGATGCACTGGTCAATGGCGCTGCTCAAGCCGTTTATACCAAGTTCCCTTACACCACCCAGATGCAAGGGAGCAACTATGCATCGGACGCACGAGGCAAAGCCAAGTGTGCTCGTGACATCAGTTACTACCTCCGTCAAATCACCTACTGTCTAGTGGCTGGTGGAACCGGCCCCATCGATGAATACCTCATCGCTGGCCTGGATGAAATCAACCGCGCATTCGAACTATCACCCTCCTGGTACGTCGAAGCCCTTAACTATATCAAAGCCAACCACGGCATTTCAGGTGATCCCGGCAACATCGCCAATAATTACATCGATTACGCTATCAACGCTCTCATCTGATCCCAGATCAGGTGTTGCAGGATCCGCGTCGATTTTCGCTTTGGCCCCTTACGGGGCCTTTTATTTTACCTGATTCCTGCTGCAGGCTTGATAGGGGCCATTCACTTAAGCAATGACGCGCCAGGCCCTAGCTACGGCCAGGAAGGCAAAACACGATCTATCGATTCTAGGAGCGATGAAGGCCAGTCCAGCTTTGACTTTCTAACTGCAACCAGACTCGCGAGCCTTTGAGTGTCAGACACAAGTAAGGAGGCTATCGGCTAGACCAGAACAATGGGATGAAGCTTGATGTAGATTCGTCACGACGGTTCTGATGCAGCCTGCAGGCGTTGGATAATCAATCAGATTTCGTGCTCCGATGCCCCTTCCGCTTCTTACCACAAAACTGGTTACCATGAATGCGCGGGTAAACAGCTTTCTGGCGCCGGAAGATCAGGACAGCCGTGCGTTCCAGTCAGGAAACGGTCAGCTCAGTGGCAAAGGAAACGTTGAGAGCCAGATTGAACAGGCCTACAGACAGATCTTCTTTCACGCCTTCAAAGTCGATCGTGAGCCAGCGCTTGAATCACAGCTGCAGAACGGCCAGATCACGATGCGAGATTTTGTGCGGGGTCTACTACTGTCTCGCAAGTTCCGGGACGATTTCTACCGCTGCAACAGCAACTACCGCATGGTTGAGCAGGTAGTGAACCGGGTCCTGGGACGTCCTGTACACGGAAATCATGAGCGGCTCGCCTACTCCATTTTGATCGCCGAACATGGTCTCGGAGCATTTATTGATTCACTCCTAAATTCGGACGAATACATGGATACATTTGGATACAATACCGTACCCTATCAAAGGACGCGTACTTTACCGGGCCAAGCATTGGGCACCATGCCCTTCAACCAGCAGGCCCCCCGCTACGACAGCAGCTGGAGGGACAAAGCCGCCAAGCGAGCTCCAGCCAAGTTGCTCTGGGAGGACACCATCAGCCAACGACCGGCCTGGCTCGCCGACGCCCCCGCACCATGGGCTCGTAAGCTCTGGCAAAATACAGTGGCGGCCGGTGGTTTTGTGATCACGGGACTCGTGCTCTGGATTGCAGCTGCCATGCTGAGCACTGGAGGACAATAAAATGGGATTCGCATTAATAAACTACCTTCTACAATTGAACAATGGGTTCATCGTCAATCACGTCAAAGATGGACTCAACTGATGGCCGAAGCGATTGCTCTGACTACCATCCTTGGGAAAACGAGCTGGATGAAGATCTTCTTCCTGCAAAGAGAATTGCAATGAGCGATCCCCTTAGCCAGCTCAATGCTCTTATCAATTCCCATCAAGGCCAAGACGAGGTTACCCCTGACGCCAGTCAGCCCGGATTTCGGATTTCCCTAAACCCACATAATCTTGAGCTATGGAGATTAGAGCATAGGCAAATCGCTGGGAAGGGAGCAAATCTCCTATTGGCTTGCTTGAGTTCCACTGGACCCCTTGAAGACACATCGCTAGGCTGGGTCGTAGGAGCAGCAATTCGCCCTGCGTCTGTAAACAGTCAAGATGATTGCAAGATGCTCTTGCGTGCTCTTGGCCTAAGCTCAGACCTGGTAAATTCTGTTCTACTAAACTGCCCAGGTATTGCCGGAAAAGTTGCCTGGGCGCTTTACTTGGAACGTCACGGCCACCTGGTTGCTACGCCCGTGCTCGATTATGATCCAGACTCTAATAACAACATACTTCAAGTCACCGCAAGTGACGATGACATAAAACGGCTGGGCCCAGAATGATCCCATGGACGAACGACTAAGACAGCTGACAGCCAAAGCGCGCATACTCGGTTTGGTGCACGATCAATCTCTGCCGCCAGCTATTCGTGCAATACTTCAGCAAGCAGATGCGGAGGCTCGTGCATTAAGCGATGATGAATTGGGCATCATCTGTAGTTTCTCTACTGTCAATGCTGAGAACCTACAACGGCTTCAGTCAAAAACTCCCCTAATTGTTACCTCTGCCAAGAGTCAACTACTTCGCAAAGATCCAGGTTTAGTTCGGCCCGGTGGTGCACTTTATCCTGGGACAAGAGCGGAAGCATGTTGGCGCGACTGTTGGCACTTTCTTAGAGTAACGATCTATGCAGTTGCGGCGAGACGCCCAATTTTCTCCCATCCTCCCGGAGTACGGGGTCTGCGTGATTTGTATTGGGAATTAGGGGTACCAATCAACAGCATGGCTCTGGCGATAGGCTTTCTAAAAACTGAGGCAGTTTCACACTATTCTAACTATGCAAGCCCAAGTGATGCATCCCTTTTAGGAGAGGGCCTGCTGCACCTTGAGCAGATGATTCAACAGTTGAACCAACGATCCAACTCAGCCACTGAGGTTCTGCTATGAACTCATTGGGTACGCCATTTATAGCTCAAGCATCAGCAAGTCAGCCTAAGTCGATAAATACAAAGCCGATGCCATTAACCAAGCACAAATCAACCATCCAGATATCATGACGTCAGCTCCCCCCATCACTTCGCTCTTCTTTGAGCGCACCAACCCCGAACAGCAGAAACCCCCTGTCAATCGTCATAAAGGCACATTTGATGCCAGGGGAGCCGATTGGCGCAACCTACAACTTAGCGAGCTAGATCTCTCCAAGGCGCGATTATGCCGAGTAGACCTTAGGGGTGTTGACCTTCAAAGCTGCCGACTTGAAGGCACAGATCTACGATTGGCTCGCTATGACAGTCACACAATTTGGCCCCAAGGTTTCGATTTCCGAGGCTGTGGGGCGATCGGCCCGCAAGCAAGACTTAATGGGGCCTTTCTCAACAGTGCTGATATTTCCGGCATGGATCTGGAAGGAGCATCGTTAATGGGCGCCTATCTCAGCGGAGCCAATCTCTCTGGTGCTTGCCTACGGGGCGCGCGACTGGCTGGAGCGGATCTACGCCATGCCCTATTGAGAGGTGCATTGTGTGAAGAGACTCGATTCCTAAACTGCCAGCTTGACTACGTAGATTTCCGATATGCAGAGCTCAACAACGTTGATTTGAGCAGCGCTGGCTCCATTCGCGGGGCTGACTTTTCAGGTGCCATCTACCTAGACGCCCTGCGCGCCTCTCTACTTGGCCGCTCTTTCAAGGAGCTCGACTGCTGGAACCCACTGACACGCCGAACGACGCGCGAGAGTCTGCATGGCTGAAGCGAATCTTGAATGTAAAGCCGACATGGAACTTTCTGCAACCAAACGCAAGCCCCGAGTCGGCGTGCTCCTGCTAAACCTTGGCGGGCCAGAACGGATCCAGGACGTCAGGCCATTTCTGTACAATCTATTCTCAGATCCGGAAATTATTCGCCTTCCGTTATCAGCGATGCAGAAGCCATTCGCTTGGCTGATCAGCAGCTTACGCAGCGGCAAGTCGCGGCAAGCCTACCGCTCAATCGGTGGTGGTTCACCGTTGCGACGCATCACCAAGCAGCAGGCCCGAGAACTACAAACCAGCCTGCGACAAAATGGATTGGATGCCACCAGCTACATAGCCATGCGCTACTGGCATCCCTTCACAGAATCTGCAATAGCAGACATCAAAGCCGACGGAATCGATGAAGTAGTTGTGCTGCCGCTCTACCCACACTTCTCGATCAGCACCAGTGGATCGAGCTTCCGGGAGCTGCAGCGCTTGCGCAATGCTGATCCGGCCTTCAGCCGCCTGCCAATCCGCTGCATTCGTAGCTGGTACGACCATCCTGGCTACATCCAAGCGCTGGCTAGTTTGATCGAACGCGAAATAAAAGCCTGCGAAGATCCTTCCGCTGCACATGTATTCTTTAGCGCCCACGGTGTGCCCAAGAGCTATGTGGAGGACGCAGGGGATCCCTATCAACAAGAAATCGTGGACTGCAGCAAGCTGATCCTTCAGCGGCTGCAGCAGCAGCTCGGCCATACCAACCCCTTCACCCTCGCCTACCAGAGCCGTGTCGGACCGGTTGAATGGCTTAAGCCCTACACCGAAGATGCCCTGCAGGAATTGGGAGAGCAAGGAGTGAAAGATCTTGTGGTAGTACCGATCAGCTTTGTAAGTGAGCATATCGAAACCCTCGAAGAAATCGACATGGAATATCGAGAGCTGGCCACAGTCGCCGGAGTCAAAAACTTCCGTCGTGTCCCTGCGCTGGACACGGATCCAGCGTTCATTGCCGCCTTGACCGAGCTTGTGGAGCAGGCGATGGCCGAAACGGAAACAAGTCTCGAGCAAGCTGGTCGGCTCCCCAGCAAAGCGAAGCCCAACCAACAGAGCAAGTGGGCCTGGGGCTGGAACAACAACTCCGAGCTGTGGAACGGCCGAGTAGCGATGCTTGGGACTGCTGCAGTCCTGCTGGAGGTGATCAGTAGGCACGGCCCACTGCATGGGTTAGGGCTGCTTTGAGAACTCTGGGAATTCCAATGGGCGCGGTAGGTGCTGCTGCCCATGCCGCATGCAAAATAATAATTCAGCCACTATGAGCTTGCAGCAATAGGCAGGGTGGTGCGTACAGAGCCTCCAGCCAGCCAGGCAAGGTCAGGATTGCGCTTTGTTAAACTGCTGTGGAATTAGCTCGATCTCATAAGATGATCCATGAGTAATTCCAGGAACGCATTACCATGCCTTTCGGCCCCGCCTCGGTCCTAGGCGTTGAACGATTCGACAGCGACCTCCCCCTCGAGCTGCTTCCTGGTGATAGTGAAGCGAACAAAGAGCAGCTGATTCAGGCCGCCTACCGCCAAGTGTTGGGCAACGCTTATGTTATGGAGAGCGAGCGTCAGCTAGTTCCAGAGTCCCAGCTGAAGCTGGGTGAGTTAAGCGTACGTGAGTTCATCCGCACCATCGCCAAGAGCGATCTCTATCGAGCTCGTTTCTTCGATGCCTGCCCACGCTACCGATATATCGAACTGGCCTTCAGACACTTGCTTGGTCGTGCACCTGCGGATTTCGACGAGATGCGTGCTCACGCTGAACGCCTCGATAATCATGGCTATGACGCAGACATTGACAGCTTCGTAGATTCAGACGAATACCAGAGCGCCTTTGGTGAGTGGACTGTTCCCTTCCAGAGGGGATGGAAGACGGAAAGCTGTCTCACCATGCAGGAGTTCACTTGGAATTTCCAGTTACTCAGGGGGGCCAGTAGCAGCAGCCTCAAAGGCAGTCTTGCTGGTAAAGCTTCGCGGCTTGGTGGGAATGCCTATCTCAACCGAGCGCTTGTAGTGATTCCACCCTCCTCACCGGACAGCCAGGGCTGGAGTTTCAGGCCATCTTCTAATTTCCAGGATGCTCAGACCCGTTTGGGAGTAGGCGCTAGCGCAGAAGGTCGCATTTACCGAGTGGATGTGACAGCGTATCGCGCCAACAACGTGAGACCGGTATCTCGTTACAAGCAATCAAACCGCACCTACTTCGTACCCTTCGATCAGTTATCAACAAAATACAAGCAGATCCACCGCGAAGGAGGAGTGATCGCAAGCATTACCCCCGCATGACTATTTAATGATTGCTGATCGACACTAAGAACAATCAAACCTGTTTGGAGACATGTTCCTCCGCCAAGCCAACACCCCCCTCTCCCACCTCCGAGACATCTTATGAGCAACCAATCCTTTGCACTCAGCTTTGGCGCTACGCCTCTCCTGGACAATCCGGTTAGCTACAAGGTTGGTGATGATGAATCCAACCTAAACCTTGTGATCAGCGCCTGCTATCGGCATGTCTTCGGTAACACCATGCCGATGGAAAGTGAGCGCCTCGAATCTGCGGAATCGCAACTGAAGCAAGGCCGGCTAACGGTTAGAGAGTTCGTTCGCTCCCTCGCGAAGTCTTCTTTTTACCGCTCACGCTTCTATGAAGCCGTGGCGCCCCATCGCTGCGTTGAATTGTCCATCAAGCATCTACTGGGCCGCCCGCCAGTGGATGAGGCCGAAGTGAGCGCCGAAGTGGCGAGGATTGCTAGCGCCGGCTTTGACGCGAGTATCGACGCCCTCATTGATTCCGAAGAGTACGGACGTTCATTCGGAGACGACACGGCCCCCTACATCCGGACTTGGAACAGCCCTGCCGGTTCGCCCCAATCGGCCTTCAATCGCATCGCCGCCCTGGAGCAGAACTTTGCTGGCAGCGATTCCGCGATCGGCTCCAAGAGTAAGCTCCTCGTGAGTCTGACCAGGAATCAGCCCATCACGATTAGTGTCCCAGCCCAGGTGTATCGAGCCCAAAGTTTTGGAGGTTTCGGAGGAACTGAAACGGGTCGCACAGCCTTTACGCCTGTGCGTCGTAGTAGTAGCGATGGAGGAGATTCCGTGCCGCTGCGTGGCGATTTGTATGTGGGATTCGGGCTCGGCCAGCGCAGCCAAGAAATCTTCCAACGTGTCCCGGGAGACACCGCCGATCAGATTCAGGGGTTGCTGCGTGCAACCTACCGCCAAGTGATGGGCAACCCCCATCTCATGGAAAGCGAAAGGGTAATCAGCGCCGAAAGCAAGTTCGCCGAAGGCTATCTCAGCACCCGAGAGTTGGTGCGAGCTATAGCCTGTTCGCCTGAATATAGGCGTCGCTTTTTCGAAAGCAATGCTCCCTATCGCTTCGTAGAACTCAACTTCAAGCACCTGCTCGGACGCGCGCCTGCTAACCAGGCCGAGCTGAGCGAACACATCCAACGGCTGGCCGTTGAAGGCTACGAAGCGGAAATCAGTAGCTACCTAGATGGCTCAGAATACCAACAGTGGTTTGGCGAACACACTGTTCCATTCGCCCGCATCCAAACGGAGAATGGCCGCAACCAGATTGGGTTTAATCGTCATTTGGCGCTGGTGCAGGGCTTCTCCAGTAGCGACAGCGTGCAAAGCTCCTCCAGCCTGGTGAATTCGTTGGGTGCTAGGGCTCTGCCAAGTGGCTGGAGCACCACCACCGTACGTCTGAACCGCCGCTCTGCCTTCAGCGGCTCGGTTGACCCCACCACAAAACGTTATCGGATTGCTGTCCAGGCGCAACCAGCCGGTGGCCGCCAGCGCACACCCAACGCCAGCTACCTAGTTTCTGGCAAGGACATGACCACGCAATTGGCTTACATCCACCGCCGTGGCGGACGTATCATTTCAATTACTGAAGTTGCCTAAGACCAAACTATTCTCGCTGCTCTTATCGCAACACTCGTTTCTCCCTTTGCTGATTTCTCAATGATGAACACCATCACACTCACCACTTCATCAGGGCAAGACCAAGCCCATGCGCAGGACGTATTGCGGGCTGCCTACCGGCAGGTGTTTGGCAATGCACACTTGATGGAAGAGCAGCTAGTTGCGACCGCTGAAAGCCTGTTCCTCCAGGGTGATCTCACAGTACAGGGGCTGATTTCCGCCCTTGCTTGCTCAGACACCTATAGGAGACTGTTTCTCGAGAAGAATGGACCCTATCGGTTCGTTGAACTCAACTTCAAACATCTGCTGGGCCGAGCACCACGCAATCAAACAGAACTGAGCGAGCATGTTCAGCTACTGGCCGCTAAAGGGTATCAAGCCGAAATCGACAGCTACGTCTATTCCACTGAGTACGCCGATGCCTTCGGTTTCGACAGCGTTCCTTACTCGCGTACCACCGTTACCACCACTGGAGAAAGCAACCTAACTTATGTGCGTTCCCTTAGTTTAAGGGGTGATTCCGCTGCCTTTGATGGAGGTACACGCCCGATCCTAAAAGCTAGCCTTGCAACGGGTTCGGCACCGGCTTCTGCTACTCGTGGCAACCGGGGGGCAAGTTCAAGCCGCGATCAGCGTCGCTATCGCATCAGCTGGAGCACGTTGTCGCCAACCGGAATGAACCGCCGAGCGATGCAAGTATCCGTTGTCCCCTTCAGTAGCCTCTCCTCGACGCTACAGAGTGTGCAACGGCGCGGCGGTTCAATTCTGTCCGTAACAAATGGTTGATCGGCACTCTTTTGACTCTTAGCCTGGTTTATGGTGGGACAGTCAATGGCGTTTGACCTAGAGACAAATAGCTTTGCTCTTCCCACCATTGCCATAATCTCCGTTCTCCGAAATGAAATCCACGCCTCGATTCGCACAAGCCCCATCCAGAGTGATCAAGGCCAGCCCCAATGAGGCAAGGGATTTGATGATCCACAGCCTAGTCAACATGGTACAGTCCGCCCGCCCCGAAACTGATAGACTCGCCCAACTCCCGCAATTGTTGCATGAGCATTGAGCAGTTCGTTGCCCGTTCAGAGGGACAATGGCGGTCAATGCGTTCTGGGCACGCTTTGGCCTTTAGACAATTTGAGGATGTAATCAGTACGATCAAGATTGAACGCCTGGCCATTAATAATCAAGAAGTAGCGAATTATTTAGCGTTGCAGTCTATTCTACCTGGCACGATCTCCAGCCCGTTCCAGATGACTTGGCAGGCAGAGTCAGACTGGGAACCCGATGATGCCAGTCCTGTTTCTCAAGGCACCTGCATCCTGATTCCTATTGCAGAAACCGAACGAACTGGGCAGCTACTTCGTAGTACAGGCTATGCAGAATCAGAGCCTGCAGTCTCATCCTACAACTTTCTTGATGACGGCACATTTATCCTCAAGACTGTCTATAGCCAATCAATGGCAGAGGAACGTATCTGGTTTCTATCTGAGCACGTACGCTGCCGATCATCCGTTCTTCGTACTTCGGAGGGATCTGGCATATTACAGACTTCCTTCAGCTCGGAAATCAGAAAAATAGAGGCTTGAGCATTGGAATCTTCATCCATATTGCATTTTGCTAAGACTATTTCAGGCTGTTTCAGCAACCATCAACAGGCGCAGGCGGAGCCATCCAAATTCTCCCATATTAACATTTTCTTTCGTCCCTTCGCATGGGAGACTTTTCGTGGCCCTTGGTTTTACTCTGAGCAGAGTTATGATTATGATCCTTGGCGTCCATACCGTCAGGGGGTGCATCATTTGACCGTTGCAGACAATCATCTTCTGATGCTCAACTTCGGTCTTCGGAACGGAATTCGCGCAGCAGGAGCAGGATCTCGGCCCGAATTACTGTCTGGAATCGTTACAGAGGATCTCCTGCCCCGTCCAGGCTGCGCGATGGTGTTTCGCCAGAAGGGAGATGGTTCATTCCTGGGTGAAGTAGAGCCGGGTTGTCAATGCATGATTCCCCGAAATGGTCAGCTGACCTATCTTGTTAGCGAAGTAGACTTTGGCGAGTCTCACTGGATGAGCCGTGATCGCGGCTTTGACCCAAGTACACATGCCTATCTCTGGGGAGCTGAGTATGGCCCCCTACGCTTTATCCGATCACATCGCTATGGCGACCATCTCGATGAAGCCTGGCTCCATAATGATCATGAGATCAGCTGAGTAAGGTGGCTGCAAAGAGTCCGCAAAGACAGATGGAAAGCTGGATTCGATCGCAGCATCTAATCTGCCGTGGGACTGACTTTATCTTTGAGACAGTTGATCAAACTCTGATCGAGCGCTTCGAACAATGTCTGCTTTCGTTTGGGGGTGAGATCATCTCAATACGAGAAGTAGGCGCCTGGCCGATAGGGCCAAACCGCAAGTTTAAGATCCTACGTGCTTTGGCAAAGGTTCCACGACCTGGCGCTCACGCGATCGTGAGCTACTGGGCAAGCAATGGAAGCACAAAGACACGATTTTCAGAAATCAGTGAGTAACCCAGCCACTTGCCGTTTCTTGCTCTCGACAAAAGTGCTTGGATCATTAGTCTCGATAAGCAGATGCACGTGTTGAGTGCCAATGGACAGTCCCTTTGTGATCATCTGGGCAACCGCCATCCATGACGCATAGCGGCATTCCCAGTTCGACTCCACTACAGGATCCAGCAGTTGAGGAATAAGAGCATTTAATCGTTCGGGCTGAAGACGTAATAGGGCCAAAATAGCTGCGGGGCGTGACTTGGTAAACTGGGGTCGACGGTTGAAGATGGCATCTTCGCAATGATTTTCGACCTTAGTCTTTTCGGGTCCCCAGTTTGCCACCATGGCAAATAAGCGAATAAAAAAATAGTGAGCTCCATAGTCATTGTGGGCCTCTTCCAGCCAACGCTGCTCGAGCAGAGGCCATAGGTGCTCGCCTGCCTCGCAGGCAAGCGTTTGTAGTGCAAGATAGCAGCGACTAAAATCCGTACCAAAAAACTCATTAATTAAAAACAAATTTTCCTGCTTTTCGCCATAGCTATGGACAAGCTGAAGGCTCTCAGGGCTGTCCAATAGCAGCGAATCAAGTGTGTCCAAGAGCGATAGTCCGTTGCATAGCGGCTGCGCCTCGGGCCAGAGCAGACGCACCGCCCGCATCCGAAACACCGGCGAAACAGGTGTGCGCATAATCTCCTCAAGCAGCTCTTGTGCGCCAGCATCAATCACATCCTGAATAGCCGACTGCCGGTCCATCTGATTCGGCAGAAAAAGCTGTTCGCCAAGGCTCAAGATTCGATCTCTTGATCCGGCCAGGGTGACCACGGCGGCGATAGCTGCCCCACGAACTCCTGGCCTATCATCATCCTGGAGAGCGCTGATCTCAGGAAGTGCTTGCACAACCCTTAGGCCGGCCAAGCTCTGAATGAGCACACGACGATTCTGACGGCAGTCTGCCAATAAAGCCACCATCTGATTGATGATCCCTTGATCCTGGCAGCCCAACTGGTGTAAGGCCCAAGCTGCATTCTCCACCAAGTAATGGTCGTCACTGATCAGGCACATGCCAATGCTCTTAATCGCATCTCTGCAACCAAGGCGTGCCAGCACCTCCACGGCTTTGCGTTTGGCGATTTGGGTTGCTTGCGTTTCGTCTACCTCTGCGAGCAGCTGAAGCAAGGCCTGTTCCGATTGCCTGCCGGGAAAGTTGAGCAATTGGGCCGCTGCCATGTAGCGATCACTGCTTGCCTCCAATTCTGCCACTGGTAAAGACAGAATGCGCAAGGACTCTTCTTGATCAAGACCCGGATGTATGTTATTGAAGCGGCCTAAACTCACTGGCTCGTTCATCCTTGATTACATTGATCATTATCCCATGCACAACCGATCAAGGCAGCCCATGGCAGGTGTCAGAATGTGTAGCGATCGGCGAGCCCAATGCCCTTGAGCGACAATCCAAGTATCATAGACAAGTAAGCATGGACAGCATGGTGAATAAGATATTTTATGTGAGCGTGGTCGGATCCTTGAAAGGTGGGCACGTCGCTTGCAGAACCATTCGAGTGCCACTGCAAACCCTGAGTGTCGTGATGCATGGGTTTCATCACCAGGGAATGAGGGTTGCCGATGTGACTGGCCTGATGAAGGCCCGAGCTGATGTCGGTGCTACGCCCCAGCCAGCTTCAGCGCAGCAGAATGTCGAAGCACTGCCCACCCCTGACGCTAATCGGTCGGAACCTGGTCAACCCAAAGAGACTAAGCGCGTAAACCAGCGCACGACCAGGCCACCCTCCCGGAGCAAGCGGACCTAAAGCCGTTCCCCTACTGAGGCTTGTAGAGCACCTCAAAGACGCCATCGGCTGGACGGCCAGCCTTCAGCTGTTCCCATTGAATACCCTCCAGAAAAGCATCTGGATCAGGAGTTTCCACGACATCGACACCCCAGGCGCCGAGACCGAGTGGTGAAGAGCTGGCTGCCGGTGTGTCCTTGCGCCCTCCTAACGCAAGAATCCCATGGTTGACCCCATGGCCATAGTCACTACGCAGAGAGGCCCATCCTGCCACCAGTTCCTCAGCAAAACGTGGTGCATCCAGCGGGCTCTCAAGCCGCAGACGCCAGTGTGGATGGGAGAGCGCTTCGGCAGATGTGACCGTTGGACAGAACCGTTCCAACCCTGACGCCAATTGCAACCCATCCCAGGGGGGGCAGGATTCACTCGCCACCTGCAGATTGTGGGAGACCAAAAAGGTGGTCATTGTTTTGTTTCAATAGAGCTTATGTTACGAGCAGCCACGCCAGCCCGGTGCCGACTGGCTCTGCGTCAAGAATGGGCCCCTGACTGCCACAGCGCCTTGATCCACCAGACTCCGCCATTAACGCCGGTATCTGCGGCCATTTCCCTCAGTGAAGAGGAAGCTGCCCTTTTGGCTGCGGAGCTGAAGCAGCAGTTGCGCTCCGGAGATCGCCCCCCCGGGGATCAGACGTTGATCGAGAAGATGGTGGCGGGGCTCGGCGATCCACGCGGCCTGATGCGGCTCACCTTCGCCGAGAGTCTGGGTGCCGTTGGTCCCGCAGCCGTTCCGGCTTTGTGCCAGGCCCTTAGAACCCACGCCAATGTGACCGTCCGCCGTGCCGCCGCCAAAACCCTCACCCTGATCGGGGACCCCGTTGCACTCCCCGATCTCCTCGCTGCCCTTCTCAATGATCCGGATCCGGTGGTGCAAGGATCTGCCGTGGGTGCCATGGCCGCCACCGGTGAGTGCGCCGTGGAGGCTCTGATCGCTGTTCTCTCCAATGCCGAAAACACCACCATGCACCTGGGTCTGGCCAGCTGGGGTCTGGCCTTCGTCGGTGCCAGGGCGCCAGAAGCACTGCGACGAGCAGGCCGTTCTGCCAACACTGAAGTGCGTACAGCGGCGATCGCGGCTCTTGGTGAGCAGATCCAGAGCCTGGACGACGACCAGGCCCGGGTCATGGTGATCGAAGCCCTCGATGATCCGGCTGAACAGGTGCGCGCAGAGGCCGCCACTCTTTTGGGGAAGCTGCATGATCCGATCTGGGCATCACCGCTCCTACAGCCATTACTGCGAGACCGTTCGGATCAAGTGCGCAAGAATGCAGCCCTTTCATTGATGAAGCTACGAGCCCTCGATGCCATCACCGAGCTGGAGGTTGCCCTGGCAGCAGAAGCCAGCGACCAAGTCAAGCCTGTGCTGCAAGTCTCACTTCAGCAGCTGCGCAAACACCAACGAGCCGTTGACGACCTCTGACGCCTGCCTGAGCGGCAGACTGATGGATCGCTATTAGAACGACGCCTGCCGCATCCGTAAATCCTCCACCCTGGCCATCGACGAAATCACCGTTTCGAGCACGTAGGGATCGGTAGTCCCAGCGGTGGACAACTCAAGGAAGCAAGCGGCCACATCCGGATGATCGATGTCAGCCAGAGCAGTCACCGCTGCCACTGCCTGTGCCTCGTTCTTGCCGCGGCACACCTGGAGCAACAGCGGCAGGGCCTGCCTACCGACCTGGCCGAGGGCCATCACAGCGGTGATCGCCACCACGGGGGAGGCGTCATGCAACGCGGCCTCAAGGGCTGCCATGGCTTCCGGAGGAACATCGATGCCGGGCCGATTGGAAGCAATCTGGGCATAGGCCTTCACGCAACTGG
>Ga0208083_1000162_pt1 | contig 15665 bp, 18 predicted proteins | sample LakMenEpi07Jul09_FD_150677 | JGI IMG/M metagenome (GOLD analysis project Ga0208083, IMG submission 150677) | Freshwater microbial communities from Lake Mendota, WI - 07JUL2009 deep hole epilimnion (SPAdes) | ecosystem: Environmental > Aquatic > Freshwater > Lake > Epilimnion/Euphotic zone ...
GGAGTCGCTGGTGATCAGTAGCCAAGAAGTTGTTGAGACATCGGGCATCAAGGTTTCAACTAGGCCCGCTGGTGTTTGATGGGAAGCATAGGCTTCGTTGAAGACAGCGGAAAAATCAATAACAGCTTGGATCAGTGGATCGCTCATCGCAGTGGCCAACATCTTGGAGGTGAGTCGGGCATTGGTCATCTCAAGCATTCGTTGATCGGATGCGACGCGGAGCTCAGACCACAGGCTTTGCAGAGTCTGTTGGAGAACCTCGATAAATCGATTGGGTGGTTAACCGCAAAACTGATTGCAGAGCCGATCCAGTCATGGACTGACTGCTAGTTGGTCGCGTCGTGCACTGCGTCTTTCAGGTCTTCCACGGCATGCTCTCCGCTGGCCTGGGCTTGCTTGGCCTTGCCGGCCAGCTGATCCGCCTTGTCACCGGTGATGTTGCCAGCGGTCTCCTGAGCCTTGCCTTCGATATTCTTGGCGGTGGCTTTGAGGTCATCTACAAAACCCATGATCAACTCCTTTGCGGGTGTGCACATCCAAGCGATAAGGATGTGTCCTGTAAGTCTGCTCAGGAACACGATCCCTGATCCCCCTGCGATCTTAAGCCTTCCTTAAGGGCAACTCGAAAAAGCCCTGTTTGCACGGGCCTCAGACCATGAGATCCATTGCTGCAACTGGCTTGGCATTGGCGCATTGGGAATGCAAGGCCCGTTACACGAGGTGATCTTGAGCTTGCTTGCGTCTAATTTACAGCGTTTTAGATCGTCCTTAGCCATCCACGGATCTGTGCCCCCCCGCTTCCCGTGCCGGCAGCTTCTGCGGGTCGGAGTGAGGGGCGTGTTGTCTTAGGTGGGCAATACCAGCGATTCTGCTTCTGGGTGCTCCAGACGGAACAACCGGTCATCCGCTGCACGGCGGCAGGTGAGCAGAAACAGAGGCATGTCGATGCCGAACTCCTGCTCAAAGAGCGCCAGCACTCCAGTGGTCTCCGCCAGCCCACAGGCACGAATCGCCCGACCAAGATCCCGACGAGGCTGATCGGTGAGCGCGACGAACAATTTGTTCAGGCGATGCTCCTGTAGCGCCTGCAGGGGCGTGACTCCTCTGATGTGCTCGAAGCTGAAATTGAGGCAGTCCAAGCTGATGCCAAGCGATTCAGCCATGGACGGGATCTGAATCGGTTCACTGAAGTGCTGGCCGAAATAATGCAACGCATCGGCCACAACCTGCATCGGGCTTTCGCAGCCGCTGGGGACAGACTGATCGACCTGAGACACGACATCACCTCCAACATCGCAGGTCCTACTTTTGGGAGCCACTTGGCTGAATCACGTGACACTAATCACGTGCTTTCTCCATGCTCAAGGCTGCACTATCAGGCAACCCTGGCAACAATACCTGGGATGTAATGGTACACACTGCAAGGTGCGTTGATGAACGGCAACTTTGCGAGTCGAAGCGACACATGGCTCTGTAAAGCTTTGGTCATCCCGAAGCTTTGTCGCTTGGCTCTGATCCAGCCGACAGCAAGAAAAGGGTCGCCCGCTGGCTTGGGATGCTTCAGGAGCTTGGACCTGAATGCGGCAGGAACATCCAGATCACGGCCATGCCCATCACTGCCGTGGCGATCCAGGCCAGAACGCGGATCCAACCCCTCTCGACATAGGCCCCCATCACCGATCGCTTCGAGGACAGCAGAATGATCACGACCATCAGCGGTACGGCCACAATCCCGTTGATCACGGAACTCCAGAACAGTGCCTTGATCGGATTGATCGGCGAAAACTGGAGGACCAGTGCTGCCAGCACACTGAGGGTAATCACACCGTAGAAACCGACAGCATCGGTGGCTTTTCTCTCCAGTCCCCAGCGCCAGCCCATCGCCTCAGATAGGGCATAGGCACCGGAGCCCGCCAATACCGGCACACCGATCAAGCCGGTACCCAGAATCCCCAGGGCAAAGAGCAGGAAGGCAAAGTCCCCAGCCAAAGGACGCAGGGCTTCGGCGGCTTCTGCAGCGGTTTTGATATCACGAACACCAGCTACGTGAAGGGTGAGCGCGGTGCTGAGAATGATGAAGTAAGCGGTGAGATTGGAAAAGAGCATTCCACTCCAACTGTCCCAGGCCACCCGACGCAACTCCCGTTTCCCTAGGGATGGCTTCCGGGAAACAAGCGGTGCATCCTGTTGACGGTGTTGATCCTCCACCTCCTGGGAGGCCTGCCAAAAGAAGAGGTAGGGGCTGATGGTGGTGCCAAAGACCGCGACTACAACGGCAGCAGCGTTGGAATCCAGACGCAAACGAGGCCAGAGGGTACGCAGCACCACCTCTGCCCACGGCACGTGGATGGTGAACATAACCGCCCCATAGGCCAGCAGAGAGAGGGTGAGCCACTTCAGATAACGGACGTAATTGTGGTAGGGAACAAAGATCTGCAACAGCAGTGTCACGACCACAAACAACGTGGTCATCTGCAAATTGGAGAGGCCAGTAACGAGATGGGCCGCTTCACCCATCGCCACCACATCAGCTGCAATGTTGAGGGTATTGGCGAGTAGCAGCAGAGTTACCACAACGGTGATTACCCAGGGGGGGAAGTTGGCCTTGATGTTGGCCGCAAGGCCTTTGCCGGTGACCAGCCCGATCCGGGCACACATCACCTGAACCGCCGACATCAGCGGATAGGTGAGCGGCATCGTCCAGAGCATGTTGAGGCCAAATTGGGCACCGGCCTGGGAATAGGTCGCAATGCCACTGGGGTCGTCGTCGGCAGCACCCGTGACCAAGCCGGGGCCCAACTTGGCCAACGGGTGGGATCGAAGACGCTGCCACCAGCTAGGAGCGATTGTTCTCTTCTTTCCTCTCAGATCATTCACAACCAACCTTCGATCATGATGTCTAAGGTCCGATCGACCTGGGCGACGATCCATGGGGCGTTGTTGCGTACAAATGGACCGCCCATGCCCGGCCTGCTGCCACCGGTACCTAGAAAGTCACCTTCGTCTATGCCAACGAAGGCCTGAACCGCACGATCGCCGGCAAGCTCAGCCCCGCCAGGTGGGCAGGCCGCCGCTCACCAACATGCCGCGATGGCGCCAGAGGGATTCCGGCGTCACCGGAATCCCGTGCTCAGCAGCTAGCCGCGCCGCATCCTCGGTGGTGGCGGTTGCGACCAAGGCCTGGGCAAAAACGGGGTCGTGCTCCACCAACTCCTTGAGCTGGTGCAGAGCCGCAGTGGAGGGATGGGCGGCCTCGGGAGCCGACAGGTTGCAGGTGGCCATGGATCTCCTTCTCAGAGTGATACCAGCCTAGAAAGGGCGACCCGGATCGAATGGCTTCAGCCGATCGCAGGCTATCCAACACTCACATCCGCAGCAATAGTGAAATCAGTTAATCACAGCCGTTATGCGTTCCTTCCTGATAACAGTATCTTCTCTCTGCGTAATCCTGTCCTCCTCGGTTTCGGCATCGGCACAAACCATCAGTGAATCCCAGATGCGTGCCGCAAAAACATAGCCCGCATGCAGGCCGAATTGATCAATGGTGGCGGCAGCCAATATTCACCTACTAATTGCATGCATCAAGGCGGCGGTGAAACCTGCATGATTTCAAACACTGCTAATGGTTTTCGCTTCCGCTTCCTTGGTGGAGGTGGTGGCTGGGCAGCTAGACGTGAACCGGCGAGGTCGAATACAACGGACCAGTGCGCAAAAGCTTAACGCCATGATGCAACAAAAACTGAGCAACCTAATCAACGATGGCGGGGGTCCTCACGCCATCGTTTCTAGCATTGAACCTTGGTTGTTCGTCAGGGGTGAAGCGGCTGGTGCTATCACAGCAACAGATGCTGACTTCTCACAATTTTTTCAAGAGCATTGAGCTTGACGGCTAGATCCAGATCAGCTCTACTGAGATGCCCTTGAATTGGGCTGAGGATATCTGTCCCAATTCTGCCGCTACCCACGCTGCCCAGATAAAATAGGCAATGACGCTGGTGACGCTCACTGAGAACCTGGGCTAAGCCATGCCATCGCAACGCCTGCTGGCAGGTTTGGAATTGCTGGCTCTTGTGCATATGGTGATCTCCAGTGAGCTCCCAGTCCTGGAGCTCCACGAGAAGCAGGTGGAGTTCCCAGGGATCAACGGCAGTGGGAGGATGCTTTGCAGGGTTGATCGCATCATCTCTGATCACAACGGATGACTCAGACACGACGACCGCTGATCAGACGCAAGATGACAGAAACCACGGCGATGACAAGCAGTAAATGAATCAGCCCTCCCAACGTGTAGGAAGTGAGCATGCCAAGAAGCCACAGAACGATGAAAAGAATGGCAATTGTTTCAAGCATGGTGAGAAGTTTGCTATAACAGCAAACGTGAGTGTGTGACCAACAAGTTCAACGATGTATGCGGCCCTAGCGGGCATATTCCAGTGTGGTGCCTGGCAGGGCCGCTGATCTTGACTCAGCCCATTCCGGCCTTCTCCTTGATGTCTTCGACCGTGTTCTGGATTTTGGCCTCGACCTGCTTCTTCTTGCCGGCGAGGCGATCTCCTTGGTTGCCAGTGACGTTGCCGATCGATTCCTGGGTCTTACCCTCGAACTCCTTGGCTTCTGCTTTGACTCGGCCTGCGGTGGCGGCGGCCAGGGGCATGGATGGGGCGCTAAGGGTGAAGGCTCCTGAGGCATGGGCGGGAGCGCTTAAGGCAGGCGTGGCGATCAACACCAACAGACTGAAGGCAAGTCCAAGGCAGGTAGCGGCCAGCTGGCGCAAGGAACGGAGATTGTGATTCATGGTGAGAATGGCGAGGGGGTAATGACGCTTGACTTTGGGTAACAATTCATGTGAGACCACGCCGGCCGGTGAGGAAAGAGATCACGGCAAGCACGAGAAACTTATCGAGTAGTTCAGCATGATCGGGTTCTTCCTAAGGCGTGTTAATCAGCTCGCTCATGCCATTCACCTTTGAACTCGAGCTTGTTCATGATCAGGTCCGCAAGGGTCTGGGATCAATGTCAGAGCATCTGGAGCGGCCGGATCACTTCAAGGGCAGATCCTTTCGCTTGTCACGCCAGTGCTCCTCCTTTTAATCTGGGCCTGCGACAGGAGCTTGACTGCTGTAGATTAGCCCCTAATCTGTACCTCACCATCATGGCTTATCCTATTCTGTAGCTGGGATTGCATGGGCCGTCGCGATTTCCTGAATCAACCGCCGTTAACAATGCCGCCGTGAACCTCACAGCTGCCGACGACAATCAGCGAGGTAACAAGAGAAATCAGGCTCATCCTTGGTTCGCACCGGAAAAGCGCTCAGCTGATCAATGGACAGTCAATGGACAGCGTTCGAGATCCTGATTCTTCCAGCAGAGGGCGACGACGTGCTGATCGACACGCGCCAAGCGCTCGATCACTTGGCGGAGATCAAACGCCGAGAGTTCGCCGTCAACTCTCCATTTCAGGCATGTGAGGCCCAGGCAGCAGGCTGTGCTGATCGATCCGTTGGTCTTCATGGCGGTTCTGGTTGCCTGTGTTACTGGTTGCCTGTGTTCACAGTCTTCTCTGTTATGGGTCCAACGACTGCATCTAAACAGCTGTAATCAGCTGCGGCGACTGCCACAGAGGCGTTGTGGCAGGTGCCAACCCTGATCCTGGGGATGCCTCTATCCCGGCATCGAACTGCTGGTGGGCCTCGGAATGTTGCTCCGACCCGAGCACAGCGCGGCTACCCAGCTGGTGGGAGCCGTGGCTGTGTGGCCGGCGGCTGAGACGGCTCAGGCTCGGGCCCGGTCGCTGGTGAGCAGCAGGGCCAGCCCGGAGGCGATCACCACCAGGGTGAGTACGCCGAGCAGCAGCGAGTAATAGGGCTGCAGGTTGATGGGGCCGAACTTGCCGGTGTGGAGCTTGAGCAGCCAGAAAGCATCGATGCCGCGCTCCAGCAGCAGGCTGTAGAGGGAGCCACTGGCCGCCGTCAGCAGCAGCGGCGCTGCGGCCAGGGGAACCACGACGCGATGGGCCCGGCGGAACCGAGCACTGAGGGTTCGCGGCATCGGTTTCACTCCTGCCTCAGCTCCTTGTGCAGCATCGCCTCACCGCTGCAGGGCATCCACAGCCCATTGTTCTGATGCGTGCCCTTGCAGCCCAGCTCCTTGGCACGCTGCTCTGCCTCGGCCTGGGTTTTGTAGAGACCCTTGGCGTGAGCGAGAACCGGGTTGGGCAGCTGCAGCACGCCGAGCAGCGCCACCACAGCCACCGCCAGGCGTTGATCAGCCAGGCGTTGATCAGAACGAGAACAGGGCATCGAACTGGTGGTACTCGGGTTTGTTGAGTCCGTCATGCCTGAGCATGCGGCGCAGCTCAATGATTTCGCGCCGCTGGGCCACGATGATCTCGCGCGCCAGCCTCCTGATCGTGGGGTTGCTGCTCTTCCGGAGCGCGTCGTGGGCCATTACCAACGCACCGCCGTGGTGGGCGAGCATCCCTTCGAGAAACCAGGTGACGCGGCTCTCCCGCGTGGGCGTGGAGCCCATCATCTGCATCGCCTGGATGTGAGCGGCGCTCATGCGCTCCAGGCTTTCCATGCTGTTGGGATCGCCCCCGGTCTTCAAGGCCACGGGATAGACGGGCGCCTCGGGATACCAAGCTTTGCGCCATTGCCCCATCGCCTTGATCTCCTGGGCCTGGTCGCGCCAGATCTGCTTGGCCAGCGCACCCACACCTGGCTGGCCGATGTCGAACACGAACGCACTCATCCGCAGGGCGCCCGTGTGGTGCTGCACCATCGCATCGAGCCAGCGCAGGTCGTAGGTGCGCCCGGCTGGACCGACCTCGTGGTTATGTGCGCCGTGATCGACGGGTGCGGCGGCCGGCGATGACGCGGGGGCTGGAGCCCCCATCTGGTGGTGCTGATGGTGGCCGTGGTGGGGATCCAGCTGGGCCATTGCCGGGACTGTGGCCGCCAGCAGGCCGAACAGCGCCAGAACGGCGGGAGCAGGGCGCATCGAGGGAACGCAGCCAACGGATCAGCCCTACCATGCACTCTCCCCTCGGTGGAGAGTCAAGTGGTGCTTGCCCCGCCTGTGAAGCCGCTCCTCAAGATCGGCGAGGTGGCCAACCGCTCCGGTCTCAGCGTCAAGACGATCCGCTTCTACTGCGATGAAGGGCTGATCCAGCCGATCAGCCGCAGCGTTGGTGGCTACCGGCTCTTCGATGACGGGGTGTTTTCGGAACTGGCCCTGATCCGCACCCTGCGGGCCATGGAGATCCCGCTGCCGGATGTGCGGCAGATCCTCGAGGCGCGGCGCTCGGGCATCTGCACCTGCAGCGATCTGAAGGCGCGGATCCGCAGCAAGGCCGGTGAAATTGGCGAGAAGATCACAGCGATGCAAAACCTGCAATCTGAGCTGTTTGTCCTGCTCAACAGCTGGGAAGCCTGTGGGGGCCGTACGCCGGCTGCGCCCACTGCCGTGCTGGTCGCCGCCGACCGCTGAGCTGGGCGTTCGCCACTTGGCTGGGACGGTCTGGGGAAACCCTTGGCGGCTTCAGCGGTTCGCTGTGCCGAACCACTGCTGGTACCAGCGGACCATCTGCTCGATCTCCTCGCTCTGCACCCGCACCATCGCCGCCTCCAGTTTCCGCAGCTCGGGATGGACGGTGCCCCATTGGGCATGGGAGGCCATCATCACCCCCATGCGGTGGTGGGCAATCATCTGCTCGAGAAAGGCCCGATCAAAGTCGGGAGCTGTGCGCAGGGCATCAAGGCTGATGCCGAAACCAGGCATCCCCATTCCCATTCCCATGCCACCCCTCATGCCCATCCCCAGGCCTGGCCAGGTGGGCACGTCGCTGGCGTACCACTGGCGATACCAGCGGCGCATCTGGGCATTCTCCTGGCTCTGACTGGTGCGAATCCTCTCCGCCAGGGCCCGGATCTCCGGACGCTTGGAGCGCTGCAGGGCCAGCTCCGCCATGGCGATGGCCCCCTCGTGGTGAGGAATCATCATCACGATGAAGTGGGCATCGGCGGAACGCTGACCGATCGGCATGCCGCTCAGGCCACTACCAGGGGGCATCGCGGTGGACGGAGCCGCAGTGCTGGATCCAGTGCCGGGGGCGCTGAGGCCGGCCTGAACGGAGCTCGCCAGAACCAGCAAGGCCGCTGCCGCTGGAGCGATGCCTTTCAACGAACGCGCCCTCCCTGCGCCGGAACGATTCAGAAAGCGGGCCATCGGCACCTCCGTTGAGCTGCTGATTCAATGCTGGCCAGATTGGGCGGCAGGAAGCTCCGATGCAGCACAAGGGACACAGGGCCACTGGCAGAAAGCCGCAGGGAAAACGTCGCGCCGTGTCCCGGTGTCGACTCCACGCGGATCACTCCGCCATGGCGTCGGGCAATCGCCTGGGCGATCGCCAATCCCAATCCCGTCCCCCCCTGCTTCCGGCTGCGGGCGGGATCGAGGCGATGGAACCGCTCAAAGATCCGCCGCTGGGCCTCCGCGGGGATGCCAGGCCCGTTGTCCTGCACGGACCAGTGGATCTCCCGGCCGCGCCGCTTCAGGCCCACCCGAACTGTGTCGCCAGCCGGGCTGTGTTGCAGGGCATTGCTGAGCAGGTTGATCAGCAGGCGGCTCAGCTCCGATTCCACCCCCAGCACCCTGGTGTCGCTGACATCGATCGCCGCTTCCAGGGTCACCGCCGCTGCTGCGGCCGCTTCGCTGAAGTCCTCCAGCACATCCGCGCAGATCTCCGCGAGGTTGCACTGCTGCAGGTGGCTCCGATGGGCGGGGCGCTCCAGGCTGGCCAGCAGCAGCAGATCGGCGATCAGCCGTTGCAGCCTGCGGCCCTGGTTCAGCATCCGATCCAGTCCGGTCGTCGAGGGAGCTTCTGCCTTGGGAGGCGCTGGGGTGCGTACCCCCGCCTGGAAAGGAGTAATCGAACGGCTCAGGCCGCTGCGTTCGGCTTCCAGCAAGGCCAGCAGATTGGCCAGCGGTGTTCGCAGCTCATGGGCGACATCGGCGCTGAACTGCTCCTGCCGGCGGTAAGCCTCCAGCAGGGGCGCCATCGCCAGCCCCGCCAGCCACCAGCTGGCCAGGGCCATGCCTGCCATCGCCAGAGCGAACACGCCGTGGCCCAGCCACCAAAGCCGGCTGGCCTCAGAATCGAGGGGTGCCAGGCTGCGGCTGATCTGCAGGGTGCCCCAGTCCTGCTCACCGCTGCCATGGGCCCGGTGCAGATGGATTGCGTAGCTCAACAACCGCTCATCCCCAGGTAAACGCTGCTCGTGCCACGCCGGCTCCGGCCGGGTAGGCCCCTGGGCGCCAGGCGAGGCGGCCAGCAGCTGGCCGCGGTCATCGAAAATCCGCAGCTGGAAACGGGCCGGATCGGCGGCGCTGATGGCATGGCGCTCGATCAGAGCATTGGACACCGGGCAAGGCTGACCCACCAGACACAGGCCCGGCAGCACCGCCGCCAATGACGCAGAAGGCACGGCCACTGACGGCAGGCTGGGCTTGAGACTGTCGTGCAGGGTGCCGGCAACGGTCTGCAGTTCGCGGCGCAGGGCGGCTTCCCGCTCCTGCAGCAGCAGGCGCGCCATGGCGAAACCGGCGCCATACAGAATCGCGCCCATCACCAGCAGCGAGAGGGCAGCCAGTCGCAGCCGAGCTCGCCACAGCAGGGCCGGAGCCGGTGAGCGGTTGGCGCTCATGGCTCTCCAGGCAGCCGGGCATGGAAGCGATAGCCGCGGCTCGGCACCGTTTCGATCGGGGAAGGCAGGCCATGGGCCGCCAGTTTGCGCCGCAGCAGCCGGATCTGGGCCGCCACCACATTGCTCACCGGATCCTGATGCAGATCCCAGAGCTGGTTGCGCAGCTGGGAACCGGGGATGATTCGCTCAGGATTCTCCAGGAAGTAGGTCATCAACTGCTGCTCCTTCCCCGCCAGCGGGATCGCCACGACGCCAGTCGGTGTGCTGATCTCCAGCAGCCCGCTTTGGGAATCGAACCGATAGGCACCCACCTCCAGCACGGGCTCGCAATAGCTGGGCTGCCGGCGCTGTAGCGCCCGAACCCGGGCCAGCAGCTCCTCCATCGCGAAGGGCTTGCTCAGATAGTCATCGGCGCCGGCATCGAGACCCTCGACCCGATCGGCTGTCTCGGCGCGGGCGGTGAGCAGCAGCAGCGGTAGCTGAAGCCCGGCTGTACGGGCCCGGCGGCAGAGCTCAGGGCCGCTCAGTCCCGGCAGCATCCAGTCCACGATCGCCAGCTCATAGCGGGCCAGCGCGCCGCAGAGCAGCATCCAACCCTCAAGCCCATCAGCACTCGAATCCACCACATGGCCCTGGCGCTGCAGCACGGTCTGCACGGCGCCGGCAAGTTCCTGCTCGTCTTCTACCAGCAGGATCCGCAGCGGCATCAGGTGGAAGCTGTGACCGGCGGATGCTAGTGGGCGCAGGCGATTTCACCTGTTTTTCATCGCGACTCCGCCATCCTTCGCGGGTTCTTGTCCTGCCCCTGCGGCAGCAACAGCATGCGCGCTCTTCTTCTGGCCGGCGGCCTCAGCCTCGGAAGCCTGGCCCTCGGTGGCTTCAGCCCGGCCATGGCCCACGTGGGCCATGGTGATGAGTTCCAGCAGCAGGGGAACGTGCGCCAGGTGAAGGCCAGCGCCGAGATCGATTCCATGCTCGGGATCACCACCGCTCCTGCCACGGAAACCGGAGGCGTGGTCTCCATTCCGGTCGCCGCGGTGGTGGATGCGGATGGCAAGCCCCTGGCCTTCGTGAAAAGCGGCACCACCTACGACCCGGTGTTCCTCAAGACCGGCGCCAGCCAAGGCGATCAGATCGCCATCACCGACGGCAGCATCTCGCCTGGAGACGACGTGGTGACCCAGGGGGCCCTCTCGCTCTACGCCGAATCGAAGAAGAGCCAGAGCGCCGTTGCAGCCAGTGAAGCTGCCCCCGCCGCTGCCGCCCCCACCGCTGCCGCTGACGCCGCTGCATCTCAAGCCACGCCAGCGACCGCCGCAGGCCTCAACCCCCTGGTGATCGGAGCCGGTGCTGCGGTGCTCATGGTTGGCGCTGGGGTCGTGGTCTCCCGGCTGGGCAAGAAGAACTGAACTCCGAACCGTTCGCTCTCTCCCGCCTCCCAACCCATTCCCATGCTGGAACGCCTGCTCAACCAGACGCTGCGCACATCCATCGCCAGGCGCTGGCTGGTGGTTGTGGCCGCCGTGCTGATCACCCTCTGGGGCCTGTCGATCCTCAGCCGGATGCCCCTGGATGTGTTCCCCCAGTTCGCCCCTCCCCAGGTGGATGTGCAGACCACCGCCGATGGTCTGGCACCGGAAGAGGTGGAACAGCGCATCACCGTGCCGATCGAATCGGCCGTTAATGGCCTACCGGGAGTGGAAACGGTGCGCTCCTCCTCAAAGGTGGGGCTCTCGATGGTGCAGGTGGTGTTCGATCAGAACGCCGACATCAACCGGGCGCGGCAATCGGTGGCGGAACGCCTGCAGCAGATCGAGGCGGAGCTGCCCGCCAATGCCAGCGCCCCGGCCATCTCACCCCTGGTGTCGCCCCTGGGCACGATCCTGCAGTACGCCTTCACCTTGAAGGGCGGTGGCCCCACCACGCCGATGCAGTTGCGCCGGATCGTCGCCACCACGTTCAACAACCAGATCCTGGAAGTGCCCGGTGTTTCCCAGGTGACCCTCTACGGCGGTGAGGAGGCCCAGCAGCAGATCCAGATCGATCCCCAGCGCCTTCAGGCCCGCCAGGTGTCGTTGCAGGCCGTGGCTGAGGCGGCAGCGGCCGCCAGTGCCAATGCCCCGGGCGGTTTTCTGATCGCCGGCGGGCAGGAAAAGCTGATCCGCGCCAGCGGCCAGGCGAGCAGCAGTGAGGATCTTGCGGATTCCGTGGTAACCAACAGCCAAGGCCAGGCGCTGCGCCTCGGTGATGTGGCCAAGGTGCGGCTGGCCAGCGCCCTGAAGCGCGGCGATGGCAGCTTCAACGGCAAGCCGGCGGTGGTGCTGATGATCAACAAACAGCCCGACATCGACACGCCAAGGGTGACCCGCGAGGTGGAGGCCCGGATCGCCGCCCTCAGCAAGACCCTGCCGGGCGACATTGAGGTGAAGCGCACCTTCCGGCAGGCCAATTTCATTGACACGGCGATCAAGAACGTCAGTGCTTCCCTGCTCGAAGGGATCCTGATCGTGTCCGTGGTGATGGTGCTGTTCCTGATGAACTGGCGCACCGCCGTGATCACCCTCAGCGCCATCCCCCTGTCGCTCGTGATCGGCCTGATGTTGATGCGCGCCTTCGGGCTGGAGATCAACACCATGACCCTCGGTGGTCTGGTGGTGGCGATCGGCTCGGTGGTCGACGACGCCATTGTCGACATGGAGAACTGCTACTCCGGGCTGCGCCGCAACCAGGTGGCCGCCCAGCCCAGGAATCCCCTGCAGGTGGTGTTCGAAACCTCCGTGGAGGTACGCCAGCCGGTGCTCCTGTCCTCCGTGATCATCGTGGTGGTGTTCGCCCCGATCTTCAGCCTCTCGGGGGTGGAAGGGCGGATCTTTGCGCCCATGGGCCTGGCCTATCTGTTCTCGATCGCGGCCTCCAGCCTGGTGGCGCTCACGCTCACGCCAGCGCTCTGCGCCATCCTGCTGGCAAACACACGCCTGCCAGCCGAGAACACCTGGGTGGCCACTTGGGCGGAGCGGGCCTACAGGCCCTTGCTGGAATTCTCGCTGCTGTCGCCCAAGCGGGTGCTGGCCGCAGCTCTGGCATTCGTTGTCGTGGCCTGCGCCATCTTGCCGAGCCTCGGGCGGGTGTTCCTGCCGGAGTTCCGCGAGAAATCCCTGGTGAACTCGATGGTGCTCTATCCCGGAGTGTCGCTGGAGATGACCAACCGCGCCGGCCTGGCCCTCTCCAAGACCCTCAAGGCCAGCCCTCTGTTTGAGTGGGTGCAGGTACGAACCGGCCGGGCCCCTGGTGATGCTGATGGGGCAGGCGTCAACCTGGCCCATGTGGATGTGGAATTGAGCGACGAGGCGATGAAGGATCGCCCTGCTGCCATCGCCGAACTCCGTAACGCCTTCCTGAAGCTGCCCGGGGTGGCTCCGAACATCGGCGGTTTCATCTCCCACCGCATGGATGAGGTGCTCTCAGGGGTTCGCAGTGCGATCGCCATCAAGATCTACGGACCCGATCTGGTGGAGCTGCGCCGGATCGGCGAGCAGGTGCGCGAGGCGATCGAGCCGATCCAGGGGGTGGTGGATCTGCAGCTCGAACCCCAGTTGCCGATCCAGCAGGTGCAGATTGCCTTCGATCGCCAGGCCGCTACCACCAATGGGCTCACGATGCAGCAGCTCGCCGATGCGGTGGAGATCGCCCTCAATGGCAAGACGGTGGGCCAGGTGGTGAGCAACGGCACCGATCGCACCGATGTGGTGGTGATGCTCCCCGAAGACTCCCGTAACAGCCTCGATGCGCTCCGTGCCATACCGATCGCCGCCCCCGCCGGCACCATGCTGCCGCTGGGAAGCCTGGCCCGCATCGACTACGGCCTGGGTGCCAATGTGGTGAACCGGGAGGACGTGTCGCGCTTAATCGTGGTGTCCACCAACGTCAGCGGCCGGCCGCTGGGCACGGTTGTTGCCGACATTCAGAACACCATCAACAGCAAGATCAAACTGCCGAGCGGCTATCTGATCCGCTACGGCGGCCAGTTTGAGTCGGAGGAGCGGGCCAGCACCAACCTGCTGCTCTACAGCCTGTTGGCCATGGTGGTGATCGCCGTGTTGATGTTCGTGGCCGTGAAATCACTACCGGCCACGCTCGCGATCCTGATCAATCTGCCGCTGGCCCTTGTCGGGGGTCTGGTGGCCATCCTGCTCACCGGAGGGGTTCTTTCGGTGGCCTCCCTGATCGGCTTCATTACCCTGTTCGGGGTGGCGGTCCGCAATGGCCTGCTGCTGGTGGATAACTACAACCGCCGCCATGCGGAAGGCATGGAGCTCAAGGAGGTGATCCGCGCCGGCAGTCTGCAGCGCCTCAATGCGATCCTGATGACGGCCCTCACCTCTGCCCTCGGCACGCTGCCCCTGGCTTTGGCCTTCGGGGCCGGAAACGAGATCCTGCAGCCGCTGGCGATCGTGGTGCTGGGCGGTCTGATCACCTCCACCCTGCTGACCCTGTTGGTTCTCCCTGCGCTCTACGCCCGTTTCGGCCGCTGGTTGCTGCCCAGGGCCACCGCTGAGGCATGAACACAGCACGCCAAGGGCAGTTCGCCGGCCTCGGTGCTGCGGTGCTGTTTGGTTGCAGCGCGCCTCTGGTCAGCACCCTCACCGGCTCGGGCTCAGCCCTGAGCATCGCGGGCCTGCTCTACGCCGGCGCCACCCTGGCCCTTCTGGCGGTGGGGCTGGTTCGCGGGACCCGGGCGGAAACCCCGATCCGCCGTGAAGACTGGCCGGCCCTTGCCGTGCTCACCCTGCTCGGCGGGATGGTGGCTCCAGTTGCGCTGGTGCTGGGGCTGGCCCGCTTGCCGGCCGCCTCCAGCTCGCTGCTGCTCAACCTCGAGGCGGTGTTCACCCTGGCGATCGCCGTTCTGCTGGGGCGTGAGCACCTAAGTCGAAGGGGCCTGGTCTCGGCCCTGCTCACGATCGTTGGTGCTGTGGTGCTTTCGCAGGGATCACTCAGCGGCGCCAATGCCCTCGGCGGCACCCTGATCGCCCTGGCCACCCTGGCCTGGGGCATCGACAACAACCTCAGCCAGCGCCTGAGCCTGCGCGATCCGATCCAGATCGCCACCGCCAAGGCGGCCGGGGCGTCACTGCCGATGCTTGCCCTGGCGCTCCTGCTGGGACATCCCTTTCCGCCCGTGACGGTGACCCTGGCACTGCTCGGCATCGGAGCCCTGGGCTACGGCATCTCGATCTGGCTGGATCTTCTGGCCCTACGCGACCTAGGAGCCGCCCGTGAGGCCGTGCTGTTCTCCACCGCTCCGTTCGTGGGAGCGCTGTTTTCGGTCGTCGTTCTGCGCGAGTCCCTCTCAACGCCCCTGCTGCTGGCGATGGGGCTGATGGGCGCTGGGGTGGTGCTGCTGTTGCTGGAGCAGCACAGCCACTGGCATCGCCACGATCCCCTGCGCCATGCCCATCGCCACCGCCACGATCCCCGCGGTGACGATCCCCATCACGAGCACGACCACGCCCCTGAAGAGCTGCTGGGTCTGCCCAGCGATCACCCCTTCTGGCATGCCCATGAGCACCGCCACCGGGAGCTGGAGCATGCCCACCCGCATGTGAGCGACGCCCATCACCGCCATCGCCACTGAATAGGGGGTCAGCGTTTTTTCAGCGTGGAGGCGCCTTGGGGAGCTGCCACTGGTCTGTTGCGGTCTGCCTACCCTGCCTGCGATTCTCACTCCATAGCCTCAGCACTTCCAGCCGGCTGGGCCGGATGTGGGGCATCTGGCGGCCGTCGCTGAGCCAGGCCTCCTTGGGCGAGCGCGGCGGCCGCTTGTTGTTGTTGAAGTGCATGGGCAGTTCAGGCCACCTCCAGCCTCCATCCCCGCTGACGCCTTGAGCGAGATCCAGCCGGCCTAGGTGCCCCGTCCCAACTGATGGCTGTCAGCCTGGCCTTGGGATGGCGAGGCACCGGCGG
>Ga0208083_1000164_pt1 | contig 15571 bp, 13 predicted proteins | sample LakMenEpi07Jul09_FD_150677 | JGI IMG/M metagenome (GOLD analysis project Ga0208083, IMG submission 150677) | Freshwater microbial communities from Lake Mendota, WI - 07JUL2009 deep hole epilimnion (SPAdes) | ecosystem: Environmental > Aquatic > Freshwater > Lake > Epilimnion/Euphotic zone ...
TAGATGTAACCGATCAGGGCCGCGATAAACGGCATCAAGACCAGCACCCATCCGGTGGTGTTCAACTGCCACGCGCTCTCTGGTAGCGACGGGTCGACACCTTCGGTGACGGTTCCTGCTAACAGGTTGAAGCGCGACATCAAGAGGTAGAGACCGAGAGCCAACGCAACGGCAGACAAAATCGGTGCCACCTTTGAGCGCCAAACGTTCTCGCCGCCTTCCTTCATGAAGTACGCGACGACTGCGAGCGACACGAGAATCTCCACAAGGATGATTGCGATAACAGCTACGGCACTCATCCAGAAGAAGAGGTTTCCGATGCCATCGAGACCTGCAGCTGCGAACCCAACAATCACCACGAGGGCGATAATCGAGGTCAAGATAACTCCGGCCGCAGGTGCGCCAGCCTTGTTGGTCATGCCGAAGCGCGTTGGTAGCACTCCACCGCGACCCAGCGCGAAGAAGTAACGGCTGGTTGCGTTTTGGAACGCAAGCAATCCGGCGAACAAACTTGACAACACTAGAACGCTCATCAACTGAGTCATCCATGAGCCCACATACTGATCGGTCAGCGAGAAGAGAACGCCAGCAGGGTTTGCCAGCGGAACACCCTCGACAGCCGAACGAGCAATAACCTCATCGAAAATCTTGCTTGCACCCATGCCGGTAACCATGGCGAATGAAGTGATAGCGAATAGACCGGTGATGATTCCGATTGCCCAGTAGGTAGCTCTCGGAACAATACGCTTCGGGTTGTTTGATTCTTCACCGTAGATTGCGGTTGCTTCAAAACCGATGAATGAAGCGAAGGCGAAGGCGATTGCGATTCCAGCGCCACCGGCAAAACCGCCGATGAAGATTTGGTCAGGTGAGAACGAGGCTCCGAAGTTCATGCCCTCTGGCCCGCCGCTAACCAAAATTACGATTGCGGTCGTGAAAAGTGCGAGAACTTCGAGAACGATTAGAACACCGAGCACCTTTGCGCCGACGTCTACCGATAGAAGTGAAAGACCGCTAACAATGAGCCAGGCGATTACGGCCCAAACGAACCAAGGCAAATCAATCGAGAATCTAGCGACCATTTCACCCGCCATCAATCCGCCCAAGAAACCATAGATTGCCAACTGAATGGTTACGTAGGCGACAATCGAGGCGAAGGCAGATGCCACACCCGCGTTAGTGCCGAGACCGCGTCCAACGTAAGCAAAGAAAGCGCCGGTGTTTGTAACTCGGCTGCTCATTGCTGTGTAGCCAACGCTGAACAAAAGCAGAACTAGGCCGACGGCAAGATAAGCGCCTGGAGCGGCAGCTCCGTTACCGGCAAGCATTGCTACTGGAACTGCACCGGTCATTCCGATCAGTGGTGCAGATGCTGCTACGACGAAGAAGACGATCCCGAAGATTCCGAGTCGACCCTTTCTGAGCTGTGTGTCTGACATAAGTGTCTATCTCCTCATTGAGTAAACAAATCGTTCGGGTATGAACGATTTCTCTAAGATTGGCGAAAGAGCGGGCGGTTTGCAACTTGACGGCCCGCTGTGGCGTGACCTTGTCTAAATCGTTATAAATGGGCCAAATGCCGAATTATTCGGACACTAATGATTCAGTAGGGTTTTATCCATGAGTGAATTGCACGGATTTATTGCCCCACTGACCCCGACCGGCAAGAGCAACCTGGTGCCAAACATGCCCTGGTACTACTCGGGAACCCTGCTGACCGTGGAATACCTAACCGACCCGGCCAACGTTCGCGCGATTTTGCCGGCCGACATCGAACTGGCCGATGAGCAACCGGGAGCCGTTGCTCTGATCTGGGCAGACTGGCAAAGCTGCAGCGAAGGTGGGGCCGAGTTGCTCGACCCGATCCGTTCGCAGTACCTCGAAACTTTTGTGGTCGTGCGATGCAAGCACAAGGGCGTCACCTATTCGCGCTGCGTTGCAATTTGGGTCACCAAAGATTTTGCAATCGCTCGTGGTTGGTTTCAGGGCTACCCGAAGAAGTTGGGCTCGGCTCACGTGACGCGAATTTTTAATCGCGGCAAGGCAACGCCGAAGCTCGAAGCCGGAGCAAAAATCGGAGCGAGCCTTTCGGCATATGATCACCGTCTTGCCAGCGCGGTTGTCACACTGCGCGAACCGAGCGAAACAAACGGATTTGTTAACGGTCACAAAATGTTGCACTCGCGTTTTATGCCATCGATTGTTCCGGGAGCCGGAAACTCGATGGATCAGTTAATCACCATGGGTGGAGTCGATGCAGACCTCGGACAGGCTTGGGTTGGCGATGCAGAACTAACGCTTGGCGATTCGCAGTGGGACGAACTTGATTCGATTCTTCCGGTGAAAGAAATTCTCGGCGGCTACTATCGCGAAGTCGGTGTAACTTTCAACGGCGGAACGCTCGTCGAGGATCGTTCAAAAAACAATTAGTTTCTAAACAAATAGTTTCAAAAACTAAACCCCGAGAATTTCTCGGGGTTTAGTTTTTGACTTTTTTTAGAAATCCGCGAAGTATTCGTTGATCTCCCACTGGGTGACATCGCGAGTCGACGGGTCTTCTACCGCTGCGTTGTAGCGTTCGATTTCGTCGCGCTTCATCACCAGGTGCACGGCTACAAGTTCTTTTGCCATGTAGGTCTTGAAGGCTTCGTTGGCTTCGAGAGCATCCAGGGCTTCGGCGAAAGTCACAGGTAAAATCGCGGCAGCCTCATTGTCATAGGCCATGCCCTCGGCGGGTTCTGGGCAAGCTAGGTTGCGCTTGATTCCATCGAGTGCGGCAGCTAAAACACTGGCTGTAACCAGATAGGGGTTAGCTGCCCCGTCGCCCACGCGAACCTCTAGCCTCGTTCCAGAGCCGCGCTCTGGCGGAACTCTGAGCATGCAGCTGCGGTTGTCGTAACCCCAGTTAGCTCGGTATGGCGCAAGCGTGTCGGGGCCTAGGCGCTTGAAGGCGTTGATGGTTGGGTTGGTGAAAGCAGTCAGTCCGGCTGCGTTCTCGGTGATTCCTGCGATCATCTGCTTTGCGGTCTCAGAAAGATTGCCGGCACCGTCGTGCATCAGGTTGACGCCATTCATGTCGGTAACCGAGAAGTGAAGGTGGAATCCGCTTCCACCTTCGTCTGCCCAGGGTTTGCCAACGAAAGTTGCGTGCTGCCCGGTGCGAGCGACTACCTCTTTGATTGCCGTTTTGAAAATGAAGGTTCTATCTGCTGCATCGAGTGCTTCGCTGTGCCAGAGATTAATTTCATACTGCGAAGGGCTGAACTCGTGGTTGCCCGCGAAAACTCCGATGTCGAGTTGATCGAGCATGCGCAGCAGGTGCAAGAAAGTTCCGTGCGGGTCAACCAGTGTTCCCGAGGTGTAGACGCGGCCGGTGCGAGTTAGTGAACGCTTGTAGCCGCCATCCTCGGTGACGTCTGCGATGTAAAACTCAAGCTCTGGGCCACAAACCGGTTGCAAACCAAGTGCGTTGTATTCGGAGATAACTTTGCGAAGCACCATTCTCGGCGACATCATGTTCTCGCTCATGTCAGGGTTGTAGGCATCAACCAAAACATAGGCAACGCCCGGCTCCCATGGCAATTCGTGAATTGTGCTCGGGTCAATCTGAGTAATTAAGTCTTGGAGACCGTCAGACGCAATGTTGTTTGCGTCGAGAACGTCGCCGCCGGTCGTGGTAACCCAAACACCCTGACAAAAAGCCGGGCCGCTATGGGCAGACTTGTCGATTTGGCTAACCAGCATGTCTTTCGACCTGGTGATGCCAAGCACGTCTGAATAAATGAAACGCAGAACGTCAATTTCTCTTGATTGAAGATCTTTGCGCAGGGCCACGAGGTCGTGCTTCATTGCAACTCCTAGATAACAAAAGAGCGGTCTAACCACATCGTTAGGACTCAAACGAAATAATAGCCTTAGGAGATACTTGCAAAAGCAAAGATTCTCAAAACGTTATGAAAGGCGAGCATGAAGGCCCTCTTCATTCAGCACGACCACGTGAGCCCAACCGGGCCGGTCTCAGAGCGGCTTCGCCAGCACGGCTTTGAGGTCGAAGAACGCCTAGTCGTGTCGCAGGATGACTTCGGCAATCCAAACGTCAATTACGAGTTTCCAGACTTTAACGACTACGACCTGATCATTCCGATGGGTGCTCCCTGGGGTGCCTGGGATGACGCCTGCATCGGAAACTGGCTTCTGCCAGAAATCGAGTGGATTCGCCAGGCGGTCAGCAGCGGCAAACCGGTGCTCGGCATTTGCTTCGGCGGCCAACTAATCGCGCGAGCCATGGGCGGCTCGGTTGCACCGGGTGCCAAGGGCGAAATTGGCTGGACCTACATTCACAGCGAGAGGCCAGACCTGGTTTCAAACGGGCCCTGGTTTCAGTTTCACTACGACCACTGGGCCGTTCCGCCGGCAGCTGTCGAGATAGCGCGCAATCCGGTTTCGTCGCAAGCATTCTTGATCGAAAACTCGATGGCCGTGCAATTTCACCCCGAACTCAACTCGGCAGGTCTCAAGGGTTGGCTCGATTGGGGTGGCGACAAGAAAGTTGAGCAAGACGGTCAAAATCCGGTCGTCATGCTCGAACAAACCCGCGCCGAAGACGAAGCGTCTCGCCAGCGAACCTTCGAGCTTGTCGACAACTTCTTGTCGCAGGTTGCCAAACTCGTTTAGCGCACTTGAGTTAGCGCAGGGTTACCTTCACCGGCATGCGCTTGATGCCGTGCACAAAGTTTGAGCGCAAGAAGTCAACCTCGCCGACTCGCTCGACCTTGTCGACGCGGTTCACAAGGTCTTCGAACATCACGCGCAACTCGATGCGAGCGAGTGCGTTGCCGAGACACATGTGCGGGCCACCACGGCCGAAGGCCATGTGCTCGTTTGGGTTTCGAGTGACATCGAACTTGTTTGGGTTTTCAAAGACGCTGTCGTCACGGTTTCCAGATGCAAACCAAGGAACAATCTTCTGCCCCTTCTTGATCAGAACGCCGTTGAAGTCGACGTCTTTGGTTGCGGTTCTTCTGAAGTGATAGACCGGGCTGGCGTAACGCAAGAACTCCTCAACCGCCCATGGAATCAGGTCTGGTCGATCCTGTAGCAGGGCCAACTGGTCTGGGTTGTTGATCAGGTTGTTCATTGTGTGGGTGATTGTGTGGCGAGTGGTTTCGTTTCCGGCAACAACCAGCAGCAAGAAGTTGGTGTGAAAGTCACGCTCGCTGAGTTCGATGCCGTCAGACATGGGGCTGTTGATTAGCACCGAAACCAAATCGGTTCCGTCTTTGCCTTTGCGCTGACGCGCGAGCTCGTCACCGTATGCAAAAACTTCTAGGGCAGCTGGTGACTTGAACGGAACTAGTCGATACTTCTCGCTCTCGGGGTCATTAATCAAGACATCGGCGTGCTCCGGGTCGTCGAAACCAATCATGCGGTTTCCCCAGTCAATCAACTGACCGGTGTCACTCTCTGGAACATCGAGCAACTTTGCGAGCACCTGAATCGGAAAGTCAGCTGCAACTTCTTCAACGAAATCAAATTCGCCTTTCGCAAATGCGTTGTCGAGTGTGGTTGCGGTTAGCCCGCGCAAAAAAGTTTCATACTTCGCGACTGCCTGCGGCGTGAATTGCCCCTGCAGAAGTCTGCGAAGCGCACGGTGTCGAGTGCCATCGGTCTCGAGCAGTGAGCGGCGAGCTTCTTCTTGCTCGGCGTCTACCTCTTCGAGATTTGTGAAGCGCTCACTTGTGAAAGTGTCTGAGTCGCGAAGCACCTTCACGATGTCGTGGTAGCGAGTCAGCGAATAGAAACCACTGTTCGGCTTCTCTTCTTCGTTCCAGTGAATCGGAGACTCTCGTCTCAGATCAGCGAATAGCGACCAGGGTGCGCCACTCTCAAAGATGTCTAGGTCGGCCAGAGAAATACTCTTCATCGAGCGCTCCTTCGAGATTGTTCGGATGCGAATAATCTCAGATTAGCGACCAAGTCATCCGTGTTTGGCGATTTGAGCAAATAGTTATCATTCGGATGTAAACGACCTGAACTTTGCAACTTAGTATTGCTACAGCAGGGCAAGGCGCAGGATAGGGGCTCAAATGGCTGGTCAGCACACTCTCGCCGAAACCGAAAGACAGGTTTCAGAGCGCCTCGCCCACATGAATCTCGACTTTCAGGCCATGGCTGTCACTTCAAACCTGTTCAGGGCCGCGAGCGCGGTTCGCAATCACCTCGAGCGCACGGTTTTGTCGGCATCCGGACTTTCTTGGACCGCCTTCGTGGTGCTCTGGGTCACCTGGATCTGGGAGCCAATCGAAACCCGTCAGATCGCAGACGAAGGCGGCTTCTCGAAGGCGACGCTCACCGGCGTGCTTAACACCCTCGAAGGTCGAGGTTACCTAACCCGCGAGAAGAGCAAGGATGACGGCCGACTGGTTCTGGTTTCGCTAACCGACAGCGGTCGCAAGCTCATGGATGGTTTGTTTCCGGAGTTCAACAAGCAGGAGCAAAAAATCTCGAGCGTAGTCGACGAGAAAAACCAGACTCTGTTTGCAGACATGCTTCGCGCCGTGACCGCTTTCACCGAAGCGCAATAACCTCTGCTGAGGCGCGAGCCAATCAGCGCCCAACCCGCTAACTAAATGGCTTTAGCTTTAGCCGCTTCGCTCACAAATTTCTTGAAGATGTTTGCCTGCTCGTGATCGGTTGTCCAGTTGTCTTCGGGGTGCCACTGCAATCCGAATGCCCAGCCCTTCGAAGCAATCGAAACCGCTTCGATCGTGCCCTCGGCCGAGCGCGCAATTACCTCAAGCCCCTCACCTAGTCGGTCGAGCATCTGGTGGTGGTAGCAACTCGACTCGACGACGTGCTGCGTCAAACCCAGGTCGGCCCCGTGCGACTCGATTGTTACGTCGTGCACGTGGTGGCGGTGCGGCTCATCCATGTGCTGAATCAACGTGCCACCGGTTGCTACGTTAACGATCTGAGTGCCGCGGCAAATTGAAAGCAGCGGAACCCCACGCTCGATTGCCCACTTGGCCAAGCTGATGTCGGCGGCATCCTGCAGATCGTCAACGCCGTAAATCTCTTCGGTGGTCGGCTCTTGGCCGTAGGCGCGCGGGTTCACGTCGCCGCCACCCGGCAGCAAGACACCCTGAAATCCGGCGAGGCGTTCATCCCAGTTTGATTCAGCAACCGGCAGCAGGGTCATGGGTTCGCCACCGGCGGTATAGACGGCCTCGGCAAGGCGAAGCGCGGTAACTATGGCCTCTCGACGCGTGGCCGAAGTGTTCTCGGCAAAGCGCCCAAGGATGGCGATTCTCGGACGGACTGACTGGGTCACGCGGGCTCCTAAATCGTTACAAATCTTGGCTTTCCTGCTTGTAAGTATGCCGTAATCTAGGTCATTAGCATCCAAATGAAATGCATTCTTAGCTGACAAAGGGGCCAGAAGAGTGAGCACAATCGAGCTCGTCGGTGCATCAATTGACACCCGACACTTCATCAACGGAACGCGCGTAGCCTCAGCCGAAACCTTCATCAACACCTCGCCGGTCGACGGCAGCTTCTTGGGTGAAATCTCTCGCGGTGGCGAACACGAAGTCAATCTCGCCGTTGCCGCAGCAAAGGCAGCGTTCAAGGGTTGGGCCGCGATGGGCCCGAAGAAGCGCGGCGAACTCTTGCACAAACTCGCCGACCTGGTCGAAGCAAACATCGAGACTCTCGCGCAACTTGAAACAATGGATAACGGCTCGCTCTTGCGATCACACCGCCGCGGCGTCATGCCACGTGTTGCGCTCAACATTCGCTTCTTCGCCGACTGGGCAATCAACGATTTGCACCACGAGGTTTTCGAAACTCGCGGCCACAGCAACAACATCAGTTGGGATCCATCTGGCGTCTGCGCGCTAATCACTCCGTGGAACGCACCGCTGATGTTGGCAACCTGGAAGATTGGCCCGGCGCTCGCCGCCGGTGACACAGTTGTTTTGAAGCCGGCAGAGTGGACTCCCCTATCGGCTTCTTACTTTGCCGACCTCACCAAGCAAGCCGGAATTCCAGATGGCGTTTTCAACGTTGTGCAAGGTTACGGAAAAGAAGCTGGCGCTGCGTTGGTCGCACACAAAGACATTTCACGAATCTCTTTCACCGGCTCGGTGCCGACGGCAAAAGTTATTGCGCGCGCAGCGGCCGACAACCTGACTCCGATAAGTTTCGAACTCGGTGGCAAGAGCCCGCTGTTGGTATTCGAAGACGCCGATTTAGATTTGGCAGCAGAACTTGCCGTTGAGCAATACGACAACGCCGGTCAGGTTTGCCTATCGGGCACACGCATTTTGGTTCACGAGTCGGTTGCCGACGAGTTCGCCGACAAGTTCATCGAGCGCGCGGGCAAGATCAACCAGGGTGACCCTCGCGACGAGAACACCGACATCGGCCCGCAGATTCACCAGGTGCACTTCGACCGCATCAAGGGTTTCGTCGAACGCGCCAAGGCCGAGGGCGCTGACATCATCATGGGTGGCTCACCTAACGACGAGCTCGGCGGCCTGTTCTTCAGGCCAACGCTGGTCAAGAACCCTGCGGCGGGCAGTGAAATCGTGACCGCCGAGGTCTTCGGCCCGGTGCTCTGCATGCAGACTTTCAGCACCGACGAGCAAGCGCTCGAGATGGCCAACGGCACCGAGTTCGGCCTGGCCGCGGTTGTGGTTTCTGGCAAGCGCGACCACGCAGACAAGATCACAAGAGAGCTAGTTGCTGGCACAATTTGGGTTAACTGCTTCTTCGTGCGCGACCTGCGGGCACCTTTCGGTGGCTCGAAGAAGTCGGGCATCGGTCGCGAGGGCGGCAACTGGTCATTCGATTTTTATGCAGATGTAAAGAACACGGTGGTTTCACCAAACGGATGGAAGGAATAACAAATGGGTGAAGTAGTAGGCGCTGCCATTCTGGCTCACGTTCCAACAATCATGTTGCCCGAGGCAACACGTCTCGATCTCAACAATGGTAAAGAGATCACACTCGTGCCAGGCCTCAAGCGCTTTCGCAAAGAGGTCATGGAGACGCTCGACTTCGACACAGTTGTTGTGCTCGACTCACACTGGGCAACCACTGTCGAATTCGTTGTCACCTCGGCCGCGGAGCGAAGCGGTCTGTTCACCTCAGAAGAACTTCCGCGCGGAATGTCTCAGGTGCCGTATGCGATGAAAGGTGACCCCGAGCTCGCAAACGCGATGGCAAAGTACGACGAGAAGAACGGCACCTGGATCACCCCGATTGCAGACCCGCACCTTCCTATTTTTTACGCGACCGTCAATCTTTGGCACTACCTCGGTCGCGGTCTCGACGACAAGCGTTGGGTCAGCGTTAGCGTTTGCCAGACCGGTGACTACGAAGACTTTAAGCGTGTGGGTCGTGCAATTGGCGAAGCCATCCGTGATACAGATCGCAAAGTCTTGCTGCTCGCATCGGGCGCGCTGTCGCACACCTTCTGGCCGCTGCGCGAACTGCGCAAGCACGAGGCCAGCGACCCGAAGCACATCTTCACGCCAGAGGCCTATGCCGCCGACCTCGAAGTGCTCGAATGGATGAAGGCCGGCGACCACAAGGCAATTCTCGACAACATGCCGAACTTCAAGAAGTACAAGCCAGAGGCGGGTTTTTACCACTGGCTAGCCATGGCAGGCGCGACCGGCGAAGAAGAGAACACGGCCAAGGGGGTCATGTACAGCGAGTATGAGAACTCGATCGGCACCGGCCAGGTTCACGTTTACTTCCCACGCCCAGAGGGCGGCTTTCCACGACCTAAAGACGTTGTGAACAGCCGTGGCTGAATTTAGACGCATCCTGCTTGACGGTTATCAGACCCAGGTAACCCGCGATGGCGAGCACCTGGTTGCCGGCGACGGCCGTCGCGTGGCAATTTCCGACGCGGTGCACCTGCCACCAGTTGAGCCAACCAAGATCATCGCGGTGCACCTCAACTACGACAGCCGCACCAAAGAGTTCATGACCAAGCTGCCAGCTGCGCCGACTTACTTTCAAAAGCCGGTGACCGCGATGAACAGCCACAACGCTGCCGTGGTTCGCCCGCAGGGTTGCAAGTGGTTGAACTACGAGGGCGAGATCGTGATTGTTATCGGCAAGACCTGCCGCAACATTTCACCTGCCGAAGCCGGCGAATACATTGCCGGTTACACCATCGGCAACGATTACGGCCTGCACGATTTTCGCGACACCGATGCCGGCTCAATGTTGCGCGTTAAGGGCTCCGACACACTCGCGCCAATTGGCCCGGGAGTTGTCACCGACTGGGATTTCAGAAACAAGACCATTCGCACCCTGGTGAACGGTGTCGTCAAGCAAGAAGACAACACCGACAACATGGAGTGGGACATGCACTACCTAGTCGCCGACATCGCGCGAACCATCACGCTCGTGCCGGGTGACATTTTGTTTAGCGGCACACCCGCGTTCTCTCGCCCGGTTCAGCCAGGCGACGTTGTCGAAGTCGAGGTCGAGGGCCTCGGCAAGCTAACCAACCACATTGTCGAAGGCCCAACCCCAATTCGCACCGACGTGGGTGCCCAGCCAACCGAGAGCGAAGAAGTAATATCGACCGCATTGGGCGGCGACTGGGAGTTTCGGGGAATTCGAACACCTTCTAAAGACCTTTACCCATCAACCGTTGAGGAGAAGTAAATGACCATCAAAATCGAAGTCGACATGAACAAGTGCCAGCACTACGGCCAGTGCGTATTCGAAGCTCCCAACATCTTCAAGCTCAACAACGACGACAAGCTCGAATACACCGCAGAGGCCGACGAGAGCGAACGCGCGAACGTCGAAGCCGCGATCGATGTCTGCCCGATGCAGGCCATCTTCATCGTCGACAAATAAGCACACGGATAAGTAGCTCGTGACCAAGCCGGTCGTCATCGTTGGCGCATCAATGGGTGGATTGCGCGCAGCGGAAGCTCTTAGACGATTCGGCTACCTTGGCCCAATCACCGCAATCGGTGACGAGCCCTACTCTCCATACAACCGACCGCCACTAAGTAAAGAAGTTCTCGCCAACGAGGTTAGCCACGAGGCAGTTGCCTTCGCTCAGCGGCCAGCAACGGCAGACGTCAACTGGGTTCTGGGCACCAGGGCCGAGTCGGCAGATCTTGACCATCGAACCGTGACCGATTCGAACGGTCAGGTGCACCCATACTCAGCTCTGATTATCGCCACCGGGCTTCGGCCGAAGCGCCTGCAGGTTAGCAACTCTGAGTTGGCCGGGCGTCACGCCGTGCGCACGCTTGACGATGCCATTGCCCTTCGCGCAGCACTCGAGCCTGGCGCTCGCGTTGTGATTCTCGGGGCGGGTTTCATCGGCTGCGAGGTCGCGGCAACCGCACGAAAGCTTGGCTGCGACGTCACGGTGGTTGCTCCGGGTGTGCACCCGATTGTTCGGCCGCTCGGCGTCGAACTAGCTCGCGAGCTTCAGCGTCGTCACGAGGCCGAGGGTGTTCGCTTCAAAATGAAGACCGCGATCACCGACCTGCTCGGCGAAGGCACAGTAGCCGGCGTGCTGCTCGACTCGGGAGAAGAACTCGCCTGCGATGTTTTTGTTGAGGCAATCGGGTCTAACACGAACACCGAATGGCTCGAAGGCGCCGGCCTTGACTTGATCGACGGCGTGCTCACCGACAACGCCATGCGCGCGCTGCGGGTTGATGGTTCGGCCTGCGAAGATGTTTTTGCGATCGGCGACGTTGCCCGATTTGCCAACCCGATGTTTGATGATGTTGCCCGCAGGGTCGAGCACTGGAACATTCCGACCGACACCGCCAAGCGGGTTGGTCAAGTTCTCGCGGCCCAACTAAACGCTGCCGAGAACTGGCCCGAAGTTCTTGACGAAGTCTTTGCCCCGGTTCCGTCGTTCTGGAGCGACCAGTTTGAAATGCACATTCTCGCTTTTGGATTGCTAGCTCTAGCCGATGAAGTGAAGCTCATCCATGGTGAAATCGAAGGCGACTGCGTGTTTGGTTACTATCGCGAGGGCCAAATGGTTGGCGTCTGCGGAATCGGCATGCGTTCAACCGTTCAGGGCTATCGCGCTCAAGTTGGCGCTCAGGCCTAGCCTGCAGCAAGCTAATTACTGTAGCTGCACAAACTCGTCGAGTGGTTGCTTGCGGCCGGCGACCACAAGCAGATCTCCTGCGCTGAGTTTTGTCTCGGGAAAAGCTGGGGCGTAGACGCCATCGCCAGAGTTAACCGCAACCACAGTGACTTCGTAGTTGCTACGAATCTTCAGTTCGGCCAAGGTTTGGCCGTCAAACGATTCGGGGCAAATCGATTTAACCATTACGAAGTCTTCATCAATCTGAACATAGTCGAGCGATTCACCCGTAACCATGTGGGCGACTCGACGACCCATTTCGTACTCCGGAAAAACAACGTGGTGGGCACCGATTTGTTCGAGAATTCGACCGTGTGCGGTTGAGTTGGCCTTCACCCAAAGCTGCTTTACGCCAATCTGCAGGAGAAGCGAGGTGGTCAAGATGCTTGCCTCGAGGTCGGCACCGATGGCGACCACTGCACAATCGAGATCTGCCAGGCCGAGCTCTTTGAGGGTGTCTTCGTCGGTGGTGTTGGCCGTCACGACGTGAGTTAACTCGCCGGCGAGGCTCTGCACAATTTTGTCATCGTTGTCGATTCCGAGAACCTGGTGCCCACCCTTAACTAGTTCTAGGGCAAGTGATGAGCCGAAGCGACCGAGCCCGATAACAGCAACGTTTGCTGCGTGAAAACTTCTTTTGCGCGTTGGAGCGTTTGATTTTGGCAACTACATGCACCTTCTCTTCATTTTTGATATTAGCGACTTAACCAATTAGCGGGCTTTCTCTCGGATACTCAAAGTGCCGCTTGGTTCTTCTAAGCGCCAGTGACGTGGCCACGACAATCGGCCCTAAGCGACCAAACAGCATCAGCAGCGACATCAAAATCTTGGCGTGATCTGGCAGGTCTGCGGTGATACCCGTCGATAGGCCTGTGGTTCCGGTTGCTGAAACCACTTCGAAAATAATCTCATCGAGAGTGAAACTTGTGGTTAGCCTGAGCAGAGCAACCGCACCCAGAATCACAAAAGTGGTCAAGCTCACAATGGTTAGCGCTTGGCGCTGCATCGAGCGAGGCAGGCGACGGTTGCCGATGTTTACAGCTGCTTCGCCCCTAATTTCGGTATAGATGATGTAAAAGAGAACCACCGCGGTGCCCAGTTTGATACCTCCAGCAGTCGAGGCACTCGCACCACCGACAAACATCAAAATTTCCATGCCAAGCCAAGTGGCCGGATTGAGCGCACCTATGTCAATGGCATTAAAGCCGGCCGTCCTGGGCATAACCGAGGCAAAGATGCTGTCGAGCGTCTTGCTCAGCGGGTCAAGCGGGCCCAGCGTTCGCGGGTTATCCCACTCGAGAATTGCTACTCCGAGAGTTCCGGCAATCAGTAAAACAAAACTTGACCACAGCACAATTCTTGAATTCAAAGACCACTGAGCCGCCATCCAGTAATCAGGTTTTCTCTTAAGCAGTTTGAAAACCTTAAGTTTGAGTCGATCGCGAATCTCGACCAGAACTGGAAACCCAAGACTCGCAATGAAGGCGATTATAAGAATCGGCATAATTATCCAACCGTCACGGGCGAAGCCAATAAGGCTGTCTGAATAAAGAGCAAAGCCCGCGTTATTGAAACTTGCTATGGCATGAAAGAGCCCGTGACCCAGGGCATCTTGCCAGTCGTAGTTGTATTTGGTGATAAATCGCACGAATAGAAAAACAAAGAGAACGGCCTGAAAGCCGAGCATCATCTTCGCAATGTTCTTGAGCAGCGTCTTGATGTCTGGTGCCACAGAGAGTGAGGACTCAGAGCTTGTGGTCATCTTGTTCTTCAGCGAGATTCGACCCTCGAGCAAGTAGCCCACGAGGCTTGCGAAACCCACAATTCCGAAACCACCGATTTGAATCAACAGGCCCAGAATCAGTTGACCCCAGAGAGACCAGTGAGTTTCTGTGTCAAGGGTGCCGAGACCCGTTACGGTGACCGCCGAGGTTGAAGTAAAGAGTGCGTCAACAAACCCGGTTGATTTGCCTTGCGCAGCCGCGAAAGGCATCATCAGCAAAAACGTACCCAGCAGGATGACCGCGGTGAAGGCGATGGCCACGAGTTGCGAGGGGTGTAAACCTTTGCGGCTTAGCATTTGCTAACCCCTTTCAGAGCCAAGAGCCATACTACTCCCGCAGGCTCTAAAGGCAACCAGAGCCACCTTGGGGAATTGAACCCCAGACCTGCTCTTTACGAGGGAGCTGCTCTACCAACTGAGCTAAGGCGGCATGTCGAGACAATGCCTGCGACTGACCCAAGTTTAGCCAACCCGAGAGTTGCCCGCGGAGGCAGTCATCTGGTCGAGCCAACGACTAGCTAGCAATTCGGATCTGAAGAAGGCACCTTGCCATCAATCAGGTAATCGTCAACCGCAAAGACGATGCAGTCATTCGAGCGACCATAGGCGGTGTGTCCTTCTCCGTTGTAAGTAACCAACTGAGCGTTATCGAGAATCTTGTTGGCCAGGTTCTGCGCCTGCCAGTAAGGAGTCGCTGGGTCACCGGTGGTGCCGATAACCAGAATTGGTGCCGACCCCTTGGCCGAGTAGCTCTTTGGTTTTGTCGCTACTTTGTATGGCCACTGCTCACAGCCGAGCGCTCCGTTGAGCCAATAGCGACCAAAGAACGGGCTGAGTTTCTGAAGCTTCGCATTTTGCGCCTTCATTGCCTTTGGGCTCGGGTTTGATCTTCCGTCGAGACACGAGACTGCAAAGTTTGCCTCGAGCTGGTTTGAGCCGTAGGTGCCGTCTGCTTTTCTATCGTTGTAAAAGTCAGCCAGCTGCAAGAACATCGTGCCATCGCCATTAAATGCTTCGGTAAAACCTCGAGTTGCGTATTGCCAGTATTCCTCGCTGTAGAGAGTCATGATCAGACCGGTAATGCCACCGGAGATTGTGAGCTTGCGACCCGACATCGTGGTGTTGATTGCTTTGGTTTCGAGTTGCTTGTACCAAGCTGTGATTCGCTTCATCGAACTATCAACCGAACCGGTGAATGGGCACTTCGCTTTGTTTACCGTCAAGCAATCATTCAAATAGTTTTTCAACGCTTGGTCGAAGGCCTTGAGCTGATTTGCGCTCTGATCTTCATCGCTCACCGTAGGGTCAATCGCGCCATCGAGCACAAAGCGCCCGACTCGCTGCGGAAACACCGATGCGTAGGTTGTGCCGAGGAAGGTGCCATACGAGTAGCCCATGTAGTTCAGCTTGCTCTCGCCCAAAACCGCACGGATGACATCCATGTCTCTCGCCGCCGAAACCGTGTCTACGAAGCCAAAGATTTTGCCGCTGTTCTTTACGCAGGCATCGATGAACTTCTTCATGCCTTGGCGTTGAGCTTTTGTCTCGTCGGTCGATCCGGGAGCACCCGGTGTGGTGCCATACAAGAACTCGTCGGTGGCTTTCGGGCTAAGGCACTTGATTGGCGCGCTGCG
>Ga0208083_1000183_pt1 | contig 14742 bp, 9 predicted proteins | sample LakMenEpi07Jul09_FD_150677 | JGI IMG/M metagenome (GOLD analysis project Ga0208083, IMG submission 150677) | Freshwater microbial communities from Lake Mendota, WI - 07JUL2009 deep hole epilimnion (SPAdes) | ecosystem: Environmental > Aquatic > Freshwater > Lake > Epilimnion/Euphotic zone ...
TCAGGTCTTCGATCACGGCAGCGGCAGCGTTGTGCCCGCCGATTCCGCTAACCGCGCCACCGCGTCTGGCTCCCGAGCCGCAGAGCAAAATGTTGTCGTGCTCGGTCGCCACACCCCAACGCTGTGCCGCGGTTTCGAGCGGTTCGGAGTCGTCGGCAAACGGCCACTTGAGTGGTTCGTGAAAAATGTTGCCGCCTGGTAGGCCAAGGGCATCCTCTAGGTCTTTTGTGGTCTTGGTCTCAATGCACAGCGCGCCATTGGCATCGCGCAAAATCAGCGGTTCGATTGGTTCGGCTAACACCGAGTTAAGTGAGTCAATCACGGCCTGCTGAAGGCGCGCGCGCAGCTCGTCGTTGTCGAAGCGATCGGTCAGGCGGTGTGGCGCGTGCAACGCAAAAACCGTCAGAGTATGCGCACCACTGGCTCGCAGGTCATCGCCAAGAATCGACGGGTCGGTCAGCGAATGACAATAAATCTCGCAGGGCAGCGGTGACGGAATCTCGCCGCGCTCGGCTGCATCAAACGCGTCTTGCAATTGCTGCCAGGTTTCGTTGATGTGAAACGTGCCACCGAAGGCGGCCTTTGGGTCCAGGCTTTCGTCCTTTAGTTTTGGCAAGCGCTTGAGCAGAAGGTTCACCTTTGCCTGAGCGCCCTCAACCGGCTCTGGCGTGCGCCCGGTTAGCCTCGCGAGTTCGGCCGGGGCGGCGTTCACCAAAACCCGTTTGGCCGAAATGCTCCGGCTCACACCGTCGAGTTCAAACGTCACCACGCCTTCTGGCGAAATCTTTGTGACGGTTGCACCAGCTTGCAGCTTCGCACCAAACCGAATGGCCGATTCGCGCATCGAATTCGTCACGTTTCCCATGCCACCAACGGGGATGTTCCAATCTCCGGTTCCTCCCCCGATCACGTGATACAAAAAGCACTTATTGGCGGCGAGCGAATCGTCAACATTTGTGGCAAAGGTGCCGATCAGAGCATCCGTGAGAACCACACCGCGCACCAGGTCGTTCGTGAAACGCTCGGCCACGGTTTCACCAATCGGCTTCTCGAACAGCATCTGCCAGGTTTCATCGCCCGAGAGTGCTTCACCAAGCGCCGCCCGAACCTCAGAGCGTCTGGCGAGTGGTTTGGTCACGGTTGCAAAGAGCACCTCGGCAGCACGAGTGGTCTCGGCATAAAACTCGCCCCAGGTTTTGGCATCATCTGCGGCGTCAATCGACTCAAAAGACCGCGCGGTCGCAGTTGCGTCTTGGTTATCGACCAGAAGCCCTTTCGAGCTACCAGGCATCGGCGTATAAGAGGAGTATCGGCGCTCGGCGAGTGTGATCTCGAGCCCTAGGTCATCGATAACCTGCTGTGGCAGCAGGCTGACCAGGTATGAGTAGCGCGAGAGCTTTGCCGCAACCCCGTCGAAGGCCTGGGCCGATACTGCAGCACCGCCAAAGGTCTCGAGCCGCTCAAGCACTAAAGTCCTCAGCCCGGCTTTGGCCAGGTAAGCGGCTGCGGTCAGGCCGTTGTGGCCTCCGCCGACAATCACTACTTCGAATTTCGAATCCATGTCTAAATACTGCCTTATAGAACTTCAATCAAGGTCGACTTTTCCATGCCAGGCTGACCTTGGCGACTAGCGTTATTCTTGAAGCGATTGTCGGGCATTTTCTAGCGGGACTTGGAGGTTCACTTGACGCTGTCGAACACCTTCACGCAGCAGTTACGAAAATTCGGTGCTCGCTTTGGCTTGTCCTCATCGTTTTCGTCTGACCCAGAGCAGACCGATACCGTTTTTGTAGGGCTTGCATCCATTCCTTCACGAGTTTCTTCGCTGCAGCAAGTCGTCGAGTCGCTTCTGCCACAGGTAACCGCAATGGGCGTCTATCTGAATGGTTACGATTCCGTTCCAGACTTTCTTCGCCACCCAAAAATCCAGGTTGTGCAATCACAAAAATATGGTGATGTTCGAGACAACGGAAAGTTCTTTTTTCTTGATAGAACCAAATGCGTCTACTATGCCACGGTTGACGACGACATTTTTTACCCCGAAAATTACATCGCAAACCTACTTGAGCAGCAAAAGCGCTTAGGCGGAATTCATGCGGTGGGTGTGCATGGTTCGATTTACCCAATTCCAGTGAAGAAGCTTTTGGCTAATCGCCATCTTTGGCATTTTTCACGTGCATCGGATTCTTTGAATCCCGTTGACATGATTGGTACCGGAACACTGCTGTTCAACCAGCGTTACTGGAAGCTGAAGTATTCAGAGTTTGGAAAACCAGGAATGGCTGACGTCTGGTTTGCGGTAGCCGCCGCCTCGCGAGGGTTTGGCCTTTGGTCTATACCAAGAGTCGAGAATTGGATGCACGCCCTTGAGTTAGAAGAAGATGGAAATCTATTCAAGGAGGGCAAGTTCGATGACACCTTGCAAGTTCAGTTGCTTGCGGATGCTGGAATTGGTTCATCAAGGGAATCACTAATCGAACGAGTTGTGCGGTCTTCAGCGGCGGCGGCTAACTTCTCGCTCGAGCCTGCTGCTGAGCTTGCCTACGCAGCAAACTCTGTTGGTTTAGCGCCATTAGCGGTTGACAGGCTGAAGCTGTTTCGCGGGGCTATCGTGATACATAAAACCGAGGCCAACATCAAACCTGTTTTTGCTAAAGCTGTTGAAATGGGCGATTACGTAGCGCACCTACTTCAGTTGGCCGGTGGAATTAGAAACCCTGGGCAAGCCAATTTTGAGACTGCATATTTGAAAGCTCTGTCATCCGCTCCGAAGGGCACTGTTGCCAGTTACCAAATGCGCGACAAAAACTTTCTAGAGCGCAAACTTACTTAGAAACGAAAGCGCGACTCAGCCTAGAGTCTTTCGACGTCGTCTCCTCGAGTCACTCCACGAGTGTCGAAGAAGACTGCTGAACGGATGATCAAATCTTCAATGTCGTAGGCAGCGTGAGCCTGGAGCAGGACAACCACATCGTTCTCGCCGGCAGCCAGCCTCTCATCTTCAACTCCAACAACCTTGTGCCCAGCAACCTTCAGCGAGTCGATCAATGGGTCGTGGAACGAAACATCCGCGCCCTCTTGAAGTAGGATTTCTAGAATTTCGAGACTTGGTGACTCGCGCAAATCGGCGATGTTCGGCTTGTAGGCCATTCCCAAAAGCAAAACTTTTGATCCTTGAATTGGTTTGCCAGCACGGTTCAATATGCGCTGGATGCGAGAAACGACATATCGAGGCATGCCGTTGTTGATGTCCATTGCTGTTTCGATAAACCTGAAATCTACTCCGAGGCGTTTCTTGACTTCATAACTTAGGTACGCAGGGTCGACAGGGATGCAGTGTCCACCAACTCCAGGCCCTGGGTAGAACGCCTGGAAACCATAAGGTTTACTCGACGCTGCTCTGATGACCTCCCAGATGTCGATGTTGAGGTCGTGACAAAACATAGCTAGTTCATTGACCAACGCAATGTTTACATGTCGGTATGTATTCTCTAGAAGCTTGGCTGCCTCTGCCTCTTTGGTGCCCTTGGTCACATGAATCTCAGACACAAAACGTTTGTAAAAATTGGCGGCTGCCTCTCCGGACTTCGCGCTCTCACCGCCGACAATCTTTGGAGTGTTTCTGATGTTGAACTTGGCATTCCCCGGATCGATTCTCTCGGGCGAGAATGCAAGTAAGAAGTCGGTGTCTAGCACGCGACCTCGTTCTTCGATTTTTGGTCGTAGAAGATTCTTTGTGGTGCCCGGGTAGGTGGTCGACTCCAAAATCACAAGAGCACCTTTTTTCATGTGCTCGGCCACCATGTTTGATGCGGACTCTACGTAGGTGAGGTCGGGCGCACCCGTTGGCTGCAGGGGAGTAGGAACACAGATAACGATCACATCGGCACTCGCCAGGTCACTTGGGTCACTCGTAGCCCTGTACCCGGCACTAATCATGCGAGAAAGCGACTCGTCACTAATGTCATCGATGTGTGATGAGCCAGAATTCAGCTTCGCAACAACGCCTTCATTTACGTCGAACCCGAGTACTGTGTCACCAACTTCACAAAGTGCTTCGGCCAATGGCAGGCCAACATAACCTTGTCCTAAAATCGCTGTGATCGTCATCTCCCCATGGTAGCGAAAGAAAAACAGATTAAACCATTGACCTGTCGCCTAGGCTTAACCGCGTGACAGACCTAGCAGCCATTCGATCATCAGTTGATCGAACCAAACAGACACTTGCCAAGATTTCGGTGGCTGCCGCCGAAATAGTCGAACGCCACGAGGCTGTGCGCCCTGCTGTGAGACAAATTCAGTTGGCATTTCAGACCACAACCGGTTCCAAAATTCGAGGCGCTGTAGACCGGGCCCATTCTAAAGCCAGCAGATTGGCTCTATCGATAGAGCACATTCTGGTGCGCTGTGATCGCCTTATTCACAAAACTCAAAAGTTAGAGCTGGATCTCAGTCAATTCGGCAGACACTCCGTTACTGCGAAATCAAAGAAACTCAAATTGGAGCTTCACGCACTCCAACATAATGCCGTGAAGATCAAGAGCGAACTCGAGCCATTGTTTGAAGTTAGCTCTGGGTGGGCTAATGAATTAGAAAAATTTAGTGTTCAAGCTCATTGGAGTTACCGAGTTTATCTGGCGATAGATCGGCTCAGAAATGGTTATGACGATGTGGGTCTGCGCGATTTGCTGCAGTTGACGTACGGTCCAGACACACCTTCTGATCATCGTCGACGTGCACTTTCAGAGTTGCTGTCATGGGCACATACTTCAAATGATTTGGAGCTCATGCACATGGCCTCTTCACACATGGAGGCCTATCGAATCTCACCAGATCGTTACTCACCGAGCGATCGCGAACTTGTGCTCAGGCTAGAAGGTGTTCGTCAAATCGAGTCGCCTCAATCGAGTTCGGTATTCTTGGCCCTACTTGATGCACATCGCCGTTCTAGTGAAGACTCTTTGCTGGCTGCAGCAAATCTCGCAGCACACCTAAAACTAAATTCCGTGCCTGACCTTGGTGCCAATCTTCAACTCGCTTGGATTAATGCGGCATTAGCCCTGAAAGAACTGGAACCGGTTTTTCTAAACCCGGCGCTTGGTAGTACCCCCTTTGATCAACTCGATTGCACGCTAGAAGAGCCGATAGAAGTTTTGTCTCCGTTGATGGTCACAGTGATTGTTCCAGCATTCAACAGCGAAGCCTGGCTTCCAACTGCAATGCGTGGTCTGCTCGCGCAAAGTTGGCGAAACCTAGAGATCATCATCGTTGATGACTGCTCCACCGACGCAACTCTGGCCGTTGCCCGCAAGATTGCCAAGCAAGATCAGCGAGTAACAGTTCTAGAGAATCTGAAGAATCAAGGAGCATACGCTTCCCGCAACAAGGCCCTTGAGGTGGCAAAGGGCCACTATGTCACAGTTCACGATGCTGACGACTGGTCGCATCCAAGAAAAATTGAAAGACAGTTACTCGCCTTTGATTCGAACATGAAGATGGTGGCTAACATGAGCCGTTCGGTTCGTATTGATCCCTCTTCGCTCAAATTCTTTGCACAGTATGGCCGAGAAATTCTGCGTCAAAATTCTTCGTCTCTAATGTTCAAGCGCAACCCAGTTTTGACAGAGTTGGGTTTCTGGGATGAGGTGAAGTTCGGGGCTGACACCGAGTATCACCATCGCATCAATGCGAAGTACGGAATGGGTTCGGCTCCGACCATCAACGAAGGGCTGCTCAGCTTTACCCGGTTCCACTCTGAGTCGCTCACGGGTGGTGGAAAGAACTCAACCCTGCGGGGCATTATCGGGGCGCGCCGAGACTACGTGCGCAAGTTCACAGACTGGCACGAACAAATGAAATTCACTGATCGCGGTTTGTATCTTGAGCGAGCAACAACAAAGAGGCCGTTTGTCATACCAACGTCGTCATCCAGTTCGAAAGCAGGAGAGGTTTACGATCTAATATTGGTTGCCAACCTCGCACCACAATCTGAGTGGCTCGACGTCGTTTATCGAAAGCTAAAGGCACTTGCCAAATCGGGACAGAAAATCGCAGTTGTACATCTTCCGTCGGTTGATCGGCCAAATGCTCAGCCCAGCGAAAAACTCGAAGTTTTGTTGTCTAAATCGGTGGTCACTCGCCTAGATCGTGAGCACTCGGCTCGAGCGATTTCGATAGTGTTTCACATTGACACACTTCGGGAACGTAACGAGTTGATGCCAAAGTTACGTGCGCAGAGCGCGACCATTGTGCTTGCAGACTTGGCGTCGCCGAAACAAGTTTCAGCTGCACAGAAACTAGTTCGCGAATATGTCGGCAAGCGCCCAACCCTAGCCGCCGAATCGAAGTCGTCTCTAAAAGCACTAGCTGCTGGAGAAGTGGCCGTGACCAAAATCTGGGAAGTTTCCTAGCGCTTCCCTTTCAATCGCAGAGTCTAAGGAAATCAATAGAAAACCCTGATTTTGGGGGACTTTTGTTGCGAGCAATGGTGAAATTGTTTTCGCATCATTCTTTTTACCGACGGCTAAGGGGTAGCAATGGACTTTGTCTTTGTCTTTCTCGATGCCGGGACCAAAAACCTCTATCAACTTCGCCAGTGGATTCAACCACTGCAGCGCATGTCAGACAAGTTCAAGATCGGCGTTCTGTACTCGTCAAATTTTGCCGACGAAGAACTCTGGGGCTCGGGCCTGAGCGCGTTTCGCGTTGAAGGTCAGGAGGGCATCCACGAGTTTTTGACCACCAACAAACCAAAGGTGCTTCTCTACCCGAACCAAAATGCCAAAAACTTTTTTGCTCTGAGGTATCGCTCGGGCATTCACGTTTGGGTTTCGCACGGTGAGTCTGACAAGGCCTACATGTACCAGAACACCCTCAAGCGCTATGACCTGTATTTTGCAGCGGGTCAGGCAGCAGCCGATCGAGTCGCCAGAAACATCACGGGGTATTCACCTGAACGCATGTTGTTCATCGGTCGCCCTCAAATCAACGATATTCTCGCGGCACCAAGTGACTACGCGGCGCCGCCGAAGACGGTGAAGTCGATTCTCTATGCACCAACCTGGGAAGGCGTGACCCGAGCAACTCGTTACAGTTCGATCGATACCCACGGTGTGGCTATGGTTCGTGCTCTGATCGATGTCGGTCACCAGGTGGTTTACCGCCCGCATCCACTATCTGGGTCGCGTGATCAGGCAGTGGCCAAGGCCGATGCCGAGATTCGGGCAGTCATTAAAGCTGCCAACTCTTTGCCCAAGAAAAAAATTAAGCACTATGTTGACGGATCGACCTTTGGTTGGCAGCTGAGTCAACTCGATGCGATGATCACCGATGTCTCAGCCGTAGCGTATGACTGGCTGGTTACCGGTAAGCCATTGATCATTACGAAACCAGCAGACCGACGGGCGCTGATCGATGATGTTGCATTATTCAACACCCTGCAACCACTCGACGTTGAAGACGTTGCCCAGCTCGAACGCAAACTTGTCGAAGCGACATCGCTAGCCAAAGATTCGACCGGCCCTCTCAGTCAATTGCGCGATTACTACTACGGCAAAGCAAAGAATTACGACACCAGCTTCGAGTCAGCATTGCGCAAAACTCTCGACTTGCACGAGCAATACCTCGCGGGCAAGAGTTTCATTGAGCCAGGGTTGTTTGCATCGCGAGGCTCAAAGCTGCGACTACTGCGCTACCTAAACTTCGCCCTCCGCTCTGGTGCCCAGCTACTCGGTCTCTGGTCTGCTGCCAGAGTCAAGCCGCCCAAGAGCAGCCAGGTCGATCAACTTTTCACACATTTCTCTGACCCATTCAATGGCCGGTCACTTGGCCCTGTGGCAGCCGAGCTTTGGCGCTTGAGTGTCGCAAACAACGAGCGCCTGGTGCTTGCCACCAACCAGATTTCGAGCAGCATCTTCGTGCGGTGCTATTTTGCGGTGCGTTCAGTTGCGTCGCTGCGTTGGCGCAGCATCCGAGTTATACCGACCATAACGGCGGGTGACAGTGAGATTGTGCTGCGCAGGCTTACTCCAAGTCGTGTGAACTACCTGAAGCACCACCCGATCAACCTGATGATGCTGCGCTCAAACGGCACCGAGCACGTGCTCTTTTCGCCTGAATCTGACCCGCTTTTCGAGCCTGGTCACTCACTCATCATGTATGACCGCGTGATCACGAAGTCGTCCAAGGTTCGCGAAGTGGTTGACGCGTGCCCTAGGTTTTCACAACCCGTAGTGCAGGCGCTCTAAGGGGCTATCAACGGCGCAGCCGTAAACTTGATTGGAACGAGGTGAACCAAATGCGAAGAGTCTTTGCGCGAATCGGCGGCACCGTTGTCGAGAAGGCCGTGGTGTCTTCGCTGTTCGCCCTTAACCGCAAACCAGACCCAACTTTCTTGCTACCTGGGCCACCTTGGGTCAACAGCAGAATTCATCCGGATGCTCACCGCAGCCAAGTTGCGTTGCGAGAACGCCTGCTCGACTGCAAGTTGGGCTTCACGGTGCCGGTGAGTTTTTGGCAAGAAGCGCCGATTGGAGTGCGCTCGACCGATCTTGGCAAGTTTCTTGAATGGGTCGACCAGCATGAAAAGTTCGAACTCGTCACAACGACCGATCACATGGTTCGGGGTTCACTAAAGTCTCACTCTTACTTCAAGCGAATGAAACAGGGCAAGGCGTTTGCCGCGGTTGGTTATAAGAATTCGACCGATGAAACCCTCGTGCCAATCGAAATTTGGCGCAAGACTCCGAAGGGCAACTTTGCCTCGCCAGGTTGGAACGGCTCGATTAGTGAGATTGGCCCGTCAGAGGCTAGCCCCGAGTTGCTTGAACTCGATCGCAAACTAGTCGAACGAAGTTTTCACAACATCGACTTCGAGATTGACGCCGTCTACCTCTGGGTCGATGGGTCTGACCCCAAGTGGCTAGAGCGCAAGGGTGAGCACTCTGGAAAGAGCGATTCACATGGCACTTCGGCCAGCCGTTTCACCAGTCGCAACGAACTCTATTTCTCGATTGCAACTCTGCTGCGCAATGCACCTTGGATCAATCGCATCTGGCTCGTTACCGACGGGCAGACCCCCGACCTTGGCGAGCTTGCCGACAAAGTGACTATCGTCGATCACCGTGAATTCATTCCGGCTGAGTATTTGCCGACTTTCAACTCTCACGTAATCACCTCGCACCTACACCGAATCAAGGGTCTCGCCGAGCACTTTCTCTACCTAAACGACGACATTCTGTTTGGCCGCCCGCTGTTGCCGACCGTTTGGTTCGACTCGGTTGGCCGCCCGATCGTTCGCTACACCCGCACCACCCTGCCGGGTTTCTCGGTTGACCAGCCAGACGTGATTCACCGAGCTAGGCAACAGACAGTGAAACTGGCCTTGGATGCTGGCCTAAGGGTTTCTACTCGCAGCATCCAGCACGGCCCGCACCCGATGCGCAAATCGGTGATGCAGCAAATGTGGAAGAAGTTTGGGTCGGCGCTTGAGGCCACCAGCCGCAACCGGTTCAGAACCGACGATGATGTGGTGCCGGAGTGGCTGCACAACTTTGTCAGTTATAGCGCCGGCGAAGCCGTAATTGGCGGACGCCTGACCTACACCTACATCGTGCTCAATGCCAAGTCTGGGTTGGCAAAGATTGTCGACCTAGCCCTTCGCAGACCACCTTCGGTGATCTGCCTGAACGACGTTTCTGAACTGCCTGCTCACGATCGAGCATCCGAGCGAATCACCGAATATCGCCTCAAGAAAATCGCCGCCCTGCTTTTGAAGGACCGATGATGAAACGCCTGACTAAGACCGTGCCCGCTCGCCTAAGCCGCGTGCTGCTTTCGGCTTCGCTCGTGCTGACCCTGGTTGGGCTAGGTCTCGCATCGCCGGCTGCCGCGGTTTCTAACGCACCAAAGAACTTCTCAACCTCGCCCGATGTTGTTCCTGGCGAAAGCGGCGTAGTTGCTGTCAAGGTTCCGGCTCACCAGAAGGGCGCATACCCGCTCAAGGGGCTGAAAGCCGCCGCCTTGATCTATGTGGCACCGGTTGAACGTGGTTTCACTAGGCACCTTGCGCTCTATGGCACAGACAAGGTGCCGGCCGTGGTTGGCCCGGTGCGCAGCCTTCGCGAGACCGACTTTCCGGTGCTCGACCAGTTCGGCAAGGTTCGTGTTTATGCCTCGGGTCGCAGCCTCGAGCGCGACATCATGCTCGACCTGCTTTCACGCACCAAGCACATTTTGCGAGTGAACTCGAACGAAGACATGCGCGAAATGTATTTTGCGCCTGGTTGCGTTGACCCGTTCTGCGATTTCTTGAAGGGCACCAAGATCGCTGGTCGTGGCACCGGCCTGAGCATGTCGAACGCCAACATTCTCAAAGAGGCGGGTCTTTCGACCGGAGCGGTTCCGGCAGCGGTGAAGTCGACCGGCAAATCAATTCGGTCGATGAAAATCATTTATCGAAAGACTCCTTACAACGACCCGATTCCGCGCACCATCACTTGGAGCGCGTCGAAGAAAGTTTGGATCTACGAGGCAACGGGTCGCAGCGCAACGATTGACGTTGTTGGCGGCAAGAGCGTGGCCGGCCAAACCTCATCTGCCACGGCAATCATTCAGTACACCACTGCCAAAAACGCTGGCAGCGCCTTCACCTGCCGCATCATGCCAGATGGCGGCCCAGACTCAGTGCCCTACACCAACTCTGTTGGCAAGGGTTCGGGGTTCTTGTTGCGCGACGGCAAGGTTTACGACATCACCTGGTCACGCAACTCGGCCACCGCAACCACCAGCTACAAGTTCAAGAACGGTAGCAAGGTGAAGGTGGCGGGCCAACCGTGGATTTTCTTGGTGCCAACCAACTTGAGCACCAGCTCGATTACCTATGCGAACGGCAGCAAAGTCGCGGTTGGCTCGAAGCCTTCAACGCCAAAGTGGTCATTCTCGACATCGGTGCTCAAAGAGCGCAAATCGTGCGAAGCGCCTACCGCAATAAAGGTTTCTAAGGCATCGGCCACCGCAACCACCATCAAGGTGACCTCGAACTTTGACACCTTGAACTACGTGCCGGTAAAGGGCGTCAAGGTGAAGGTGAAAATCTCTGGCAAGGGATACGTGACGCTCACCACAACGGCAGCTGGCACGGTGACGGTGAAAGCGGCTAGTTCGAAGGTGACTTCGGCGACCATTGCAAAGCAAACAGTCTCGGGTCAGAAATACGCCTACAAAGCCTGGAAAAAGTAGCCAGCGCTTAGATTTGGGTGCGCCCGCCAATAACAATCGAGTTCGGTGCGACATCTTTGGTGACAACCGAGCCGGCACCAATTTGAACATTGTCGCCCACAGTGATGTTGCCGAGAACGATCGATTCAGCACCGATCATCACATTGTTGCCGATGGTCGGGTGACGCTTGGCACGGGTGAACTCTTTACCACCCAAGGTCACTCCGTGATAAATCAAAACGTCGTCGCCAATAACGGCGGTTTCGCCAATCACCACGCCCATGCCGTGGTCTATGAAAAAGCGGCGACCAATCTTGGCTCCCGGGTGAATTTCGATGCCGGTCAGAAAGCGAAACCAGTTTGAGAGCATCCGTGCCAAAATTCGACGACGCCATTTCCAGAGTTGGTGGGCAACGCGGTAACCCCAGACGGCATGCAGGCCAGGCGAGGTTAGAAAGAGTTCGAACCCGCTGCGCACTGAAGGGTCTTTAGCAAGGCCAGTACGGATGTCTTCACGAATGTTTATCAAAGTACCCCAAGTCTAAACGAGGGATGCCCGCCACGTTCTAGTCGTCTAGCTCGACCAAGTCTTTGTAAAGAATGGTCGATAGGTAGCGCTCGCCGAACGACGGAATGATCACGACGATCTTCTTGCCGGCGAACTCTGGGCGTGAAGCCACCTGGTTGGCACCCCAAAGCGCTGCACCAGAAGAGATTCCGGCGAGAATGCCCTCACCCGAGGCTGCGAGACGAGCCCACTTGACGGCTTCTTCGGTCGGAGCATCCAAGACCTCGTCGTAGACGTTGGTGTCGAGAACCTCTGGCACAAAGTTGGCACCGATGCCCTGAATCGGGTGACCGGCTGGGGTTCCGCCATTGAGAATCGGCGAAGCAGCTGGCTCGACAGCGATGATCTTGATGTCTGGGTTGAGTTCTTTCAAAGCTTGGCCAACGCCGGTGATGGTTCCACCGGTTCCGATGCCGGCAACCAGTGCGGCTACCTCGCCGCTGGTGTCGCGCCAAATCTCTTTAGCGGTGGTGTTGCGGTGAATCTCTGGGTTTGCCGGGTTGGCGAACTGGCGCACAAGAACTGCGCCCTGGTTTAGGCCGATTTCTTCGGCTCTGGCAACGGCACCGCGCATACCCTCGGCAGCGGGGGTTAGCACTAGTTCGGCACCGTAGGCGCGAAGCAGGGCACGACGCTCACGCGACATCGAGTCTGGCATGGTCAGAATCACGCGGTAGCCGCGAGCTGCGCCAACCATGGCGAGGGCGATACCGGTGTTACCCGAAGTCGCTTCGACGATTGCGCCACCAGGCTGCAGTTCGCCGGTGGCCTCGGCAGCATCGATCATTGCGATACCGATGCGGTCTTTGACCGAAGAAGAAGGGTTGTAGAACTCGAGCTTGGCGAGAACTTCGGCACCACCGTCGATGATGCGGTTGATGCGAACGAGCGGAGTGTTTCCGACTACCTGAGTGATGTTGTCATAAATAGGCATGCTACGAATCTATACACGGATGCGCCGCTGCGGCTATTCGTTGCGAATTGTTGCAACTGCCGAAAGTTTGGTTATCGGGCTTCAGCCTTGGGTCAAAAACGCCTGCACAGCCAGCTTCGCGGCCACATTGTTTGGAGCGTTGACGGCGAGTTCGGCAGCCTTGGTCGCGGTTGCTAGCTCGAACGCCATCAAACTTTCACGAACGCTTGGCACTGCCGCTGGGGCGCTACTCACCGAGGTCACTCCCAGCCCAGCTAGAACCACGGCGAAAATTGGGTCGCTGGCTGCCGAACCGCAAACCGAGCAGTCGATTGAGGCACTTCGCGCAGCGGCGGCCACTTGACCAATCAGTTCGACTAAACGCGGTTGCCAGTGGTCGAGCAGTTCGGGCTGCGAAGGGTCATTTCGGTCGACACCGAAGAGGTCTTGGCTTAAGTCGTTGGTTCCGATCGAGACGAAATCGGCAATGCCGGCGAGTTCGTCGACAGTTTGCGCCAGCGAAGCCAGCTCAATCATTGCGCCTACTCTAAAGTCGGTTCTCGCTCGCACTAGGTCGGCAAAGTAGCGAACCTGGTCTGAAGAACCAAGCATTGGTGCCATAATCCAAACTTCGCGACCGGTGAGCTTCTGCGCAGCCGAGAGAGCGTCTAATTGGCGCTCGATGAGACCGAGGTTGTCGACCAAAAATCGGTAGCCGCGATCTTGCTCTTCGAGGCTGCTCACCGCGAACTTCAGCGGCTTGTCGCTGGCCACGTCTAAGGTGCGAACCACAATCGGTCCGGCCGGTGAGCTTTGAAAAATGGTTCGGTACTGTGCAACTTGGGCCTCGTGAGTTGGTTCGGTCTGAGCATCCGAGAACAAAAACTCGGTGCGCAGCAGACCCACGCCCGAAGCCTCGGTAGCGCTCGCCGCCTGAGCGTTTTGAAGCGAACCGACGTTGGCTCGCACTGCAATCAGCGGTTCCGGTAGGCGTTTGGTGAAGGCGACGCTGTTTGAAGCCTGAAGCGCCGCGGGGTTCACCACTACCCGACCGCCAACCGGGTCGACCAACAGGGTTTCGCCATCGGTCACGGTAGCCGCCTCGGCACAGGCCACCACGGCGGGTATGCCACGTGCCGCACAAATAATCGAGGCGTGCGAGGTTGGGCCACCTTTGAGGGTGACCACCCCGGCAATCGCATCGGTGAACTGAGCGGTGTCGGCGGGAGTGAGGTCGTCGACCACCAAAACCCAGCGGCCCTCGGTGGGCAACTCTCGAACCGTGCTGATTCCGGCTAGGTCGGCCTGAACCAACTGAGATAACCACTCAAAATCGTCGAATCGTTCAGCGGCGTCTTCTTTGATCAGCGGGCCTACGAATTCGCTCACTGCTTTTCCGAATGCAGCCTCAGCCGACCAGCCTTGATTGATGAACTCGGTGGCTCGCTCTACCAACACTTCGTCGGTGACGATTTCAGCCAGGGCCTCGAGAACTTCGCTGGTTTCGTCGGTTGAGTCGGCAGCAACTGCCTGAAGCGAAAGTTGAACCTTGGCAACCGAGGCGGCGAGGCGATTGACTTCTTCTTGTGGGGTGAGATCACTCAGGCGGTATGGCGGCAGCGACGCCCTTGCGCCAACCACAAACGCCTGTGCAGTGGACGAGTTAAGCCCAACGCCAATTCCGCCCAGCACAACGTCGGTGCGAGAATCGCTCATTCGATCAATAGCCCTTGAATTTCGGCAACCAGCGCAGCGGCAGCTTCATCGCTTGCGCCATCGACCTGCAACTCAACCGAGTCACCCGATCTAGCACCCAGTGCCATCAGCAGCAGCGCTGATTTTGCCAAAGCCTGTTTGCCCGACGAGTGTTTGACGGTAACCACCAAGGCCGGGTTCGACTCGATCGCCGATTTCACCAACTTGGCGATTTGTGCGGCAGGTCGGGCGTGCAGACCGAGTTGGTCGGTCACCGTCACGCTCGCCTTGTAAGTCATTGCATCCCCGCTTTGATTGGTGGTTTCAAGGTTACCTAATCTCGAAATGT
>Ga0208083_1000211_pt1 | contig 14157 bp, 14 predicted proteins | sample LakMenEpi07Jul09_FD_150677 | JGI IMG/M metagenome (GOLD analysis project Ga0208083, IMG submission 150677) | Freshwater microbial communities from Lake Mendota, WI - 07JUL2009 deep hole epilimnion (SPAdes) | ecosystem: Environmental > Aquatic > Freshwater > Lake > Epilimnion/Euphotic zone ...
ACCAGGACCAGCGTCGGCGAGCGTCACTTCTTCTATAACAAGAGGCTTACCAAATTCGCGACAAACGGCTGCTTTCATAACGGTTGATTCCTTCTTCTCGTGGGGTTTTCGTAAAAACTACTACTTGGCGTAGTCGGGGCACTCGTTATCGAGGATGTGCATTAGTGCTTCAAAATGCAGCACGGCTACGCCGGGGTATTCGCGAGTTTGCTTGGCAACAAGCGCTGCGGTTGCGTCGTCTACTAACTGCAACGGCTGGCCAGTAGACAGCGCAAGCACCTGCAATTGCGCAGCTTTTTCCAGGTAGTACAGCGAGTCAAACGCCTGCGCCACGCTCTCGCCCACCACCATCACCCCATGGTTGCCCATGAACAACACGTCTTTGCCGTCGACAAGTAGCGAAGCGATGCGCTCGCCTTCCGTTGGGTCAAGAGCCATGCCCGCATAGTGGCGGTCATAGGCAATGCGCCCGTAGAACGCACTCGCGTTCTGGTCAAGCATCAGAAATTCAAAATCCTTCAGGCATGCAAGAGCCGTGGTGTATGGCATGTGTGTATGCAGAACGCACTTTGCATGTGGAACATTGCGATGCAAATACGAATGCAATACCCACGCAGTTGGGTCGACACCATGTTGAAGCGGATCGCCCTTCATCGCTGTATCAACCAAGACAAGTCCACTGGCAGTCACTTGAGAAAAATGCGTGCCTGCTCTATTGACCACGAACTGTTGGCCATCATCGGACACGGCCATACTGAAGTGATTCGCAACGGCTTCATGGAAGTTCAGTCGCGCAGCCCAACGAAATGCAGCAGCCAACTCTTTGCGTACTTGCAGTTCTCGTGACATCGCTTCCCCCTAGCGCTGACTGAACTCGGTGTTATTCGAGTTCGGCTGGGAAGCCAGGCGCACGTAAGTCGGTGCCTGTTGCGTCTTCAAGCAACTTCACCACTTGTGACGACCATGCTTCTCCGCCATAAGCCTCTTTCGCGCGAATAAATGTTTGGTACGTGTGGCCAGCAAGGTCTAGTGGCACACCGAATTCGCGACCGAAGCCCATGGCGAAACCCAAGTCCTTCAGCGCAAGGTCCATAGTGAAGTTGATGTTGTAAGAACCGTTCAATATGACTTGGCTTTCGGTTTCGTGCACAAAACTGTTTCCCGAACTTTCCTTGATTGCCTCGAACGCCACACCAAGATCAAGTCCTGCACGCTTCGCAAGCATCAGCGCTTCGCCAGCTGCAACTAAGTGAATAAAGGCGAGCATGTTCGTGATCACCTTGATTACCGCTGCGCTGCCAAGTGGCCCGATGTACAACACTGGGTTACCCATTGCAGCAAGCGCTGGCTTGTGAGCCTGAAACACTTTGTCTTCTCCACCAACAAGCACGGTGATATCGCCATGCGCTGCTTTGTGCACGCCACCAGTAACTGGCGACTCAAGAATTTGCACGCCCTTCGACTTCGCAATTTCACCCAAGCGCATTGTTTCGCTTTGGTCATTCGTGCTCATGTCGACCCACGTGGCAGGAGTTGCACGACCAGCAAGCGACTCAAGCACTCCGCCAGGTCCAGCAACAACTGCATCAATGGCACGCGGCGATGGCAAGCAGGTGAACACGGTGTCAGATGCATCGCAGAGTTCCTTGATTGAACTCGCCCACTTTGCACCTTTGGCTACAAGTGGCTTACCGGCCTCTGCATTGAGGTCGAAGATGGTGACTTCAAAACCGTTGCGAACAAGACTGCCCGCAAGAAACTTGCCAATGTGACCGAGACCAATAAATCCGCAACGCATATATTCCCCTTTGAATACGAATGAATACCTATGTTTACAACTGAATCCAGGTGGTCTTCAAGTTCGTGTAACCCTCGATGGAGTGCAACGAACGATCGCGACCCGTACCTGACTGCTTGAATCCACCAAACGGTGTGGTGATTGACGAACGGTCAAACGTGTTGACCCACACGGTGCCCGCACGCAACTGGCGCGCGATCTTGTGTGCCTTGCTTACATCGCGTGTCCACAATGCAGCGCCAAGGCCGTACTGCGAATCGTTTGCAATGCGCACTGCTTCTTCGTCGTTTGATACGCGAATTGAACCAAGAACTGGTCCGAAGATTTCTTCCTTTTCAATGCGCATTCCAGGCTTCACGTTTTGGAAGATGGTTGGCGGAATGTAGATGCCGCCCTTCGTTGGTTCTACTGGCTTGCCACCTGTATGAATGGTTGCGCCTTCTGCTTGTCCAATACCGATGTATTCGTTAACGCGATCAAACTGCGCGCGATCAACAATGGTGCCCATTGCAGTACTTGGGTCGTAGGTGTCGCCGGGCATGATGGTTTCTGAAACCTTGCGAACTTTGTCGAGCAACTCGTCTTCGATCGTTTGATCAACAACCATGCGCGTACCTGCGTGACATGTTTGGCCTGCGTTGTAGAACACACCCCATGCGATCGCCGACGCTGCTGCATCAATATCTGGGCAGTCGCTCAACACAACGTGTGGAGTCTTGCCACCAAGTTCGAGCGACACAGCCTTTGCATTGCTCTCTGCTGCGTACTTCAAGAAGTACTTGCCAACTTCTGTTGAACCGGTGAATGCCAACTTGTTGACATCCATGTGCTTGCCCAGTGTTCCACCGCAGCTTGGTCCAAATCCGTTCACTACGTTGAACACGCCCTCAGGCAAACCTGCACGCACGGCAAGTTCAGCAAACAGCAACGCCGACAATGGTGACTGCTCTGCTGGCTTCAAGATGATGGAGTTTCCGCCAGCAAGTGCTGCGCCAACCTTCCACGAACTAATGATGAGTGGGTAGTTCCACGGAACTACTGCACCTACAACACCCATTGGTTCGCGCTCGATGAGTGCAATGCTGTCGCGAGGAATTGGTGCAATTTCTCCGTACAACTTGTCAATCGTTTCTGCATACCACTGAATGTTGTTTGCACACGATGCAACGTCAACATTGAGCGAGTCGCTAATTGGCTTTCCACAGTTCATTGTTTCGAGGAGTGCCAACTCTTCAGCGTTTTCGCGAATGAGTTGTGCCCACTTCAACATCACGTTCTTGCGATCGAGTGGCGCCATCTCGCTCCACACACCGGCTTCGAATGTGCGCTTGGCAACTGCCACCGCACGATTGACGTCTTCAACATCACCTTCGGCTACTTGTGCGATAACTGATCCATCACGCGGGTTAATGGACTCAAAGGTCTTGCCACTTGCCGAGTCAACAAACTTTCCATCGATGAACAATTGGGTGCGTGCAACCTTTTGTCCTGCTCGCTTGGTCCAGTCTGCGGTGGTGAGTGCATTTGCCATGGGGATTTTCTCCTTGAGTCTGTTCGTAAAGCGTAAAAACCGTACCAGCAACAGGCATGCTTCTAGGCTTCCAGCGTGGAAACGCGCTCGTTTTTAGCAATCGCTTCGGTTGAGCGCACCGGCTCGACCTTGCTGTGCTCAATTCTGCGTGGCACCCATTTGGCTGGCACTCCAATTGAATACCTCAATATTCAAACGAAGAACTTCGAGCGCATTCGCAACGAGTGCGGCCAACCAAAAATCAAGTTCACTCACCGACCAATTGCACGAGTGCGCAAGCTCACTGGTCGCTACCCGTGGCGCGATATCTCGTATTTCAGTTCCGCATCGTGGCGCCGCTACCTCAGCGCAATTGCATCGCAGTACACCACCGCAAACGGCGTCTTCGGTGTGAAGATGCATTGGAATCAATACAAGCGACACATGCTCGACATGGGTGTAGACGCAAGTTTCTGGGATGTGCCTGTGAAGTGGGTGCGCATCACACGTGAGGACGAACTTCGGCAAGCAATTTCTTTTGTGCGTGCCGCACAAACCGAATCGTGGAACAGCAACATGGCAACCAAAGCCGACCCGGTATACGACGCAGACGCAATTGCCGCTGCGTTGAGTCGCATCTCTGACGAAAACTCAGATTGGGATGTGTACTTCGCTCAGAACAACATCACTCCGCTGCACATCACTTATGAGCAACTCACTCGCAATATGGACGCCACCATCAGGCGCGTCATGTCCTTCATTGAAACGCCCATTGATGTGGTTCCTGAACCACAGACCAAGAAACAAGGCGACTCGATAAACAAGGAGTGGGCCGAGCGCTTTCTTGCGCAATACCCCGAGCACACCGAGCGAACACGCATGTGGCAGGGCTTACACTAAGAGCGTGAGCACCAAGCACGTTTCTGACATTTTTGACCCCACACAATGGGATGAAGTACAAGGTTTTTCGTTTAACGACATCACCTACCACCGGGCTAAAGCACACGGCACAGTACGTATTGCATTCAACCGACCTGAAATTCGCAATGCCTTTCGTCCCGCAACTGTGGACGAACTGTTTACAGCGCTCGACCATGCTCGTCAATCAAGTGATGTTGGTTGCGTACTGCTGACCGGCAATGGACCTTCGCCAAAAGATGGTGGCTGGGCATTTTGCAGTGGCGGCGATCAGCGCATTCGTGGCAAAGACGGATACAAGTACGCAGACGGAGAAACTGCAAACACCATCAATCCTGGTCGCACAGGACGTTTACATATTTTGGAAGTGCAGCGTCTCATTCGCTTTATGCCAAAAATTGTGATCTGCGTTGTTCCGGGCTGGGCTGCAGGTGGCGGACATAGCTTGCACGTTGTTTCCGATCTCACTCTTGCAAGCAAAGAACATGCGCGCTTCAAACAAACCGATGCCGATGTTGCGAGTTTCGATGGTGGATTTGGTTCGGCGTATTTGGCGAGACAAGTTGGCCAAAAGTTTGCGCGCGAAATTTTCTTTCTTGGTCGCGAATACTCGGCAGAAGATGCACGCCAAATGGGCATGGTCAATGCTGTTGTGCCACACGCCGAACTTGAAGCCACGGCATTGCAGTGGGCAAAAGAGATCAATGGCAAAAGTCCAACTGCGCAACGCATGCTGAAGTTCTCGTTCAACCTGATTGATGATGGCCTTGTTGGACAGCAGGTATTTGCGGGTGAAGCCACTCGCCTTGCCTACATGACTGATGAAGCCGAGGAAGGACGCAACTCGTTCCTCGAAAAGCGCGAACCAAATTGGGACGCGTTCCCCTGGTTGTACTAGTTCTTCATGATCGTCACCATTGACGATGCATTAGACCCACGTCTGAGTGCATTTCGCTGGCGTGAACGACAACTCACCACCATCGCGCAACGGAAGTCGGCGCTAAACGAAGGACTGTTCATCGCTGAAGGCGATTTAGTTGTACACCGTGCACTTGAAGCCGGCTGCATTCCCGATGTGGTGCTGTGTGATCCAAAGTGTGCGTCAGAGTTTTCCGATGCCGTGCACCATGCAGGCGGTACAACTCTTGTCGCCAGCGCTGACATTCGCCGCGAAGTGACTGGGCTTGGCGTGCCACTTGATGCGATCGGTGTGTTTAAACGCCCGCCGCTTGTTTCAAGCGAAGAACTCATCGCACGGTCATCCAGGCTGATTGTTCTTGATTGTGTGGATAACCCAAGCAATGTTGGGTCAATTGCGCGTACTGCAGCAGCACTTGGATGGGACGGGTTGCTGCTCGATTCAACGAGTTCCGACCCACTCTCCCGCAGAGCACTGCGCGTCAGCATGGGCACCACGTTCAAACTTGGCTTTGCTCGTTTTGCGAGCACAACCGAAATTCTTATGCAACTTCATCAAACCGGATTCACCACCATTGGTCTCACACCGACCCACGAATCACGCGAAGTCAGCAACCTTCGATCCATTCAACCTGAGGGCAAACGAGCTCTCGTGCTGGGTTCTGAGCGACATGGCCTCAGCGATGCAAGCCTCGAGCAGTGCTCCAAACTCGCCAACATCACCATGGCCGAGGGCGTTGATTCACTTAACGTGGCGTCTGCTTCTGCAATCGCCTGCTTCGCGTTGCTGTAACTAGCGATTAATCATGTGTTGTGCAGCATTGGTCATGTATTCGGTGAGTTGCGCGTGAATATTTTGGTCTGTCGCACATTCATCAACTGCTGTTTGCATATGCAACATCCATCGATCGCGTTCTAACTCACCAATTGCAAACGGAAAATGTCGTTGACGCAAGCGTGGGTGGCCTCGTTCATCGCTATATGTCGTAGGCCCACCCCAGTACTGAATTAGAAACTGCGTCAGTCTTTCGCGTGCGCCGGCCAAATCGTCATGGTCGGGGTACAACGGCCACAACACGTCGTCTTGCACCACGCCTTCGTAGAAGCGATCGACCAAGCGAACGAAGAATTCGCTTCCACCAACTTCGTCATAGAGCATGGCCATAACGACTAGAAGAACTCAGGCTCTTCCCAATCAGGGAAAATGTCTGGCAGGTCTGTGGTTACCCGTTCGGTGAAGACTGCGGGACGCTTCTCCAAAAAACTCATCACACCTTCTTGCACATCTTTCGAACGTCCACGAATTTGAATGCCGCGGCTATCAACACGATGTGCGTCCATTGGGTGTGATGCTCCAAGCATTCGCCACATCATTTGGCGCGCAAGCGCCACAGAAACTGGCGCCGCGTTATCAACGATCTCCTTGGCCAGTGCATATGCGGCTGGCAACAAGTCATCTGGTTCGTGAATACTGCGCACCAAGCCACCGCGAAGTGCTTCCTGTGCATCAAACACCCGACCGGTCATCACCCATTCTTGGGCCTGAGCAATGCCAACAATGCGTGGCAAGAACCATGATGAACAGGCTTCAGGAACAATTCCTCGGCGTGTGAATACGAAACCCATTTTCGCCGTGCTCGAAATAAGGCGCATATCCATGGCCAACGTCATGGTTGCGCCAATTCCTACCGCAGGACCATTGATTGCACCGATGATTGGCTTATTGCACTTAAACATTCGCAATGTCACCGTTCCGCCACCATCACGTCGAAACGTTGACTGCGAATCGGTACTCAGCGAACCATCGTTAAATGTGTCGCCTCCGCCCGACAAGTCCGCACCTGCACAGAAACCCCGCCCAGAACCAGTCATCACCACAGCGCGTACATTGTCGTCTGCGTCTATTTCATCGAACACCATGTGCAATTCGCGCATCATGGTGTTGGTGAATGCATTGAGCTTGTCTGGTCGATGCAGCGTCACGGTGGCAACGCCATCAGCAACTGAATACAAAAGTTCGGTGTAGGCCATACGACCAATCTAGATGTGTGAGCTATACGTCTAAGAAGCGTGAAGCTGCGATGGCCGATCCAATTGCTCCAGCAAGTGCACCAATGATCAAAATGACAACCATTACACCCGAAAGGTAGCCCGACGGAACAACCAATGACGAAATGCCCGTACCTGGCTTGAACCCCGCCACGCCATTTGTCCAAGCCGAGTTCAATGCCCACAGCCCACCGCAGGACACGACAGCACCGATGAGCCCTTGCAACAGTCCTTCAAGCATGAACGGAACTCGAATGAACCAGTTCGTCGCACCGACGAGTTTCATCACTTCAATTTCGCGTCGTCGCGCAAACATGGCCGTTCGAATGGTGTTCCAAATGAGACCTACTGCGACCACAAGCAGCACCAACGACATCACCAAGGTGACAGTGCGCACAAACTTTGACAGCGTTGAGATGACTTCAAATTCATCCTCGGCCAGCGCAACGTCTTCAACACCTGGAAGAGAGCGGTACTGCTCACTGAGCGAACGCACCAAAGCCGGGTCTTGAGTTATGGGCACAACTTTGAACTCGGAAGGAATGTTTTCCGGCGTAAGCAGGCTGAGGGTGACAGGGTCACCAACAAAAATGCGTTTCGCTTCTTCGTAGGTTTGCGTCTTATCCAAATACTGAAGCTTGTCGACATTGATAATGGTTGGCGCCGACCTAATGGATTCGTCGATAAGCGCGATCTGCTCTGGCGTGGCATCGCTGCGCACGAACACGATCATCGCCACATCGCCCTTCCATTGAACGAGCAAGTTTTCGAATGCTCGCTGAATCAACAGTGTTGTGCCAACAAGAAGCAGCGCAATTGCCGAAGTAAGAATGGCTGCCGCAGTGAGCGTGAGATTGCGGCGGAAGCTCGCCCACATTTCACGGAACGCGTATGCAATTCGAGCGATCATTCGTACACACCTCGCTCTTGGTCGCGCACAATTACGCCACGATCTAATTGAATCACTCGCCTACGCATGGCATTCACCACCCGATGGTCGTGGGTTGCCATGACAACGGTCGTTCCAGTTTGATTGATTTCGTCAAGCAGCGACATGATTCCTTCACCCGTTGCAGGGTCAAGGTTTCCAGTTGGCTCGTCTGCGAGAAGTATGAGTGGACGATTAACGAATGCTCGCGCGATCGACACGCGTTGCTGCTCTCCACCTGAAAGTTGATTAGGAAAACGATCTTCCTTACCAGCAAGTCCAACAAGATCGAGCACGATGGGAACTTGGCGCGCGATTACGTGGCGCGGCTTACCAATGACTTCCAATGCAAACGCAATGTTTTCGAACACCGTCTTGCCCGTAAGCAATTTGTAGTCCTGAAACACATTGCCCATGTTGCGACGGAGGAATGGCACACGAGAGTCGGGCAGATCATTAACGTTCTGACCAGCAACCCAGACATCGCCACGCTCAGGTCGTTCCTGGCGGTTGATGAGGCGCAAGATGGTGGACTTGCCTGACCCCGACGGGCCAACCAAAAACACAAAATCACCTTTGGCGACGTCAAATGATGCGTCCCGAACCGCAACGGTTTCGGACCCGTACCTCTTGGTCACATTTTCCAAACGGATCATGGGGCCCCTCTCAGGCAACAGGTAAAGAGTCTAATTTATGAATCAGAGTTTGCACGTCGCCAGCGGAGGAAGCCTTCCATAAAGGAATCCAGGTCCCCATCGAGGACTCCCGCGATGTTTCCGCTTTCAATTTCGGTGCGAACATCTTTCACCATTTGATACGGCTGCATCACGTAGCTGCGGATCTGGCTACCCCAACCCACCTGCGCCTGCTTACCGCCAATACTGCGCAGTTCGTTTTCACGCTCTTCTTCGATTCGTGAAGCAACCATGGTCTTCAATCGCTTCAAAGCATTTTCCCGGTTCTGCAATTGCGAACGCTCTTGCTGCGAAGAAGCAACGAGTCCAGTTGGTTCGTGGATGAGTCGCACTGCAGACGAAGTCTTGTTTACATGCTGACCACCTGCACCAGACGCGCGAAACACTTCCATGCGTATATCTGCTTCGTTGATTTCAACATCAACTTCTTCAAGGACTGGCCAAATTTGTACGTTGGCAAAACTGGTTTGTCTGCGTCCTTGGTTATCGAATGGGCTAATACGTACTAAGCGATGCGTGCCGCGTTCGGAAGTGAGCAACCCGTAGGCGTACCTTCCCCGAACCGTGAAGTCAGCCGACAAAATTCCGGCTTCAGTGCCTTCTGAAACGTCGCCAATTTCAATTTCGAAACCTTTTCGCTCCGCCCAGCGAACAAACATGCGCAGCAGCATTTCGCTCCAGTCTTGAGCGTCAACGCCACCATCCTTGGCATTGATTTGCACGATTGCATTTGCCTCATCGTGCACTCCCGTGAACAGACTGCGTAATTCAAGTGCATCAAGTTTCGTTCGCGCTTGCGAAATGCCGCGCTCTAAATCTGGTTCCTGACTCTCATCGTCAATTTCACGAGCCATCTCGTGAAGCACTTCCAAGTCCTCAACCGATCCAGCCAACGATGCAAACTCGTCTAAGTCTGACTTCAGGTTTGAGTATTCAGAATTGACTTTCTTCGCATTTTCTTGATCGTCCCATAGATCTGGACGGGCAACTTCTATTTCAAGTTCGGCGATGCGTGCACGACTAGCTTCCACTTTGAGATACACCGAAGCTTCATCGACTCGACGTCGGACTTCAGTGAGGTCGTTGGAAAAATCACGCATGACAGTTATCTATTCTGTATTGCGATTAGTCGCGCCCGTGGCACATCTTAAATTTCTTACCCGATCCACATGGGCAAGAAGCATTACGTGGCGTGAGCGACCAATCATCTGCGGCCTTCACGACTGTCTTTTGTGCGACTGGCGCTGCCGGCTGCGGTGGCGCAAGCGGGTCGGCGGTTGCACCAGCAAAGCCACCCTGTGTTTCTGAGTCAAAAGACGACTCTTGAATGTTTTGAACTTGTATTGCTGGCGCATCGTTTTTGACGACTTGAACATGCATTACATATTTCACGAAGTCTTGTGCAATACCCTTCATAAGAGCGCCAAACATTTCAAATCCTTCGCGCTGCCATTCGGTAAGTGGATCTTTCTGGCCCACTGCTCGCAAGTTAATTCCCTCTTGCAAATAGTCCATCTCTTCAAGATGCTCGCGCCAACGCTGGTCAATAATGCGCAACATCACCTGACGCTCAACCTCACGCATGGTCTGTTCGCCCATTTCGGACTCACGCTGCGCGTAGTAGCGAGATGCATCAGCCATCACGTGGTCGTACATGTCATCTGTTGAGCCACAGTTTGCAAGCGACGCTTCAGTGATAGTGGTTGGCCAGAATGAGACCAACTCTCGAGCGAGACCTTCCAAGTCCCATTCATCATCGGCATCTGACACGCAATGACTATCGATCAAGGAATCAACGGCGTCCGCCAAGTACTCCATGGCTGCAACTTTGAGATCGAGGCCTTCAAGAATTTGATCACGGCGCTGATAAATAACTTTGCGCTGCTCGTTCATTACTTCGTCGTACTTCAGAACGTTTTTTCGAATTTCTCCGTTGCGCTGCTCAACAGTGCTCTGTGCGCGCTCAATTGCTTTAGTCACCATTTTTGCTTCAATCGCCTCGTCGTCGGGAAGCGCTTTACCCATCACCCAACTGAGAGCACCGGTTGCAAACAGGCGCATCAGTTCATCGTCGAGGCTGAGATAAAAACGGCTTTCACCTGGGTCGCCTTGACGACCTGCGCGACCGCGCAACTGATTGTCAATTCGTCGTGACTCGTGGCGCTCTGTTCCGAGCACATACAAGCCGCCTATTTCACGAACCTTTGCACCCTCAGCCTTGCACTGTTCTTTCAGCGCTTCGAGCACTTCTTTGTAACGAGCCTGCGCTGCAATTCGTGCAGTGCGATATTCCTCTGGCATTTGCGCAAGCGGCATCGCCAATTCAAATTCATCTTTTAACGCATCTTCGGTATGGCCTTCACCCAGCACCTGTTGACGTGCGAGGCCTTCAGGGTTTCCACCCAACAAAATGTCAACACCACGGCCAGCCATGTTGGTTGCAACAGTGACCGCTCCTAAACGCCCCGCCTGAGTAACAATGTGCGCCTCGCGTGTGTGCTGCTTTGCGTTCAGAACCTCGTGCTTTATGCCCTGCTTATCGAGTAAACGTGAGAGCAATTCACTCTTTTCGACGCTGACCGTACCAACAAGAATTGGCTGACCAAGTTTGTGTTTTTCTTCAATGTCTTGCACTACCGCAGCAAACTTTGCCTGCTCAGACTTGTAGATGAGGTCTGCTTGGTCCACACGAACCATTTCGCGGTTTGTTGGAATTGGAACTACTGCAAGATTGTAGGTGTTCATCAATTCCGCGGCCTCTGTTTGTGCAGTTCCCGTCATTCCAGCGAGCTTGTCGTACATGCGGAAATAGTTCTGCAGCGTGACAGTGGCAAGTGTCTGGTTCTCTTCTTTAATCTTCACGCCTTCTTTGGCTTCAATAGCTTGGTGGATGCCTTCGCTCCAGCGGCGGCCATCAAGGATTCGACCGGTGAATTCATCAACAATTTTGATTTCACCGTCTTGAACGATGTAGTCCTTGTCGCGGTGGTACAGAACTGCGGCCTTCAGGGCAACCTGCAACTGATGCACCAAGTTTTGTTGCACTTCGTCATACAAATTGTCGATGCCAAGTTGCTGCTCAACTTTTTCAATGCCTGACTCAGTTGGAACAACGATGCGTTTGTCTTCTTCCACTTCGTAATCAACATCACGTGAAAGCGAGCGAACAATCGATGCGAATCGGTAATACATCTTGGCCGCATCTGCGATACGTCCAGAAATGATGAGCGGTGTGCGTGCTTCGTCAATAAGAATGGAGTCAACTTCATCGACAATTGCAAAATGATGGCCGCGTTGCACCTTCTCTTCTTTGGTGCTTGCCATGTTGTCGCGCAAGTAGTCGAAACCAAATTCGTTATTGGTGCCGTACGTAATGTCTGCGGCATAGTCGCGACGCTTTTCTGACGGCGTGGTACGAACACCAGGAATGACAAGTCCAACTTCAAGACCCATCCAACGATGAATGCGACCCATCCACTCTGCGTGAAAGCGCGCCAAGTAATCGTTCACCGTGATGACGTGAACACCTTTTCCTGACAGCGCGTTTAGATATGCAGGCAAAGTAGACACCAAGGTCTTTCCTTCACCGGTTCGCATTTCAGGAATCCAACCTGCATGCAATGCTGCTCCACCCATGAGCTGTACATCGAAGTGCCGCTGACCGATGACACGTGATGATGCCTCGCGAACAACCGCAAAGGCTTCCACCATCAAATCATCAGTGTCTTCGCCGCGCTCTAAGCGCTGACGAAATTCCGCAGTTTTGCCCTGCAACGCAGCATCGGAGAGCAGCTTGAGTTCGGGCTCAAAAGCGTTGATATCGGGCACCAGCGAAGCAAGTGCCTTGACCTTTTTGCCTTCGCCGGCACGAAGAATGCGATCGAGTAGTGCCATGCAGTCAATGATCCTACCTGCGCCGTGCTGGGGCTGGAGTGGCAGCGACAGCAATACAGACAACCCTCATAGCGCCTGCCGTTGTCAACGCTTGCTGAGCCATGCGCATCGTTGCGCCAGTAGTCACCACATCATCAACAACCAAAACCGTGCTGGGACCGCTCATTGATCGGGCACGAAGCGCAACACCAACCAACCGTTGCGCTCGACTGTGCCCCGTTTGATGTTCAACTGATTCGCGCACCAAAAGTTTGCGAACGGGCAGGCCAAGTGACCGCCCCATCATACGTGCGAGCGTTTCTGCTTGATCATGACCGCGTTCCATTCGTCGTTCACGAGTTGTTGGCACCCACGTCACAACATCAAGGTGTTCCAAATCTTGGACAGTTCGCAGCCTCGCAAGAAGCATTGCAGCAAACATTTCAGCAACTGCTCGATGATTTCGATACTTGAACCCAAGCATCACATCTCGTGTCAGACCTTCATATGAAAGCGCAACTAACGCGTCGCTGCAATGTGGTGGCGAATACTTTGCAATCTTTGCTGCACAATCAGTGCACACAGTGCGCGTCGACAATCCACATCCTGCACACCGATAAGAAAACAACCCCAAACTCCTTTCGGCCGAGGACTACGGTTGGGCAATGCCGAATTACTTCACTGCCCCGTTGCGTGATCGACCAATTCAACGACTTACACGATGTGTGGGTGGACTGGTGCTGTTCGGAATTGGTGTTGGCATGCAAAAGCAAGGACACATGGGTCTTGCACCGTGGGATGTTTTCCATGATGGTTTGAGCAAGCAAATCAACTGGCCATTCGGACGCGCGCTCATTCTCACAAGTTTTCTCGTGCTCTTCTTATGGATTCCGCTTCGTCAAAAGCCGGGTATCGGCACACTGCTGAATGCTGTACAAATCGGACTTGTTGCCGGAGCAGTAATCGACATCATCCCGCGTGCAGAAGCATTGCCGTTGCGCATTGCGCTCATGCTCGGCGGCATCGTCATTTTGGGAATTGGATCGGGCATGTACATCGGTGCCGGACTCGGGCCAGGTCCACGCGATGGACTGTTCACAGGCCTTGCACAACGCGGCATCAAAGTAAGTCGCGCACGCACCATCGTTGAGGTGAGCGTGCTTGTTATTGGATTCGCACTTGGCGGTTCGGTCGGGATTGGAACGCTCGTCTTTGCGTTCGGTATCGGACCAATCGTTGCTCGCACGCTCCCACTGCTGCACCTTGAAGCGCTCACTCCGAGCACTCAAGATGAGCAATGGGGCGAATAGCGAATTAGTAGCGGTATGCCTCTGGCTTGAACGGGCCACTTGGCGCAATGCCAAGGTAGTCGGCTTGCTCATCGGTCATCTTCGTTAACACTGCACCAAGCGCGTCAAGGTGCAATGCCGCAACCTTTTCGTCAAGATGCTTAGGCAACACATATACG
>Ga0208083_1000212_pt1 | contig 14153 bp, 10 predicted proteins | sample LakMenEpi07Jul09_FD_150677 | JGI IMG/M metagenome (GOLD analysis project Ga0208083, IMG submission 150677) | Freshwater microbial communities from Lake Mendota, WI - 07JUL2009 deep hole epilimnion (SPAdes) | ecosystem: Environmental > Aquatic > Freshwater > Lake > Epilimnion/Euphotic zone ...
CGCCGCCGCAACCGCCGGCATTGTCGACCCCATTGACCGACTTCGCGCTCGGGGGCACGCCTACCTCCACTTCGCCGGAACCCACCCCGACTCCTACCGGGCACTGTTCATGTCGAGCGCTGCGGCGGCTGCGGGGGACGCACTTCCCGAACGCATCATGACCACGACGTCGTACGCCGACCTGCTGACCAACGTGGACGCGTGCCGCGTTGCTGGGGCCATCACGATCGATGCTCCCGACGTCGACCGGGTCTCGCGCACCATCTGGGCGATGGTCCACGGCATCGCCAGCATGGCAATCACCATGCCTGAGGCGTGGGAGCCCTACGGTGCCGACGCCATCCTCGATGCCGCCTTCGACGCCCTCGTCACCGGCTACCAACACCCATCGCCTTAGCCGCATTCTCCGAAGGTGGTGGCTGCACACAGTTGAGCGTCGATCTCGCGGACGACGCAGTCCCCAACCTTGCACCGTGGGCTGTCGGGTGATGCAGACCGCTGGGACGGAGGAGCGGTTGACTCATCGAGCGTGACCGCTGACAGCCTGACCGCAATCAGCATCACCCGATCCCACTAGGGTCACGGCGGTGGATACGATGACGATTGCGCTGCTCGTTGCCGGTGTCGTCCTGTTGGTCGCCGGAGCCGAAGGTCTCGTGCGAGGCGCATCGCGCATTGCACTCTCGGCAGGGATCTCACCGCTCGTGGTGGGTCTCACCGTGGTGGCCTTCGGCACGAGTTCTCCGGAGATGGCGGTGAGCGTTTCAGCGGCGCGTAGCGGAGCCACCGACATCGCCGTTGGCAATGTCGTCGGAAGCAACATCTTCAACATCCTGCTTATCGTCGGCCTGTGCGCGCTCGTGATCCCGCTCGTGATCTCGTGGCGGCTCGTCCGCATCGAAGTCCCGATCATGATCGGCGTCTCGGTCGTGTTGTGGCTATTCGTCCTTGATGGCGAACTCGGCCGGTGGGAATCGGCGGTCTTGTTCGCGAGTCTCATCGGCTACACGGTGTGGGCCATTCGGGCGAGCCGGAAGGAGAGTGCTGCAGCCCAAGACATGTCGGCGCCCGGCGCAGGACCGGACAAGGCGCCAACCCCGTGGTATGTCAATGTCGCCTTCGTCCTCGGCGGGCTCGTGCTGCTCGTCGTGGGGTCGAACTGGATGGTCAACAGCGCCGTCGAGATCGCCACCGCACTCGGACTCTCCGAGCTGGTCATCGGCCTGACGATTGTGGCGGCGGGGACCTCGCTGCCTGAGTTGGCAACGTCGGTGATCGCCACCATTAGGGGCGAGCGCGACATTGCGGTGGGCAACGTCGTAGGGAGCAACATCTTCAACATCCTCGGCGTCCTCGGCCTGTCCGGACTCGTCAGCACCAATGCATTGGAGGCGTCGCCACTGGCGCGCAACATCGACATCCCAATCATGATCCTGGTCGCAGCGTTCTGCCTGCCCATCTTCTTCTCAGGCCGCAACCTCATGCACCGCTACGAAGGATTCGGCTTCGTCGTCGCCTACGGGCTGTACGTCACCTACCTGATCTGGAGCTCAAGTGAGACCGGGGCACCGAGTTGGTTCACGAACACCATCTGGTTCGTCCTCATCCCCATTGCGGTGGTGGTCGTGCTCGGCACCGCATGGCGTGATCGGCACCAACCAATACCCGAAGACGCCCTCCGCTAGGACGCCCTCCACTAGGACTTCGGCCGCTAGGACCTCGGGGCGGAAACGTCGGAGCCCTCCCTTGCGGGGATCTCGACGACGGAGTCGCAGCAGCGGACCAACCCCTCGACGACTAGGGCAATGGGAGGGTGTGTTGGCGGTTGATGAATGCCGCCATCTGGGCGCGCGTCACATTGTCGGCAGGACCGTAGGGGTTGTTCACCGTGACCCCAGTCGCCTTCAACCAACACGCGCCCGGGCGGGCGTAACCGGGGATCGCCGCCCCATCAATGAACCCGCAGGAACTGGCGGCGGCAGGAGACCCTGCCGCACGCCAAAGGAACGCCGCCATCTGAGCACGGGTCACATTGTCGGCAGGACCATACGGGTTGTTCACCGTGACGCCAGTTGCTTTCAACCAACACGCGCCCGGGCGGGCGTAACCGGGGATTGCCACCTCATCGATAAACCCACATGCACTCGGAGCGGGAGGCGACCCTGCCGCACGCCACAGGAACGCCGCCATCTGAGCACGGGTCACATTGTCCACTGGCCCGTATGGGTTATTCACGGTGATCCCATTCGACTTGAGCCAGCACGCGCCGACGCGGGCGTAAGCAGGAATGGCAGCCTCGTCGGTGAACCCGCACGAACTCGTCGCGTCCGGCGCGAGGCGGACCTTCACGACCGCAACAGGATCGTCGAGCAACCCGAGGTAGGCCTGTGAGGCGTCCTTGGTGATGGCACCGACGCCGCCGAGGTCACTTTCGGGAAGCGTGAGGGCGCCGATGCGATCCAGGTCTGCGAGACGCACCTTCACGATCTTGCCGGGACCGGTGAACGTCCCGAAATACCCGAACGTGCCGTCGGATACAGACCCCGAGATGTAGTCCTCTCCGGAGTCAAGGGTGAGCGAGTCAACCCGAGTCAGGTCAGCCATGCGGACCTTCACGATTCGACCGGGAACCGTGCTCGTCCCGAGGTAGACGTGGGTGCCGTCCGTAATTGCTGAGGCCACACCATCCTCACCGCTTTGGAGCGTCAACGCTCCGACACGTTCCAGATCAGACAGCCGGACCTTGACCAGTCGGCCCGTGCTTGTTCCGGTGCCGAAGTAGCCGAAGACACCGTCGGTCGCCGCCGAGCGCAGATTGCTGTCGCCTGCATTGAGGGTGACCGCGCCGACACGGGTCATGTCAGAGAGCCGAACCTTGACCACCCGGCCCGGTCTGGTGTCGGTCCCGAAATAGCCGAACGTACCGTCGGTCACCGCCGTTGATGGCACATCCTCACCCTCGTTGAGGGTGACCGAACTGACTCGAGCCATGTCTGAAAGCCGGACTTTGACGATGATCGCCGGTGAGGTGCGGACACCGAAGTACCCAAAGGTGGAGTCGGTGATCGCCGAGGTCACCCCGCTCTCACCGGCGGCCAACGTGAGCGAACGCACCCTCGCCATATCGGTCAACCGGAACTTCACGATGCGAGCGGGTGAGCCGTAGGTACCGACGTAGGTGTGGATGCCGTCGGTGACCTGTGCGCCAATGATCCCATCGTCGCCAATGCCGTTACCGCCGGTAATCCGCTCGGGCAGCGACGCTGCGGTGCCAGCTTGGGCGTGGACCGGTACGACAGCAGTCACCACGACCAGGGTGGCGAGTAGCGCAACGATGCGACGGCGATGTGTTGGCCTCATGTTTCCCCCGTGACGCCACCGACTCCCGACACGGGCAGCCCGTCGGCGGCGCAACGGTATCCCTGATCGGCCCACTTCGTGCATCGGCAGGGAATACCACGGTCCGAACCAGCGCGACGTAGGCGGTAAAGGCTCCGCCAGCACCGCGACGGCCCGGCCATGGGCCACTCCACGCCACGGTCCGGTCGAGCGGTTCGATGTCCGCTTGGACCCTGGGATCCAGGCCCAATGTATATTTGTTAGACACTCACCCAGTGTGGGTGGGTAGTGAAGGAGCGACCATGCCCACCGCCCAAATTCTCACTGCGTCGCGCATCCTGACCATGGACGAGTCCCTGTCAGTCGCCACCGCTGTTGCGGTGGGTACTGACGGACGTATCGCCGCCGTCGGTGACCTCGATACGTGCCATGCCGCGCTCCCCGACGCCGACGTGGTGGACCTCGGCTCGGATGTGTTGCTGCCCGGGTTCGTCGAGTCCCACTCGCACCCGGTGCTCTCCGGAGTGACCACTCAGCCCCCCGCCTACTGGATCGCCCCCTATGTCGGATACCCGACGTGGTCAGCCGTGACGGACCTGTTCCGAAAAGTCCATGCAGAGTTACCCGCCGACCAACCCGCAATGTTCAACGGGTTCGACCGTCTCCTCCACGGGTCCAACGCCCCCACCAACACCGTGCTCGACGAGTTCTTTCCCGGCCGGGTGGCGATCGTCGCCGACAACTCCGGACACGCCGTGTACTTCTCGTCAGCGACCATCGACTTCCTCGGGTGGGACGGCAAACCACCCGCTGATCCCGTCGGCGGTTCCTTCGGCCGGAACCCCGATGGCACATCCAACGGCCAAGCGTTCGAAGTCCCCGCAATGATGGCTGTGGCGAAGAAAGTCATGGCTGCGGCCGTAGCGCACCCGCTGGCCTCCGCTGCGCAGTGGTACGCGCTGATGGCAGGCAACGGCATCACCTCCACCTCTGAGATGACCTACGACTCCACCCAGAAGCTCGCCTTTGAGGCGTTGGCATCGATCCCCAACTGTCCACTTCGAATCTCGCTCTACCACATGTCCACCACCGACGACTGTGGTGACACCTGGGACTCAAAAGTGCCGCGCGAGATGCTCGACAAACGCGGCATCAAATTGTGGGCTGACGGTTCGCCGTGGGTCGGCAACATCGCCCTCACCTTCCCGTACCTCGACACGCCTGCCACACGCGCAGCCGGCATCCCCGCAGGTGTCCACGGCATCGACGAGATGAACTACACCCGCGACCAACTCGACGCCATCATCGACCGCCACGCCACCAACGGCTGGCAGTTCGCCGTCCACGTCAACGGCGACGCCGCACTCGACATCGTTCTCGACGCCTTCGAGGACGGCCTCAAGCGCCACAACCTGCTCGGAACCGATCACCGCTGGCGACTTGAGCACCTCGGCGCAGCCCGGCCCGACCAGTTCGCTCGAGCAGCAAAGATCGGTGTGTACGTGTCGATGGGACCATTCCAGTTCCAGTACTGGGGGGATCTCCTCGACGGCCAGATGTTCGATCACGAACACGGGTCCGAGTGGTGCCGGGTGAAGGACGCTACCGATGCCGGGCTGCGCCCCTCGTACCACAACGACGGTTCCGTGAGCCCCCCGTCCCCCCTCGACAACATCAAGACCGTGGTGACCCGGACCACCCAATCGGGCACTGCCCGCGGCACCGACCAGTGCGTCACGGTCGACCAAGCCCTGCGAGCCCAGACCATTGACGCCGCCTTCATCCTCCGCCGCGATCACGAGGTGGGATCAATCGAGGTCGGGAAGTTCGCCGACTTCGTGCAGATCGACTGCGATCCCCACGACGTCGACCCGACCGAGATCAACACCGCCATCAGCGTGTGCGCCACCTGGCTCAACGGCGAAAGGATCGACCTGGCGGCGTTCGAATCAGCCGCCGGCGTCGCCGACCCCGAACCCCATCGCCACCTTGCGGTAGCGCACCGTCACTGCTGCTGATCCGCCCCAGCGGGCCGGCCCACGCCGCCCTCAAGCAGGGCTGTGGGTGAGCACCGTTCCTTCGGGGTGGGCCGGCTGAGCCTCGCCCTCGCCCTTGCGCAGGAGCCACCACCCAAGTCCCGACGCTGCGATCAGGCAAACTGCAACGACGAGCAGAGTTGTCTGGAACGCCGTGCCGTAGGAACTGCCCGCTGCGGCGAGTGCCTGCTGACCGATCGCCGTGTCGGGTCGTGTTCCCTGACCGGCATAGGTCGTGACGGCGTCAAGGCCGGTCGACAACTGGTTTGCCGGCACGCCGGCTGCCTCGAGCCGCTCGGTGGTGCCCCCAACGGTGAGCCGATCAATCATGACCGTAGAGAGAGCGAAACCGAGGGTGTAGGCGAACTGCCCGAACGTGGTGCGTGAACTCGACACCGGCCCGAGGTACTTCGGTGGGGCCTCACGCAAGATGAGGTTGCCGAACGCGACGGCGGCGACGACCACGCCTGCACCACCGAGAATCATGCCGGGCAGGTACCCGGCGAGACTCGTGGATTCGTGGGCGAGCGCCAGCAACACGAGTCCAAGCGCCGACATGATGCCCCCGGCGACACCCGCAGCCCGATTCGACACCCCCTTGGAGATGACGCGCCCCGCCAACAGACCACTGAGAATGCCAGCGAACAGCAGAGGCAACTGCCACACCGCCACCTTTGACGTGGTGAGCCCGTTGACGTACTGCCAGAGGTTCGTCAGCTGAAGGAACGCCACCGAGTTGCCGAAGTTGTAGATGAACCCGAAGCACAGCGCAGCGAGGAACACCGGTGACCGGAGAATGTCGATGGGGAAGAAGTGACCGTCGTAACGCCGCTCCCAGATGGCAAAGCCGGCGAGGACCACGACACCCACGATGATGGGCACCAGCGTGGTGGGACTCGTGAGGCTCTTGGCCAACTGGCTGATGCCGTAGAGCACGCCAACAATGCCGACAGCGAGAAGCACCTGGCCTACGACGTCGAACGACTCCCCGGCCATCTTGGGGATTTTCGGCAGCAACACCGGGGTGAGGATGAGCCCGATGATGCACGCAGCGGGGATGAGTAGGTAGGCGGTGCGCCAGTCCCCGGCTGCGAGGGTGCCACCGGCGAAGGTGAGGATCACGGTGAACACCATGGTCGTCGACATGAACACGCCCATGGCTCCGGCCATACGTTCCGGCTTCACCACTGACTTGATGAAACCGAATGCCGCGCCGTACACGGCACCGAGGCCGATCCCGACGACGATCATGCCTGCCATGTACACGGCAGGGTTGGGTGACACCATCACGATCAGGTTGCCGATCGCACCGACGACGAGCGCCACCATCAACAGGAGTCGACGGCCAAAGCGATCGGCCAACAGGCCCGTCGTGATGACCGTGGCGGCAATGGCGAGGGTCTGCATGCTCGCCGCCAGCGCCTGGACGCTGCCGGTCATATCGAGATCTCGGCTTGCACCCACGAGTGCGGTGCTGGCGATGTTGGGGGCTGCACCTTGGACTGCACCGAAGAACCCAAGGAGCGGAATGGCGAGGGGAGAGACTTTCATCACCGCTGAGGTTGTGGCGGCCATCGGTTCAGACCTCGACCTTTGTGAAGGCACCATTGGTGGGGAACGCCACGAGTCGTGACGAGCTGAAATCCGTCGTAGGCAGGTCGATCGAGTACCACAGCGGGTCGTGCAAGGTGTTCACCAGGTACTGATGCCCTGTGAGGTTGCAGACCGTCGACCACATCGTCAGCTCAGGCGTCAACCCACCACCGGGCGCAGCCTCCATGACGGTCCCGGGCACGATGTCGAAGTTGTGCAGGATGCGCACACAGTCCATGAGCAGGGCGCGTTCGTCCTTTGGCTGCTGGGCGAAACGTACGTCGGCGAGGACCCGAACGAAGCGCGAGGGCGAGTTGCCGTCACCGGGGAGGCCTGCGAACCCCGAACCCTGACCGAGGGGGGCGAAGGTCGTGCCGCCAATGGTGACCGATGTGGGAACCGTCGGGGTCTGGGTCAGGTAGTTGCTCACGTTGGTGAGGTGCCAGTCGATGAAGGGAGCGTTCGTTGCGACCTGTACCGGGTTGTCGGTGATCACCATGCCGTCAGGGTGGAACTCGACGACAGCACAGGCGTCCTTGTCGTGGAGGATGACGTGCAGCGGTAGTGGGATGGGCACCTCAGGCGGGGTGAAATCCACGACGTTGCAACCGGACATGGCGGCCTTGGCCTCAGCGAGCGTGGAACACGTTCCCAACACGAAACCCAGGACCTCGAGAATGCCGATGTCGGACCCGTCGTTGCGGGGTGCGGCGTAGGTGGCGTGACCCGGCATGTAAAGGAGGTGCCCAGAGAGGCCTTCGGTGTTGGTTCCGTCTGCGATCCACTGCGGTTTGAAGGCCCCGATCCCGATCACGCCGTAAGTGCCGGTCCACGCCTTTCCGTTCGCAATTGACTCGCTGCGTCCGGCGAAATCAGAAGCCAGAACGCACAGTTGCCACGGCAGCACGTCAGGGAACTCCATGGTTCGACCCACTGCGACACTCCCGTCGCCAGCCGGCTGATGCTTGAAATTGGTGCACACGGTTTCCGGACCAAACCTTTCGTTGACGGCTTCGCCGCCCTCGCTCCCCCGAGCTCACTGTCGTTGGCGATGAAGCACGGAGAGAGAGGCGGTTGCTAGAACTTGCACAACGCCAAGATTTTGAACATTATCACAGTCGGGTTTCGGCCAATTTTTGACCCCAGCGCAACTACCACCGGAAGGTCACCCTTGTGGCATCGTCGCCGTCACGCCCCCCGAAGATCCTCAAGCTCCCGATCGGTCTGAAAGCCACCGGCGAACGCAAGGAGTTCGACAGCCTCGGTGACGTCATGGTGCCGGCAAACAGGTACTGGGGTGCCCAGACTCAGCGCAGCCTCATCCACTTCAACATCGGCAACGACCGGATGCCCCACGAGGTGTACCACGCCTACGGATACGTCAAGAAGGCCGCCGCCATCGTCAACACCAAGCACGGTCGCCTCCCTGCGTGGAAAGGCAAATTGATCCAGCAGGTCTGTGACGAGGTGATCACCGGCCAGCTCGACGAGGACTTCCCGCTGTATGTCTGGCAGACCGGTTCAGGCACCCAGTCGAACATGAACGTCAACGAGGTGGTGTCGAACCGCTGCATCCAGCTGGTCGGCGGCAAGCTCGGCTCCCAGGAACCCATCCACCCCAACGACCACGTCAACATGGGTCAGTCGTCCAACGACACGTTCCCCACGGCCATGCACATCGCGGCGTACACGATGGCCACCACCAAGACGATCCCTGCACTCAAGCGCCTCCAAAAGGCCCTTGAGAAGAAGTCCCGCCAGTGGAACTCGGTGGTCAAGATCGGTCGAACCCACCTCGAGGACGCCACGCCGCTGACTGTCGGCCAGGAATGGTCCGGCTACGCAGCTGCGCTCGCTGACGCCATCGAAGACGTGGAGCGCGCCACTGCCGGACTGCTGCGTCTCGCCATGGGCGGCACCGCAGTGGGCACCGGGCTGAACTCCCCGGCGGGCTTCGGCGACGAGGTCGCTTCGGTCATTGCCAAACTCACCGGCTACCCGTTCAAGACCGCGGAGAACAAGTTCGCCGCCCAAGGCACCCTTGACCGGATGGTGCGTGCCCACGCCGGACTGAAGTCAGCATCAGTCACGCTGTTCAAGATCGCCAACGACATGCGGTGGTTGGGGTCAGGGCCTCGGACCGGGCTGATGGAGCTCATCCTGCCGTCGAACGAACCGGGTTCGTCGATCATGCCGGGCAAGGTCAACCCCACGCAGGCCGAGGCCATGCTCATGGTGTGCATCCAGATCATGAGCTCAGACGTGGCCGTGCAGATGGGTGGTGCGGAGGGCAACTTCGAACTGAACGCATTCCGGCCCGTTCTCATCAACAACTACCTGCACTCGGCGCTGATCATGGCCGACATGTGTGACCACTTCCGGGAGTTCATGATCGAGGGTGCTGAGCTGAACCGCCCGAAGATCAAGGAGAACATCGACAAGTCGGTGATGATGGTCACCGCCCTGTCTCCCATCATCGGCTACGACCAGGCATCGGTGATCTCCCACTTCGCCATCGATCACGACCTCACCCTTCGCGAGGCCGCACTGAAGAACGGTGTGAGCGAGGAGCTCTATGACCGAGTGGTCGTTCCGATCAACATGACGCACCCCGATGGTGCTGCGCCCAAGACCAAGAAGAAGGCGTCCGCCAAGCGGCCGGCAAAGAAGGCGACCGCGAAGAAGGCGTCGGCGAAGAAGACCACGAAGCGATGAGCACCACGCCGAGCGGCAAGTCCGCACTGATGGCAGAGGTCGGCGATCGGACGTTCTCGGCCTCGTGGACCTCCAACGAGCACCGGCTGCGACGACTCCTCGCCGAGTTCATTGGCACATTCGGGCTGATGTTCGTGCTGTCAGCCGGCGCCGCCATCCTCGTGAAATATGGAGGGGGCGACCCCCCGTCGTATGTGGTGGCCCTCGTGCTTTCGGCGTTTGCCGCGCTGTGGCTCATGGTTGCCATCTTCTTCCTCGGTGACATCTCGTCGCACTTCAACCCGGCCATGACGCTGGCGTTCACCCTGCGCGGCGACATGGGTTGGGTCATGGCGGGCGTGTACTGGATCGTGCAGTTCGCTGCCGCCATTGCGGGGGCGCTCTTGGCCAAATGGTTCTTCGGGCCGCTCGGGAACCTGGCCGCCACCCGTCCACCCGACGGACTGGCGTTGGAGTCGGTGGCGTTCGAGGCACTCCTCACCTTCGGACTGGTGCTGATGGTGCTCGGCATGGCCAACGGCCCCAAGCTCAGTGGGGCGTATGTGCCTTTCGCCGTGGCTGGCTACATCATGGCGCTGGGGTCCCTTGGTGGACCCTTCGAAGGTGCGGCCATGAACCCGGCCCGTGCCCTCGGCCCCGACGTGGCGCTCGGTGAACTCGGCACATGGTGGGTGTACCTGGTCGGACCATGCGCCGGTGCAGTGATTGCTGTCGGTGTCGCCTGGGTACTGCGCGGGCCGGCAAAAGCCCAAGAAGCGCGGGCTGCAATGGGTGATCCCACCGCTGCTGAATGACCAACCACGCCGGCTCGCACAGGCTGGTCACACAGGACGTGGCCGCTAGCGAACAGCGAGGAATGGATCGTCAACAATGCGACTCTCGGCTCCGCTCGGGCCGCGGGGGACACAACCCGCAATCGTGACCCGTCGCATGCGGCGCTCGGCGGTGCCGTAGTCATCGGTGGCGTAATGCATGGTGGCCTTGTTGTCCCAGATCACGACGTCTCCGGCTTGCCAGCGGTGGCGCACCACAACTTCGGGCTGGGTGGCGTGGTCGAACAACAACGCCAGCAACCGGTCGCTCTCCACTCGGGACAACCCGACGAGGTGGCTAGTGAACCCCGGGTTCACGAACAGTGCCCGTCGCCCGGTGGTGGGATGGACTCTCACCACCGGGTGGATGACGGGTGGAACCCCAGCGGCGCGCTCGAGGAGTTCACGGGCATCGTCTCGATGCAGTCCGGTGTCGGCCGGTTCCCCGAAGTAGGCCAGTGGGGTGATTCGATGCACCGCCTCGAGCCCGTCGACGAGGTGACGCAACGGTTCGGACAGTCGGGTGTACGCGCCCCGCAAGTCCGCCCACAGAGTGTCCCCACCGGCGACGGGGCTGACGTCACTGACGAGCACCGACGCTGACGGCGGGGTGCGAGTGAACGTCACGTCGGTGTGCCACGCCGCGTTTCGCCCGCCCTTGGCGCCGTCGAGTTCGAGGATCTCGGGATAGCCGTCCATGCCGGGCACCACCGGGTGTGCGGGGGTGGGTGAGCCCAGGGAGCGCGCTACAGCAACCTGTTCGGCGGGGTTGAGGAACTGGTTGCGAAACACCAACAACAGGTGCTCGTCGAGTTGACCGGCGAGCCAGTCAGCGTCGAGGTCACCAGCGAGGCGCGTCCCGGTGAACTCCATGCCGAACGTGCCAGTCAGCGGCGTGGCGGTGAACGTGTCGGTGAGCGTGGTCATTGGCACACCTCTTCAATCCACAAGTGCTCGTTGTGGCCGTTCACGTGGCGCACTCCGACTCGGAGACGTTGACCTCAAACGGACCGGTCTCGTCGAAATCGACGTAGTAGGTGCCGTCCACATCGGGGGTGGGGATGGTGTCGAGATCGGCGAGGCCCTCAGCCACGGCGGCTGCACCACCTACCCGGTCCAGCCACACCGGGAACGTCTCGGCGGCGGAGCGTTCCTCGGCGAACCGCCTCACCACCCGGGCGACCGCTTCGGGAGCGGTGCGGGCCGGGACCCGCAGCGCCTTGGCACCGAAACGGATCTGCTCATCTGCGACGTGGCCACCGAGGAGCAGCTGGTAGCCAGGGACTGCTTGGCCGTGGGCCCGGCGTTCCACACCGAACAGACCAATGTCCGCCGCATGGTGCTGGCCGCAACTGTTCGTGCAACCGGAGATGTTCACCCGCACACCACCCACCTCGGCGAGACCCTGCTCCTCGAGTTCCTCGCCAATGGCTTTGGCGAGACCGCGTGACTGCGTGATGGCGATGTTGCAGGTATCCGCCCCCGGGCACGCCACGACGTCACGTGCGAGCTCGGCCCCCGGCTGGGCCATGCCGATCGTCTCGAGCCGCGCGTACAGCGGTGCGAGGTCGTCGTCAGTGAGGTTGCGGAACACGACGTTCTGCCGGTTCGACAGGCGCACATCGGCGCCGAACTCGCGCTGGATCGCAGCGAGCGCCCGAAACTGGCTGGCGGTGATGTCTCCGAGCGCGGCGTACGCCACGGCGCTCACCGTGCCGTTGGCCGCCCCACGAATCACGCTCGTCTGCTCCCAACGGGTGAACGGGTCCGCCGACAAGATGTCGACGCGCACCCCTTGGCCGACGGCGGTGACGCTCTGGCCGTCAGGCACACGACCAGCGGGGGCGTCACCCGCTTCGGCGACCTCAGGTGGGATCCCCCCGGGCCACGACGACGAGGCGGGCAGCGTGTGGCGGACCTTGAGCACCCGGCGGCGCACCTCGTCGATGCCGAGGGTGTCCACCAGCCACTTCATGCGGGCCCGCAACTTGTTGTCCCGATTGCCGGCCTGTTCGAACACTCGCAGGCACGCCTCGACAGTGGGCAGCAGATCCTCGCGGGTGGTGAAGTCCTCAAGGGCGAGGGCGGGGTGCGGGTTGGCCCCAAGACCACCGGCGATGTACACCCGGAAACCCGATTCGGTGGTGCCGTCGGGGGCGGTTCGCGTGGTGGCGACCACCCCGACGTCGTTGAACATGGCTTGACCACAGTCGGTGGAGCACCCAGAGAAGTTCACCTTGAACTTGCGAGGCAGTCGCTGGCCGAGCGGGTTGCGCACGAAGTGGCGGAAGGTGGCCTCGGCCCACGGGGTGACGTCGAGGTGCTCGTGGGGGCACGCCCCCGCCAGGTGGCAGGCCATGACGTTGCGCACCGTGTCACCACACGCCTCGCGTGTGGTGAGGCCCACCGCAGCGAGTCGTCGGAGCAGTTCGGGGATGCGACGCAGTTCGACGAAATGGAACTGGATGTTCTGACGGGTGGTGATGTGGCCCCACCCGCGGGAGAACTCGTTGGCGAGGTCCGACATGAGGTCGAGTTGTTCGGGGGTGATGGTGCCCGCCGGCACCTTGATGCGCACCATCTGGTTGGTGCCACCCTGACGCTGGCCGTAGATGCCGTTGTTGAGACGCATCACCCGGAACACGTCCTCTTCGATGTCACCGTTGAGGTACTGGCCGATGGCCTCCTCGAAACGTTCGATGTCGCGTTGTTCCTCGGCGTCGAGGTCACGTGGTTGGGGGGCGGGGGCGATACCGGTCATGAGGGTCCTCGATCTGGTTCAGGTTCCTGGGTCCTCGCCCACTTCGCGCAGTGCGTCGTGGAGGGCACGGCGCAACCGTCGGACGTGGTCGGGGTCGAGATGGGCAATGAGGCCGGTGCCGGGGGCACCGAAGGGTTCGACGGTGAGCACCACCCGCGGCGAAGCGTCGTCGTAGTCGTCACTGATAGCCACCGCCCACGACACCGCCTCAGCGTCCTCGGCGCCGGGCGGCAGGTCGTCGGGCCCGAGTGGTTGGTCGTCAATGGAACGTCGCATCAGCGCACCTGCTCGGTGGTCGACGCCGCCGTCGGGGCGAGATCGAGGGCGGCGACCGCACCGATGACGATGGTGGCCGGGGAGCGCACCTCAGTCACGCCGAGCGCACCGAGCGTGGTCCGCACCGTGGTCTGGTCGGGCCGGGTCCCCCACCGCACGGCGGCCACCGGCGTGTCGGGCGACAACCCCCCGGCAATGAGTCGTTCAGCGATGACGGCGCGTTCGGTGACGCCCATGAGCACCACAATGGTCCCGCCCACCGCAGCAAGGGCCTCCCACGCCACCCCGGTCGAGCCGCCAGTCGCCCGGTGTCCGGTGACCACGGTGAACGCAGCGGAGGCGTGACGGTGGGTGACGGGAACGCCGGCAGCGGCAGGGGCGGCCACCGCCGAGGTGATGCCTGGCACCACGGTGAAGGGCACCCCGGCCTGGGACAGCGCTTCAGCTTCCTCGCCACCGCGACCGAACACGAACGGGTCACCGCCCTTGAGACGCACCACCTCGAGACCTTGGTCGCCGAGATGGACCAACAGCGCGTTGATGAGCTCCTGTGGGGTGGTGGCCCCGGGCCGCTTGCCGACGTCGATGCGTTCGGCACCCGCCGGGGCGAGGTCCAACACA
>Ga0208083_1000224_pt1 | contig 13857 bp, 10 predicted proteins | sample LakMenEpi07Jul09_FD_150677 | JGI IMG/M metagenome (GOLD analysis project Ga0208083, IMG submission 150677) | Freshwater microbial communities from Lake Mendota, WI - 07JUL2009 deep hole epilimnion (SPAdes) | ecosystem: Environmental > Aquatic > Freshwater > Lake > Epilimnion/Euphotic zone ...
CTTCTCCAAGTGGAGTAGAAAGTGAAATTGGCTCGCGTCCATACTTCTGGACCTCCACGACTTTTTCAGGAGTCATGTCGAGCTCTCGTGCTAGCTCTTCAGGAGTTGGCTCACGGCCGAGATCCTGAAGTAGCTGGCGCTGCACGCGAGCTAGTTTGTTGATCACTTCCACCATGTGAACCGGAATACGAATGGTTCGAGCCTGGTCCGCCATTGCACGTGTGATGGCCTGTCTAATCCACCAGGTTGCGTAAGTCGAGAACTTGTAACCCTTGGTGTAGTCAAACTTCTCTACTGCACGAATAAGGCCTAGGTTTCCTTCTTGGATTAGGTCAAGAAACTGCATACCTCTTCCGGTGTATCGCTTTGCCAGCGAAACAACCAAACGAAGGTTTGCCTCTAGTAGGTGAGATTTTGCCTTCTGGCCATCTTTGACAACCCACTTCAAATCGCGTTCCATGTCCCTAGCAAGTTTGCGCTTACCCGCGAGTTTTTCTTCGGCAAACAAACCAGCTTCGATTCTCTTTGCAAGCTCTACTTCGAGCTCTGCATTAAGAAGGGCAACTTTACCAATCTGCTTTAGGTAATCCTTAACTGGGTCAGCAGTTGCACCGGTGATTGTGGTGCTCTGAGTTGGGATGTCATCGTCTTCGGTATGTGAAAGAACAAATCCACCGCCGGGAACAACAACCTCTTCTATTTCATCGGCTGCAGGAAGCTCTGGCTCGACAGCGGTGATATCTACTGCTTCGGCAACGTCAGCGACGATGTCTTCGACGGATTCAAGTTCAATGTCTTCGTCGTCTTCAAGTTCATCATCGAGAAGAGCTTTGCCCTTAGAGCTAAGTTTTCCTGCCTTGCCCTTCAATTCTTTTTTGGAAATCTTGGATGCTGGACCAGTAGATCCCTTAGCTGCCTTGGTGTTTTTTGAAACAGCACTGCCTTTAGCGGACTTTGATGCAGGAGTTGCTTTAGAAGTTTTTGCAGGCGCCTTAGTTGCAGGTTTGACTGATTTAGCAGTTGTCTTAGCCTTGGCTGAAGGCTTGGCGGCAGCTTTTGCTGGTTTGGAAGTTTTTGAAACTGGTTTAGAAGTTTTTGAGGTGGTGGTTGCCTTTTTGGTCTTGAGCGCGCTCTTAGAACCCGCGGTGCGGGCTACTTTTTTTGGAGCTGCAGGAGCTTTTGCCAATTGGTCCTCTCACCGGAAGGCTTTTCCAGGCATTACTAAGACCCATGTCAAGTCGGATAAATCCGTCTGACTGGGTCTTTTCTTATTATGCCACGGTATCTCGAGCTCTTTTGACCCCAAACACCGTGCCTCTAGGTAAACAATGATTCGGCTTTTGCTATTCCTGACCTAGCCTTGAGCCATGCCGCTAGCGATTATCACGGGAGCCAACACTGGCCTGGGCTTCGAAACGGCCCGCGGATTGCTTCAAGTTGGCTTTGAGGTTGTGATCACCAGCCGGAATCTTGAGCGGGGTGAAAAGGCAGTGGCTCGATTAAAGTCCGAGTATCCAAAAGGTCAGATCTCGGCTCTGGCCTTGGACCTATCTAATCAATCGAGTGTAAGAGCCTTCGCGCCAAGGTTTACCCAGGCACAGAAGAAGTGGGACGTGCTGGTTCTAAATGCGGGAGCCAAAGTCCTATCCAGCTACCAGGAAACAGATTCTGGAATCGAGTATCACTTCGGGGTAAACGCGGTTGGACACTTTGCACTAGTTGCTGACTTGCTCGCGCTTCGTGCTGAAGTTGCACGAGTGGTTTCCGTCTCGTCAATAGTTGCAAGGTTCGCACCAAGTGCGCTTGGTCCTGCAGGATCTCCCAAGTCCTATTCAGCAGGAGCAAGCTACTCCGCAAGCAAACTTTCTAACTACTTATTCGCAATCGAGCTACAAAACAGATTCGGGTCAGAGTCATTTAGCTCTTTAGCTGCTCACCCTGGTTTTGCAAGAGCGGAACCCTATGGACCAAAGAGCACAAGATTTTTTGAATCGTTTATGGCTCAGTCAGCGGCCAAGGGCGCTCTTCCAATAATCGAGGCGGCAACGGATAGTTCATTACCTGGAGGCAGTTACCGTGTTCCGAAAATACTTGAGCTCTGGGGTGAGCCCAGCGAAGGAATTGTTCCAAAAATCACTAACCATGAATCACTGATAAAGAATTGGGAAATACTAGAGACCCTGTCGGGTAAAACTCTAGCTCTGTGACTCGTCAGGATTGTTTCGCTGCCTAGAGGCTAAATAGCCCTCAAGTTCAGCAGCTATTTCATCAGCGTTTGGAAGTTTTACAAAAGGCTTTCTGATTGGTGCGCGAGAAGGCCCGGTCACTTCATTTTGATATCCCTGTTCAAGAGTTGAGATCATCTTTTGAAGCTCTGCGTTCTCTGTGATTTGCTCAGAAAGCTTTGCAAGGAACTGCACACCATCTTCGCGAAGATCATCTGTTGGGAAAACCAAACCAGTTGAGGAAGATACCAACTCAAAGGCTGCCACAGCTGCTTGAGGGAAATCGTTGTCTGCGAGATAGTGCGGGCAAAGCAAAACATAACCAACAATCGGCATGCTGGTCTGCGCAACCTTGAACTCGAGAAGGTGCAGCACATTTCCAGGAACCTGGGTTTGTGGTTTCCATTCCGAAAGCTCATTGACAATGTCTTTTCTGTTCCCCGAGACAGTGACACCGATTTCTCGAGTGTGTGGAATAGGAAATGGAATGGCGTGAAGCCAAGTGACGTCTTTTACTTGCAGTCTCTTGATTAGGCGAAGGATTGCATTTGTGAATGCTTCCCACCTGAAATCCGGCTCATATCCGTGAAGAAAAAGGAATGGTTGATTCGCTTCGTCATGGACTAGGTACAGTCCAAGGCTTGCTGGTTCGTAATCTTCGATGTGGTCTTTCTCGAAATACATCACAGGACGCCTGGAGCGGTAATCGAGCAACTCGTCGTTATTGAAGGTCAGAATCTGCGATGTCGAAAGATTCGCAAAGATGTTCTCAGAGAACTGGTTGAGCACTCCCCCGGCATCAGTAAAACCAGTCAGGCCCGCAATCAGGTGAAGACCTGCGGGGACCTCGACCTGATCAAACTCGAACTCGTATAGCGGCTCATTGGACATGATCCAAGTCTAAGCACAAGCTGGAATAGCATGGACGCTATGACAAAGCTGAAGATAACCCTGACCCAAACCTCGCCTGCCACCTCGCGCCTAACCGCTACGGTTATTGGCGTTCAATCCAGCGCTAAGGACTTGAAGCTATTGAAGAACAATCTCGATTCGAAGCTAACGGCGGCAATCAACCTTGAATCCCTCGGAGTTTCCTCCGAGGTCGGATCCATCAAGAAACTTGCCGGTCCTAGTTCTTCGGTTATCGCTGTGGTTGGACTTGGAATAACGCTTGAGATTGATTCGATTCGACAGGCAATGGGGGCTGCAGCCAGAGAGCTTGGCGACTTCGAACACGTTGTTATTGACATTCCATTAACAACTAAAGACCAGGTCCTGGCTGCAATTGAAGGGTTCCAGTTAGGTAACTACGAGTACCTGACATACAAACCAAAAGCGACCAAGAAGGTATTGAGCAAGCTCACACTTCTTACCTCTCTAAAGCCAAGCGCCAGCGAGCTTGCACAGCTAGAAGTCGTGGCCGCTGCGGTTCACCGAACCAGAGACATGGTCAACGCACCAGCTAATGATCTATACCCAGAGGTGATGGTGGCAGCTGCAAAGAAGTTGGTAAAGGGTTTACCGGTAAAGATCAAGGTTTGGGAAGAAAAGGACCTACTGGCCGATGGGCTTGGAGGAATTCACGCAGTTGGAAAAGGTTCTAACCGCCCACCTCGATTAGTAAAACTTGAATACAAGCCAACCGGTGCCAAAATCTCAATCGCGTTAGTTGGCAAGGGCATCACCTTCGACACCGGAGGGCTGTCCCTAAAGCCTGCCGAATCAATGGTCGGCATGAAATACGACATGACTGGCGCTGCTTCTTGTCTTCAGGCATTGATTGCGATTGCGGAGCTGGGGCTTCCAATCAAGGCGACCGCGTGGCTGTGTCTAGCAGAGAACATGCCCTCGGGCAGTGCCACCAGGCCAAACGATGTCATCAAGATTCGAAATGGTAAGACTGTTGAAGTTCTAAACACCGATGCTGAAGGTCGACTAGTTCTGGCCGATGGTTTATCGATGGCTTCTGAAGAATCCCCAGATTACATAGTTGATGTTGCAACTCTTACTGGTGCTGCCACCGTTGCATTGGGAAATAGGTATGCGGGACTCATGGGAGATGAAAAGGCCATAAAGAAGGTGCAGGATGCTGCAGCTACCAGCGGTGAGCTGGTTTGGCACATGCCACTGCCTGATGAGCTTCGACCACTTTTGAACTCAGATATCGCCGACATCGCCAACGTAAAGATTGGAAATCGCGCCGGTGGAATGCTGATTGCTGGTTTGTTCCTAAGGGAGTTCGTTGGAACTGAGGGCAAGAAGGCTCCTTCGTGGGCCCATTTAGATATTGCGGGACCTGCAAACAATGACGGCGCTGCCTATGGACACACACCCAAGGGGGCCACTGGAGTCACGGTTCGAACCCTGGTTCAGCTGGCCCGCGACCTGGCTTGATAACGGTAGTAAACTTAGCCCGCATCCAAAAATCCCTGCTCTAAGGAGAAATTCGCGTGGCCGATCACTCATTTGATGTTGTAATCCTCGGTGGAGGAAGCGGTGGCTACGCAGCTGCACTTCGCTCAGCCCAACTTGGCAAAAGCGTTGCGCTGGTTGAAAGGGACAAACTCGGAGGGACCTGTTTGCACCGCGGTTGTATCCCAACCAAGGCCCTGTTGCACTCAGCTGAAATTGCGGACAACACACGCGAAGCGGAAAACTTTGGAATCAATGCGACATTTAACTCAATCGACATGCCAAAAGTCAACAGCTACCGCGATGGCATCATTGACAAACTTTTCAAAGGCCTAACCGGTCTGGTCAATTCCAAAAACATCACCGTTGTTGCAGGAGAGGGTCGCCTAACCGGGCCTAAGACCGTGACCGTAAATGGCGATAACTACACCGGAACCAATGTTGTTTTGGCAACTGGCTCATATTCCAAGTCTCTTCCTGGCCTTGAAATTGGTGGACGGGTAATCACCTCAGACCACGCCCTCAAATTGGATTTTGTTCCAAAGAGCGTGATTGTTCTTGGTGGTGGAGTCATCGGTGTTGAGTTTGCTTCTATCTGGCGCTCTTTTGGATCTGAAGTGACCATTATCGAAGGCTTGCCCCACCTAGTTCCAAATGAGGACGAAGTAATCTCCAAGGCCCTTGAGCGTGCTTACCGTAAGCGCGGAATCGATTTCAAGCTTGGAGTTCGCTTCAGTGGTGTGGAGCAGACGGACTCATCAGTGACTGCCGTCCTAGAAGATGGAACACGTGTGGAAGCCGAACTTATGCTGGTTGCTGTTGGGCGAGGCCCAAACACCGCTGGTTTTGGCTACGAGGAACAAGGCCTGACTATGGATCGTGGATGGGTAATCACCAACGACCGTCTAAACACCAACCTTCCTGGCGTGTATGCCGCAGGCGATATCGTTCCAGGAGTTCAACTTGCCCACCGCGGCTTCCAGCAGGGAATCTTTATCGCTGAAGATATCGCGGGGCTAAACCCGGTAGCAATCGACGAAGACGGAATCCCCAAGGTCACCTACTGCGAACCTGAAATTGCATCGGTTGGTCTTTCTGAAGCCAAGGCCATTGAGAAGTTTGGGGCTGAGAACGTTTCAACTTACGAATACAACCTGGGTGGCAACGGAAAATCCCAGATTCTTGGCACAGCAGGATTTATCAAACTGGTTCGCAGGAATAATGGTCCAGTTCTTGGAGTCCACATGATCGGCTCTCGCGTTGGCGAGCAAATCGGTGAAGCTCAGTTGATTGTGAATTGGGAAGCCTATCCAGAGGATGTTGCGACCTTGATTCACGCTCATCCAACCATGAACGAAGCCATGGGTGAGGCGCACTTAGCCCTCGCCGGCAAGCCTTTACACGCCCACGCCTAGACTTTAGATAGATAAACAAGGAGTTAGAAACAATGAGCGAATCCGTAGTGCTACCAGCCCTAGGTGAATCAGTCACTGAAGGAACGGTCACCCGCTGGCTAAAGAAAGTTGGCGACAGCGTCAACGTTGACGAGCCCCTTGTAGAAGTATCGACAGACAAAGTAGACACCGAGATCCCATCCCCAGTGGCTGGGGTAATTGAGCAGATTCTTGTTCAAGAAGACGAGACCGTTCAAGTTGGAGCGGTTCTGGTAATCATCGGTTCGGGTTCGGGTTCAGCTGCACCTGCTGCGCCAGCCGCAGCAGCACCTGTTGCTCCTCCAGTAGTGCAGGCTCCCCCAGCACCAGTAGCGCCTCCGATTGTTGCAGCACCTGTTGCTCCTCCGGTTATCGCAGCGCCACCAGTTGTTGTAGCTGCTCCAGTTGCTGCACCTCCTGTTGCACCTCCAGTAGTTGCAGCGCCGGTAATTTCTGTTCCTGCCTCTTCATCAACTGATGCCGGATACGTCACCCCGCTGGTTAGAAAGTTTGCTCAAGATTCAGGTGTAGATCTTTCTCGAGTTTCTGGAACTGGAGTTGGCGGTCGTATCCGTAAAGAAGATGTGATGGCGGCAACTTCTGCTCCAGTTGGATCTTCTGCTGCGCCAGCCGCAGCACACGTGCCAGCGCCTGTTAGCGCACTTCGCGGAACTAGCGAACCAATGTCTAGACTGCGCAAGGTACTTGCCGAGCGTGCGGTTGCCTCAATGGTTTCATCAGCTCAGCTAACAACCGTCGTGGAAGTAGATGTGACTCGAATCGCTGAGATGCGAAAGAGTATCCAAGCTCGCTTCACCGCTGCCACCGGCACCAAGTTGAATTTCATGCCGTTTTTCTTCCTGGCAAGTGCCGAGGCCCTGCGCTCTCACCCAAAGCTAAACGCTTCAATCGAAGGCGAGACTATCAATTACCACCCGAGCGAGAACATCAGCTTTGCTGTTGACACCGAACGTGGTTTGCTAACTCCGGTTATCCGTGATGCGGCGTCGCTTAGCTTGGCTCAGATTGCGCAGCAGATTGCAGACCTAGCTTCACGCACTCGTGAGAACAAGCTAAAGCCAGACGAGATGATGGGTGGAACCTTTACCCTTACCAACACTGGATCCCGCGGAGCCTTGTTTGACACCCCAGTTGTGTTCTTGCCTCAGGTAGCCATCTTGGGAACTGGGGTCGTCCAGAAGCGCCCGGTAGTTATCACCAGCAGCGACGGTCAAGAGTCAATTGCTATTCGTTCGATGGTTTACCTGGCATTGAGCTACGACCACCGACTAGTTGACGGTGCTGACGCGTCTAGATATCTAGTTGACGTAAAAGCTCGCCTTGAAGAAGCAAACTTCCAAAACAACCTAGGGATTTAGCTCCTGCCCTATTTCAACTAGGTTTCCGTTCGCGGAAGCATCAAGGCGATAGTGAAGCTTTTTTGAACGGCCATCGTCGCAGTCGATTTGGCCCTTTACACTTTGAGTCGATCCAAGTGTTTGTTGGATCTCAAGAGTGAGTGTTCCAAGTTCTGATTGCACCAGCACTTCCGCTGAGCTAGTTGATCCACGTCCTTCGAGACTTGCTGCTACCCAATCTCTAAGTTCACCAGCGGAAAGATCCAAGGCACAAGAAATCTCTGGTTGCTTTGCATCATCCAAGATTTCTTGCTCTGGAACTACATTCGGTACTAAAAGCAGCCCCAAGCTCAACAGCGCTATCAACATCGGCCCTACTAAGTTGCGAAGTTCGAACTGCTTTTTCGTTCCCGCAGATACAAAGCCAACCTCAGGTAGATGTACCTCTTCGCTAGCGCTCTGTTTGGCTAGTTTGTTGAGGCCCGAAAGAATCTTTCGAGTCCTTTGACTATCAGGCGAAACTAGCCAGATACTTCCAACTTCTATAAGTGAATATTCAATTTGTGATTCGTCAAACACTTTGGCAATAGTTGGCCAACTGGGGCCAAGTGTTTTTCCACGTGTGAGTAGATATTCAGAGCCGAGTTGATCGTGAGCTTGGTAGATACGGATGCTGGGAGCGGAAATGGGTTTTCCCAGGTAGTACCCTCGGGCAACCAGTAAACGCGCATGTGTCTGCCTCATGGCCTTAAGCATCCCAAGGCACCCCGACCTTTAGTAGATGGGATTTGCTTCTTGGGATAACTCTTAGACTTGAGAAGTGCCGGAATTTCTAACCGCAGGACTTGATCCCGATTTCGTGCCATACCTTGATGGGCTAGCCCTCCAAAGAACCATTCATAAAGAAGTAGCCCAAGGCACTAGGCCAGATACTTGCATTTTGCTTGAGCATGAGGGTGTTTACACCGCCGGCAAGCGCACCGAGGATTCCGAACGACCAGACGACGGCACAGAAGTTATTGACGTTGACCGCGGCGGAAAGATTACTTGGCACGGTCCAGGTCAGCTGGTTGGCTACCCGATCATGAGACTTCCTAACCCAATCGATGTGGTCGGATACGTTCGCTGGCTCGAGCAAATACTTATAGATATATGCGCTGACTTCGGTCTTGAAACCGAGAGAGTAGAAGGTCGATCAGGAGTCTGGGCGCCAGTTGGCGGAACGCACCTAAAGATTGCCGCAATTGGCATAAGGGTTGCCGATCACACCACAATGCACGGTTTTGCTCTGAATTGTTCAAACTCGCTCGATCCCTACGACACCATCATCGCCTGCGGCATCAAAGACGCAGGTACCAGCACAATTTCTGCCCTAACCGGCAAGCTAGTCACCCCAGCTATGGCAGCCGAGCGGGTAAAGGCACGTCTTCGAGACATTGCTAAAGTTGAGCTATGACCCAGACCGATCCTGGAACTAAGCCTGTAAAGAAGATGCTTCGCATCGAGGCAAGAAACTCTGCCGTTCCGATCGAACGCAAGCCAGAGTGGATCAAGACAGTTGCGAAAATGGGCCCTGAGTACCAGGCCATGCACAAACTGGTCAAATCTGAAAACTTACACACCGTCTGCCAGGAAGCGGGATGTCCAAACATCTATGAGTGCTGGGAAGATCGCGAAGCAACATTTTTGATTGGGGGATCCCAGTGCACCAGACGGTGCGACTTCTGCCAGATTGATACCGGCAAGCCAGTAGCTTTCGATCCAGACGAGCCTAGAAGAGTCGCGGTCTCTGTCCGTCAAATGGAGCTTCGCTACGCAACCGTCACTGGTGTTGCACGAGATGATCTTCCAGATGAAGGTGCCTGGCTCTATGCCCAAACCATCAAGCAAATTCACAAAAAGTCTCCAGGCACCGGAGTTGAGATCTTGGTTCCAGATTTTTCCGGAAAGCCGGAATTACTCCAGAAGATCTTCGATGCTAAGCCAGAAGTTTTCGCACACAACGTTGAAACAGTTCCAAGGATTTTCAAGGAAATCAGACCAGCATTTAGTTACGAGCGCTCCCTTGATGTATTGACCCAGGCCCGCAACGCAGGCATGGTCACAAAGTCCAACCTGATTCTTGGAATGGGCGAGACTCGCGAAGAGATCTCGCAGGCCATGATTGATTTGTTTAACGCCGGCACTGACATCTTGACGATTACTCAGTATCTAAGACCCACACCAAAGCACCACCCGGTAAATCGTTGGGTAAAGCCGCAAGAGTTTGTTGAACTGAAGGAAGAAGCTGAAGCACTTGGCTACCTAGGAGTACTAAGCGGTCCCCTGGTTCGCTCTTCTTATAGAGCCGGCCGACTATGGGCTCAGTCCATGAACAAAAAAGGTCTTCCCGTTCCGGCAAACCTCCAGCATCTGGCCGACGCAGCAGCCAAAGATGGCTTCGCGCAGGCCGTCGCTTAAATAAAATAAGGAAATCATGGCAGAAAAAGCACCAAAGGTTCAAAAAGAGCCAGGCAAAATTAAGCAGCTTTGGCAGGTCTATAAGCTCACCGCGAAATCCGATAAGAACTTTGTACTTGCCGGCACCCTTGGTTTCATTGCTCCGCTAGCAATTGGTGTTCTGGCTATCGTCTTGTTCTTCAGAGATTCTGCACTTACTGTTTTTCTCTGGTCAATAACCACACTTTTGTTTAGCTTCCTAAGTGCCCTAACTGTTTTGTCACGCCGAGCTGAAAAAGCTGCCTTCATGCGCATAGCAGGCCAGCCAGGAGCGGTCGCAGCCGTTATAAGCTCAACCCTCAAGCGCGGATATTCAACCAGTGACATGCCAGTAGCGGTTGATCCAAAATCCAGAGACGCCGTCTATCGGGCCGTTGGTAAGGCAGGAGTGGTCCTGATTGCCGAGGGCAACTCCGCTCGAGTCAGACAGCTAATCGAGGATGAAAAGCGCAAGGTCTCAAGGGCGATTCCAGGAGTGACAATTCCAGTGGTCTGGGTCAATCAAGACCCTTCTTCGACCCCGCTGCACGCGCTAACTAAGACCATTTACAAGCTCAAAAAGGCCCTGAATCGCAGCGAGATTTCGATTGTGAACAAGCGTTTGGCGGGTCTTGGCCTGAACATACCTATCCCTAAGGGCATTGATCCAAACCGGATGCGCCCCGGCCGCCGGATGTAAGTTTTACATTCCTGAAACATTTCAAGAACTTTCTGAAACATCCTTCTAGCTAGAGTTATGGCTAATCGGAGCTTTCAGCAACCGCCAAGACATAACCGAAGGGAACCAATCATGTTCAAGACCGCCTCAGAAGTCGTGAAGTTCATCAAGGATAACGACGTCAAATTCCTAGATGTTCGATTCACCGACCTGCCTGGAGTTCAGCAGCACTTCAACCTACCTGCTGCAATGATCGATGAGCAGTTCTTTATTGATGGCCAGCTGTTCGACGGATCTTCAATTCGCGGTTTCGCTTCGATTCATGAATCAGACATGCAGCTTATTCCTGATGTCACAACCGCTTACCTGGATGCTTTCCGAGTTGAGAAGACCCTGATTATGGTCTTCGACATTTACAACCCAAGAAACGGTGAGATCTACGGTCGCGACCCACGTCAGGTTGCTAAGAAGGCTCAGGCATACCTGAACACCACAGGTCTAGCTGACACTGCTTATTTTGCTCCAGAAGCAGAGTTTTTCATCTTTGATGATGTTCGATACGAGAACAAGCAGAACACCGCCTACCATTTCATCGACAGCTCAGAAGCTGCTTGGAACTCCGGCCGCAAAGAAGAAGGCGGAAACCTCGCCAACAAGACCCCTTACAAGGGTGGCTACTTCCCTGTCTCCCCGGTTGACCAGCATGTAGATATGCGAGACCAGATCGTTCTAGAGCTTGAGGCAGCCGGTCTTTCAGTTGAGCGCAGCCACCACGAAGTTGGAACTGCAGGTCAAGGAGAAATCAACTACCGCTTCGACACTTTGCTAAATGCAGGCGATGACATTCTGAAGTTTAAGTACATCGTGAAAAACGTTGCTCACTCATTTGGCAAGACCGCAACATTCATGCCTAAGCCACTATTTGGCGACAACGGTTCTGGAATGCACGTTCACCAGTCACTCTGGAAAGACGGTAAGCCACTGTTCTATGACGAGTCTGGCTACGGCGGACTAAGCGACATGGCACGCTGGTACATCGGTGGAATCCTAAAGCACGCTCCAAGCTTGCTAGCTTTCACTAACCCAAGCGTGAACTCCTACCACCGTCTAGTACCTGGCTTTGAGGCTCCAGTGAACCTGGTTTACTCTGCTGGAAACCGCTCCGCTGCAATTCGAATTCCGATGACCGGAACTAACCCGAAGGCAAAGCGAATTGAATTCCGTGCTCCAGATGCATCTTCAAACCCATACCTTGCATTCGCGGCAATGCTGATGGCAGGACTTGATGGAATCAAGAACCGCATCGAGCCACACGAGCCAGTGGACAAGGACCTCTACGAACTGCCACCAGAGGAAGCCAAGCTAATCCCTCAGGTTCCAGGAACTCTAGAAGAAGTGCTTCAGGCTCTCGAGAAGGACCACGACTACCTGCTTGCAGGAGACGTATTCACCAAGGACCTAATCGAAACTTGGATCGACTACAAGCGTGAGAAGGAAATTGCGCCTCTTGCAATGAGACCTCACCCTTACGAGTTCGAGCTTTACTACGGCGTTTAGTCGAAGAACAACTTCTCAAAAACAGCGCGTCCGCGACGGGTGGCAGCTAGATAGTCTTGCTCAAGACTGCTAGCTCCCCCTCGCGGATAGCCATTTAACCGAGCTATGCCCTCGAGCTGCTGCCTATCCAATGGCAGCACATCTGTTCTTTTGTTCAGGTACAGCATCGCATTTGAGCGAATTGAAGAAGATAGCACCCAAGCCTCTTTCAATACTCTGGCATCGGAATTATTGATCAAGCCACAAGCTTCCATTTGCTCCAAGGCCGGGAGGGTGTGAGGGGTTTGGATTTGTGGGTTTGCGCTGGCGTACTTCAACTGAAACAACTGCACAAGCCATTCGACATCGCTAATGGAACCTCTGCCAAGTTTTAGGTGGCGCTTAGGGTCTGCTCCCTGCGGAAGTCTTTCAACTTCAACTCGCGCTTTGATTCGGCGAATTTCAACAACGGCGGCCTGCTCAATTACTTCTGGGTATCGGTACTGGTCGATCAACTCAACGAACGCCGAGGCTATTGCCTGCTCACCAGAAATAAGTCTTGCTCGAAGAAGTGCTTGGGATTCCCAGGTGCCTGCCCAGCGTTTGTAATAGGCGGCATAAGAATCGATCGAACGGACGATCGGACCATTTTTGCCTTCTGGTCGTAGGTCCAAATCAAGCTCGAACTCCAAGCTTTGATCTGCTGAGAGTCTTCTAATTTCCGAAACAAGGATCTCGGCCTCAGCTTGAGCTTTGTTGACATCGTCTCCAAGCACCCGGTAAACGAACATCACATCGGCGTCAGAACCAAATCCAAGTTCGGCTCCTCCGAAGCGACCCATAGCAACTATTGCCAGCTCGTGACACAGGGGGCCCTGTTTTTCAATCAGGAACTTAGTTGCAATTTCCTGAATTGCGATCAGGTAGCTTTCGGTTAGGTCGGTCAGGCCCTGTGAGGTGCGCTCAAGATCAATGATTCCAAGAGCTGCACCCATAGCCACTCTCAGAGTTTCCTTGCGTCTGATGGCTCGAATGCTTGCTGCTGCCAGTTCAGCATCCTCGTGTCTGGAAACAATTGCTTCGAATTGTGCATTTAGGGAATCGAGGGTGTCTGGCTCCAGTTCGTCTTCCCTATCGAACCATGCTGCCGCCTCCGGCATCTTTTCAAAAAGACTTGTGGCTAAACGACTAGTTGAGAAAACCTGAGTCATTCGCTTGGCTGCTCCGGAAGAATCTCGAAGCATGCGAAGGTACCAGTGCGAATCCCCTAGGTCTTCACTGAGCCTTCTAAATGCCAACAGCGCAGCGTCTGGATCGGTACCTTCTGCAAACCATTGAAGTAGGACCGGCAAGAGTTGTCTTTGGATTGCCGCTCTTCTTGATAAACCAGTTGTTAGTGCACTGATGTGAGCCAGTGCCCCTTTGGTATCGCCGAATCCAATTGCAGCCAGGCGGTCCTGAGCCTGTGCACTGGTGAGCTCAAGATCTTCTTGGCTAAGTCCTGAAACTGCGCTTAGAAGTGGTCTATAGAAAAGTTGCTGATGAAGATCTCTAACCTCAAGTTTGACTTTCTCCCAGCGGGTGATTAGTTGCTCGGCAGTTAGCTCGACAGATACCGCACGTGCGATGCTGCGCCTAGCGCGCTCGTCAGTTGGCATCAGGTGGGTTCGACGCATTGCCGAGAGCTGGATGCGGTGCTCCAGCAGTCTTAGGAAGCGGTAGTGAGCACTAAAGCG
>Ga0208083_1000231_pt1 | contig 13299 bp, 5 predicted proteins | sample LakMenEpi07Jul09_FD_150677 | JGI IMG/M metagenome (GOLD analysis project Ga0208083, IMG submission 150677) | Freshwater microbial communities from Lake Mendota, WI - 07JUL2009 deep hole epilimnion (SPAdes) | ecosystem: Environmental > Aquatic > Freshwater > Lake > Epilimnion/Euphotic zone ...
TGGTCTTTGTCTATCAATAATAGTTTCTGCAGGAGTTCTTTTTATATCAATAAGATCGTTCATTATTTTATGATATGGGCCCACTTTCTTATCAGTAGCCAATCTCATAGCAATATTCTTTTTTTCCTCAAAAGTTTTGCCTTTTTTCAAAGCATTTTTTACATCCTCTGCATCTTGTCCACCATAGTTTTCTAAACGAGAAATAAGATCTCTAGCTTTAGTAGGGTTGTTAAAAGCTTCTTTTACTTTAGGAATCCATTTAGAAGAATAACTATCTTTATTCCAAAGCTCATTTCCAGAAACAGGCATTGCATTATAATCAATATATCCTGGTTGTTTTGCTCTTATTAAAAACTCTTCTGTACCATCTTGAGCTGTCTGTAGTTTAGCTCCAAACTTAGCTTTTTTAATTTGTCCTTTAGCAAGAGCATCAGACTCCAGTCCTAATTCTTCTGCTGTATCAAGAATTGCATTTTGCACTTGAGCTGCTGTTTGTTTTTTCTGAGCTATATTTTTTAATTTCATATCTGCACCAATTAAATTTGCTTGTAAAGCATTCATTTCTAATCCGTCAAAAGGAGTGTAAACATCTAAATTGTTCACTCTTTCTGTAGACTTATCTATAATTTTATTTTGTTTAGCTTCTGTTTTGGAAATATCATTAATGTAATTCTTAAACTTCTTCCCTTTAGCTTTTGGATCTTGTAAAGCTTCTACACCATATTTAGGGATTTGCATATTTCCATATACCACCATGCTTTGTTCACCACCATCTTCCATCTTAATAGCTGGTTCACCTCTTTCCACTTCTACAGGGTTATCGCCATATGTCACCCCTATACCAGATTGTCCTTTTCCATTTGTTTCCTCATGTGATTGTCCTCTGAACATCACAGTTTCTCCTGTTCCAGGGAGATATGGATTTTGAGAAATGGGTTCTGCATACCCACCCCAATGGGTTTGAAGCTCACCTCCCATTTGAAACTGATCTTGAGGGAATGTATAATTTTGTGTAATATGTCCTCCAGAGCGTAATGTATTCATTGTTCTATCTGGAGCAAAAAGATCTTTAACATCATATTCACCAAATTTAGCTAAGACTTGTGGTTGCCAATCATTTGATACATATCCTCCATCTTCCATGAAAGAAGAATATTGGTTTTGAATATTTTGTCCTGTTTGTTGGTAAGCAGCTCTTAGTGTATTATCTTCAGCTTGTTTTTGAAATCCTCTAAGTTTTTCTGCATCTTGTGCTCCACCTAAAGCATTTCCAGCAACACCTCCTAAAAGTCCCCCCACCATTCCACCAACGGGCCCAAAAAACGCTGTTCCTATTGCAGATCCTACACCTTTACCTATAGAAGCTTGGCCAGAACTTTGGAAATAATCTCCAAACTCTGCTGTAGGAATATGTCCACCATGTCTAAATTGTTTTACATCTGTATCATTTAAAGGCTCATATCCAAGATCATCATAAAGAGTACCAGGATTGTACATGTTTTGTATCTCTGTTTGGTTACCACCAATTTGTGCACCAAACTCAGCCGCTAAGAAATTACTTCCGCCACCATAACTAGGAGCCATTTGTTCTGGTTGTAAAATAGTATCTTCAGGTCTAACATATTTACGTCTCACTTTTTCTGGACGCATTTCAGCAGCTTGTGCTGTAAGACCTGTCACTTGAGCATATTGATCAGCTTTTTTAATATTTTGTTTCTGCTGTTTCATTTCACCAAAACCTTTCATTATATCTCCTGCAGAATCAACAAGGCCAAGCCCTGCTGCACCAAGCCCTTTTGCAAATCCTGCGCCACCTTTTCCTAAAGCTCCTGCAGGTCCTACATTCATAATTTTTCCAGCTGTTCCAGATCCTCCAAAAAGATCTAATGCTTGACTACCCAATTGATTACCACTCATTCCACCAAAATTTCCAGACCCTCCTGTAAATATACTACCAAGTCCACCTAGAATATTTCCTATTTGACCTGCTTGTTGATTATCAGTTCCTCCTTTAGCTCCTAATAAAGAACTTCCTATACCTGTTAAGGCATTCATTCCCATTTGGGCTTTTTTTATTTTCTTACCTGTTTTAGCCTTGGCCATATCATTATAATTTGTAAAGTTTGTTAATTGGTCTAATTTTTTTAGTTGACCTCTGTCTTGAATAGATCCACCGTCTTCCATTTTCTTTTTAGAATTCTTTTGTATAAATTCTTTTCCATAATAAGGAACACCCATTCTTCCATAATCTTCTGGTTTAATAAATACAGTGTCTCCTTGAGGTGTTTCATATCCAACAAAAGCTCCAGGACCATTAGCATAAGGTGTTGAGGCATATACAGGAGTTCCTTGATTATAATTAGTTTGGGGAGTAGAAATTGTTGATTGAACAACTGGTAAAGACTCTTGTTTAGTTTCTTCCTTTTTAATGTCTTTTTTTGGTTCAGATTTTTTATAGATAATAGGTTGTAATGGTTTTTTATAGATTAAGTTAGGGTCTTCTCTTTGAGGATATATCATATTTGTAGGATATATACCAGTATTCAATGATTTGTTTAAAAGATTAACTCTTTCTTTAAAGTTCTTAGGAGAACCATATGAATACCCAGACATCTCCTTAGTACTATTTATAGCTTCTATTATATCTTTTTTAGAGACTTTTGTCTTTCCCCAATTTTTATCAGGTTTATAATCTTTTACATCATACTCATCACTATTATACTCAACAAAAGCTTTTTTACCTCTATTATATAGATTTAAACTATCAGTATAAGCTCTAAGTCTTGAATCATTAGGATTGTCTGTAAATATAGGAGTGCGACCTCCTTTTTGCATCATTGGATATTCTATTACAGAATCTCCTTCATATACATAATCTTGGTTTGGATACATCATTTGTGTATCTCCTGTATTGCTTACACCTAAAACAGGATAGTTTACACCTTGCATGGTTATTTCATTGGAAGGTATTTCTGTTATTTTTCCTGGATGAGCCCATTGTCCTCTTGGGTCTTTTATTATTTTAGAGCCTTTCTTGCTTATAGTTTTTGGTCTGAAATCAAGACCTTCTTGATAGAATTTCATTTCCTTACCATTCTGCGCACTAGCTTTTGTTTTCTTAGCATAAGGACCATTACTAGGAGCAGGACTATTTGTACGTGCATACATCATTCCTACAGAACCAGGAAGATTGCCACCCATTTGAAACTGTCCCCCCCATGCAGGAGAATAATTACGTCCAATAGTGTTATACCCATCTCCTACAAAATTTGGAGATAGGTTAATAGAATAATCGTTATAGTTTAACTCTTTATCCTTTTTTACTTTCTTTTGTATAGGTTTCTTTGCCATTATTTATAACTAATTTGAGCAGGTGCCACAATAAATTGAGAGATTAAATGAGCATCAGCTCTATCATCTAATATATGTCTTATTTTTAATTCTTTAGCTCTTAATGGTTCCTTTTTAAAGCTTCTCTTAGAATAGTCCATATTAGGTTGGTTAATTATTTTATCCACTGATAAAGACTCACATCCTGTTGAGAACAAAGGTATAGATTTATTCTTCACTAAAGACCAAAATGTATTGTATTGGTAGAAGTTATCAGACTTAGTAAAAGTTATAGTTTTACTTTCTGCATTATATAAAGGATATTTTAAATACTCTTTTAAGTTGTTTTTTGGTTTAGGCACTAGTTCTAAAAGTCCTGTGCTCTGTTGACCATTGTATAAAACAGCTTTATTAAAATAAATATTGTTTATTTCTATTTTAGCATTGTTATTAAACACCCCATCTGGAATAGGAAGATATTGATACACTTTTGTATAATCCTTAACATTCTGTAATATCTCATCTTGAAATTGATAAGAAAATGGATATTCAATTACATACGGTTGTATATCTCCGTAGTAAATATTATAAATTAATGTATTAGTTAAATGTCTCCATAAAGAAGCTGTGTTTGTATTTGTAAATTTTATATTAGCCACCTCATCCAAATAAAGCTGTTTAACAGGAATATTAATTCTTGCTTTACATTTTCCTGTGGATTGTATTACAATAACAGTAACAGCATCATCAACACTTGCTGGAAACCCTGCAATAAGATTGTCCTTAGAAACATCAGTTCCCAATACATTCCCATAGTTATCTGAGATTGTAAAAGGACCTGTTCTAGTACCAGCCTTTGTTAATTTTATGAGTATTGTTTTAGACATTTATATATATTAAACTTTTATTTAAATTAAGGGGCAACATTTAAATGTAAGACTGCCACTCTTTGTCTAGTTTGTCCGTTAAACTGTGTAAAAGAACCTACAACGTACACTAAATTCTGTGCTTCATTTATTTTTATACTCCTAACAAAAGTTGAAGAATCTGTGTAAAATCCAGTGGAAATAGGCCAAGAGTTATCATATGTTCCGTTTGAATTTATTTTTACAATTCCTCCAGAAGTGTTGCCATTGTAACTTGTAAACTTACCTCCTATAACTATTTTACCATTAGACTCCCCACTTAATGCATATCCTAAATTAGAAGTGGATAGATAAGAACCAAATCCAGATCCAGCATTAGTTTTAAATGTATTATTAATTGTGTTATCTGTATTAATTTTAACAGGAACAATCCAATAATTTGGGGAGCCAGTATTATTTTCTCCTACCGTTATCACTGAATTATCAATAGTTTGATGTGTAACTGTTGGGTAAGCACTTGTACTAGGGTCTAAATTATAATTCACTATAAAACTTCCTGTGGAACTTATCTTAAATATTTTTGATATTACTGTTCCATTATAGTTATTAATATTGGCCCCAGTAATTATAATATCTCCATTATTTAAAACTTCTACTGAACCAGCCTCGTTATTAATCCCAGTGCCTGTTACTAAAGTGGTATCTATACCTCCATTTGTATCCACTCTAACAATACGATTGGCAGAAGAACCATTATAATTAGTAAATGCTCCTACTATTACTATTTTACCGTCAGTTTGAATATCAATATCTCTCACTTGTCCTGTAAATCCTGTACCATATACAAAAGAAGAATCTATTGTACCGTCAGAATTTAATCTAATTATACTATTGGCAACAGTACCATTATAACTTGTAAAAGCTCCTCCAACTAAAATTTTATTATCTGATTGTATTTTAACTTTATACACTCTTCCATTAAATCCACTTGTTAATCCAGTGAATGTTGGGTCAGGAACCCCTGAAGAATTAAATCTAATTATTCTATTATATGTAACACCATTGTAAGCAGTGAAATCTCCACCAACAACATAATTATTATTAGAATCATAATCCACTGTCCATGCGTCATTATTTAATCCTGTACCACTGTTAAAACTAGTGAGTATTTCAGCTGGTAATGTAGTGGTAGTAGTTGTAGTGCAACTTCCTTCACCATCTATTACAGTGTCTGGGCCAACATGCCAGCAAGTAGTTCCGTCATATATCCATTTATTATTAAATAGCAATACAGGAAATTCTAATGCTGGATCATAATAAACTGTACATCCTATTCCAAAACTACTTCCACAACTACTATAAACAGTTAATGATGAACCATAACATCCAGGATCTGGAATACAACCTTCATTATATCCAGCTATTGCTTCACAACAAGTGTCCTGTCCACCATAACCAACACAAATACAGTTACTAAGATCTGTTACAACCACTGAAGTAGTTGCTGCAACTGTATAAACACCGCTTAATACAGTGGTTACAGGAGCTGCTGTAGCTGTTATTATTGAAAAATCAGTAATTGTTCCACCGCTAACATTTGTAGATATACCATCAACTGTTATTGTAATAGTTGAACTATCAACAGGAACATTAAAACCCCTAAAATTTGAAGTATTCCACGCAGTGAATGTAGTATTCTCTTTCACTGCTAAACTACCACTTGATGGTGTATCAACATCTAAAGTTTGAAGGTTACCACTAACATCTGTGTAATCTATGTATAAACGACCATCAACAAAATATTCCCCTGCTAAATCTGCTTCAGATAAAGACCAATTTATTGTAGAAGGAGGAGGACATGTAAAGAAATTATACAACATTCCTTCTGGTCCAATTAAATAATAATTTGTACCATCGCTATAATATAATGTACCACCGTTAAAAGGAATTGTACATGCTGGATCAGTATAAAAAATAGTGAGATCTACTGTTAAACTAGATGTAGTGGTATAATATGTTGTTGTTGGGCCTTCAGGATATAAAGAACAAGCTTCAAACTCTGTTCCACCTGAAGGTCCTAATACTACAGGATAGTTACTACAATTAATTTCTATAGATTTTACCGTTATGTTAGAAGGATTGTTATGGTCTCTAACAGCAATATACCAAGTTCCATTATCCACCTCATCGTTTTGTAAATGAGTGACATTAAGACTAAACACTCCATTTATTGCTCCACTTTCACTAGAATAAGGGAAAGAGTTTATATCATATTCTCCACTACCGCCAGTAATATATCCTTCTGGATAAACTCCTGTAGGGCCCACTGAGATTCTTCCACAACCATTTCCTACACATATACAAGTGTAAACAAAAGAAAAATCAATTGGTATTGGAACTGTTGTAGTAGTAGTGGTTGTAGGAGGAAGTTCTTCAAAAGCAAGAGCTTCAAGATCGCATCCTCCATTTATTCCTGAATAAAAGAAATTATTTTCTGCTATGTAAAAGTTTGGAATATAACTGTGAAAGCTTACCCAACTTTTGGTGTTCATGTTAAAAGAAAGTGTCCAAGATTTATTACAGAAATAATTTGTATCAGACAGACTCACTACATCTTTAAATGTAACACCATTTACAACTCTTTCTACATAAAAATCTTTTGTTGCTTCGTCATATTTAATATTTGAACTTTGAGGAATATAATCAAATTTTGATATAATCACTCTATCAAACTTACTATCATACACTCCATGTAACCCAATTCCATTAAAGTGATTGTCTGTGTCTACTGTTGGATAGTATCTGAGTATTTCAAAAGCTAAATGATCCGTAAAAAACTTATTCATTCCAAGCCCAAAAGCAGAAAGATCTGATGCCTGGTTACCAGTAATTAAAAATATTTGTCCTCTTTTAGCATCAACAGTAATTTGTCCTTGAGGAATTTTTAATAAAAATTTATTTTGACTTCCTACATATCCAAGATCTGTTTCAGCAAAATCAATTGGAGGAGCTGATTTAAATAATGTATCATTACCTAAATAAGCTGCTTGTGGATTGCTTGTTTGTACAGTAAGCATTGTATTGTAAAGCAAAGACTTGTTTTCAAATCTTGCTAATACAGCTTTATTTTGAATACCATCTAATGATGTTAGTTTACCAAAATTTTGTGGAAAATCAAAATAAGAAGTTGCACTATAGTTCAACCAGTTATTCACTCCTGAGTTTGTAAAACTCTCCTGTTGATCAGAATATATTGCCCTGAAAGGAAAAGTTGTAAAACACACTTTAGGTTCCCAGTTATTAGGAAGATGCGAAAAAAGATTTTCCTTGTTTTGTTTTGAATATGTTACGTTGTAATAATATGTATTATCTTGAGCAATAGGTACAACTGACTCTTGTAGCCAGTTATCAGGAATACCTGTACTTACATGTGGATAAAAATCTCCTTCTTGGTTGTTAAATGCTTGTCTAAGGTCTACGTTAATAGAAGATTCCACATAAAAGTATGGAATACCATAAGCATATAAATACATTTTTCCATCATAATAAGTTCTATTAGGATTTACAACAACAGGAGGCCCAGGTGTTGGTGCAGGAAGTTGACTATTAGGGCAATCAAAATTGTGAGCTTTAATAGATATAATATTCTTCATTACAGTGCCTCCTGTTGGAGTGTAGTCACTAAGAATAGATCTAGAAGAAAACCAATATTTAGGGTAGGCTATATTTCCCACCTCATCATAAAATATATCTGAATCATCTGGAGCATTCACTCTATCATCTATAAATAAAGGAAGTTTAGTTTTAAAAGCAAACTTTCCTATAAAAGTGTCCCCACCAAAAACTGTATCTATTGAAGGCTGCCCATTAAGAATATTATCTATTTCTATATTTCTTTGGAAACCTGTATCAATTGTGTCATATGAATATATTTGTCCCCATTGGTTAACAAATATATTTTTCATTGATCCGTAATAAGAGATAACATCAATATGCCTTTCCTCGCTAGGAGTGGAACATTTATCATCATCAGAAGCTACAAATCTAGAATTATCTGTAAAAAGACTCACCCCTACAGGAGCAATAGAAGGACTTTTATCTGGAAATGGAAGAGGTGTTACAACATTACCATTTCTAGTTTCTATAGTTTTTAAAAATACAGAAGACTCTCTATTATAATTATTTATATTTATACCATTAGTTTCTCCTATAGCCTGTACTCCCTCAAAAATATACTGAGCAACCGCCAGAGGTCTTTGTTTCACTCCTACATTATTGATTATATCAGCACTATAATCATAGCTAGCAATAGAGTTAAAAGAATATGCGTAATTTCTTCTTGTAATACCGTTAATATAAATTTGTAGATAAGCCTGATAAGCAGTGAATAAAACTAAAGGATCTAATGTTCCTGTTATAGAAGCTATTTCTGTACTAGAGTTTAATGCATCCTTTTGAGCCTCTTTTGTTAATAATTTATATAAAGCATGTTCTCTAACTTGTACAAAATGAGCCTTTCCGCCACCAAGAATAATATTTTCTAATTTAAGGACATTCCCTAAATAAGGTTGTCCAAATAAAGTTTCTGGAGAATTAAACACATGTCTGTATTTAGAATCATCAGAAGAAAATCCCTCTAATTCAGGTGTAATGTAATAATCTGATAATGGTATAGTGGTAGACTCTGTAAATGTTACAGTGCCTGTTAAAGCTATTGGGGTGGATAGAGATGTAATTGTAATAAGAGTACCAGCAGTCATGTTAGCTGTAATAGGTGTATTTGTGTAACAATCTGTATATTGATATGTACCACTTACACTAGGTGTGCCTGTATACACCTTACACTCATCTTTGTAGGCATTACTTTTTGAAAGTATAAAAGGATCTTTTCTAAGATCGTTATATGGGTAGTTTGGATAATAATAGTCTGTCCCCTCTCTATTGTATTTCCCTACATTCCTTAATATCCCTTTAGATATAATGGATTTGTTTGTACTTCTATCTCCTCTAACAATTTTAAAAGCAACAATACTTTCTTTTTGTTCTTTTGTTAAATTAGATGTATATATTAATTGAGAAACTTGTTGAATATCTATCCTCACTCCTATTGGGAATATAGCATCATTTTGCATCACTGGTGAAAAACCTGGTCCTAATGAATAAACAGGACTTTCAAATATAGGACTAACTAATACATCAGGAAACTTATGGTGCCTAATTGGTTGATCTGCTAATTCACCCCATACATCTATATTACAAGGATATTTTTCTGTAGATTCCCAATAAGCAAACTCTCCATATTGATATGGACCTTTATATGTAATTTTATTTAAAGCTGCTAAGTATTCAGGATTAAAACCTGTAACAGATGCTGTATTATAAATTTTCCAATAAGCACTATATCCTACACCACCAGATTCAAATTCAGGGTCTCCAACAAAATCAGGGTTTGTTGTAGGCACTAATGGTTCAGAAGTTTCATTAAATGTAATAGCTCTTCCAGGAATATGAAACCCATCTGTTTGTTTTCCATTTTTTAATAAAAAAACAATTTCAAATGCATACACTTCATCCCTTAAATATCCTCTATAATTAGTGGCATTTAACTCATCAGCGTATGTTTCAGTGTTAGGAATTCTATAAGATTGCCATTTAAGATCTATTTGATTAGCAATTTGTTGATAGTTAATTCTATCAATAGATGTAAGACCGTCCCACACTAGTACATCCTGCACTGTTGTAAGATCTTCTGCTATTTCATAATAAGGAAATTTTTCAAAAATGTCATTAATTGTAAGTCTAATTTGTGTTACATTTTGACCAGTGTAGGTAATCTCTCTACTAACATTATTTATAAAATATGTTCCAACTAATTCTACGGAAGAAATAGCATTAACGGTTTTTATCACTGCTAAATTAAAATATTTAAACAGTCCTGATATATCTAAATTAGAGACATTAATTACAATAGATCTTCCCACCGTATAGTTAAAATTTAATGTAGTTTTAGCTGCATCAAAAATAGGTGTTGGATTAGTAACAGAATAATATGATGTATATGAATTCCCATTAGCATCACAATATTGTATTGCAAATTGATATGTTCCAGCTTGCAACTCTCCACCTGTATTAATATCCACCACTTCTAGTTGTGGAATTTCAAAGTTGGGTTGAACATTTAATTTATTACAATCTAGTTCTTTTGTTTCTGTTATTCCACATAAATTAATATTTCCACCTAAAGCTATTGGGTAGGATAAAATATATGGTATGTTTTCAATATCTAAATATCTTCTTGGATTTAAACCATCCGTCCAATAAATTTCAGTGGTACAATTAGTTATTTTATGTACCACTTTATGAATAGGGTTGTCTATATTAAAATTTAGACAAGTGGCAGATACTAATGTATGGTAGGTACAATCATTATTATTCATATACCCAATCTCAGAAGCTCCTGAAGATGGATTTGTAAGAAAGAATATATGTTTATTTTTTTCTGGAATAAAATGTGTCCCAATAAGATGATAGTCTTGGGGAAAGTTTAAGCATAGTTCATTTCCTGGTTCATTTTGATAGTTAACACTGTCACTATCAAAATTCTCTATAGTAGCATTAAGAGCATAAGAAAGCTTACCCTTTGCTATTTGATTAGCAGAGCTATCCATATCAAGACCAATTCTTGCTAAGTTATACTCTTCTCTTATATTACCAGCGGATTGATTATTTTCAGCCATTTATTAAACTTTTCTGTTTAGATTTTTACCCATTTCTTCTCCAACCATATCTAGTCACCCTATTAGGTAACTCATACATATTGAATCTATTTAAATCTTGTTTTATTCTTCTCTGTTTAGCATAAACATCTTGCTTTTTTATTTCAATATCTGCCATTATAAATGCTTCATCAGACAGTTGTTTGTAATAAACAAGTTTAGATTGAATCTGTTGGAATGTTTCATCGGTTAACTGATTAGATAACATTTCAAACACTTTGTATTTAATAAAAGCCTCAACGTATTCTAATATACGATAGTTATCTGGAATCATTTGATTTCCATTATTATCATATTCTGTTGCATAAAACAATAAATAAACTACACCATTTCTAAAATTGGTAACAAATTTGTTATCCCTAATATCAAACGAATCTGCAGAAGAAGCCCCAATATTTCTACAATCCAGAGAACAATGTTCTTTAACAGAGATATTTCCTGGTTTTAATAAATATTGTTTGTGGTAGGAAACAGCCACCTGATTATTTGTTTTGTATACAGCTTGAATTAATTCAGGCATGCACTCTCCTGTACAATCTTGATTATTACAATCAACATTTGTACAACCAGCTCCTCCGTGTGTAACAGGACTCACTTGAATAGTGGTTTGAGAAGCAGCTTGAGAATAGAATGAATTAGCTGATTGATAAGGGTAGCCAGGAATTTCTGTACATAACCAAGCTTCTCTAACAGCATAAAAATTATCAGGTAGTCTTGTCTCAAAATCATGTATATGTAATAGTTGAGGAGTTATTACATAAGTTGTTCTTCCTAATTTTCTTAGACATTTATCTAAATATGTAGGAAATAAAAGATCATCTACAGCCCCAGTATCAAAATAACTTTTTAATTCCTCTTTTACAGTGGAATAAACAGATTCTGGAGATATAAAATTATATTTATAATAATAAGACATTTATTTTAAATTTTCCATGATTTGTAAATATGTTGATATTTTTCGTCAGTTTTTAAGTAATGAGACAACAATCTTGAGGTGACTCTTGTGGGTTTGAAATACCAGAGATATGAATGTTTTAGTCTTGTCGATTCTTTAAACCACACCCATCCAAAAAAATAACCTTCTGTGTGATAATTAAAATTATAAATTTTCTTCCCTTTTTCTTTTGTCTTTTGCCAATCAATAGGAAGATTTATATATTCTTTACCATTATAAATACTAACCTTTTTTCTTTTCTTTTTGTTAATTGAGAATTCACCAAATCCTGAAGGAAGTCTCCCTTTATCCCCTGTTTCTAAAATATATATTTTAAAAGACTCGTTAAAAGAATAAATAATATTCCTCCATTTATCAAAAGATATTTTTATGTCAGAGTTTTTTTTACAAAAATCAACATAATTTTCTTTACTAGCACTTCTCCATTCTACTTTTACTCTTGGCATTATTTTCCATTTGGTGCATTAACTGCTTGGCCATCTACATTATCATCTGTAAGATCTGTTTTAATTCTAAAGTATGTACCTAATAATTTTTGAGACGTAAGTTCTAGTACTTGTTTTTCCAAATAACCAGGACAACCATATTCTTTATCTAATGGATTTTTACAGAAATCTTCTGTGTTAATGTTATTTCTACAAGCACATTCGGAAAACATTATTTCATTTGGAACATCTTCTTCAAAAAAAGCAGCAATTCTTATAGCCTCTAAAAGAGGATTGTTTATATATAAATAACCGTTAGCTATCCAATAATATTGTTCATTTTTAACAATACGTAGTTTTAATAGATTTAAATATCTATTTATAGTTATCTCTTTAAATCTTTTTCCTTTTCCTCCCAAAGCATTTATAGACCAAACTCCTTGAATTAAATATTGATAATTTCCTTCAGAAATACGAGGAAGTTTAAATTTTGTTCTAGCTACGGTGCAAGGATCTTGGAAATCACAACATTCAGAAATGGGCACCTCCACTAACTCTAAACAAGGAATAGTGGTGAATAGTGTATCTGTAGCCCAAAGTTTTCTAAGATTAGTCTCTCTTTTAACAAGAAGAATAGTGTTGTTTTTTATCTCAGAAGCAATAGCACGATCTGTTATCAAACTATCCGTTGATAACAATCTGTGCATACTTCTTACGTCAGAAACTAATTTTCTTAATGTAGCCATTTTTATATTCTTTCTTCAAATTCACCTATTCTACCTGTTTCAGTGTCATACATGGTAGCAATAGCAGATCTGATATTGTTTACATAATTATTGTCAGCATGCCATCTATCTGCTCCAGATAAAGAAGGCATTTGTTGTATTCTCACTCCTTTAATTTCTTTAGCCATATAGAAGTGTTTATCTCCTGTATGAACCTCTCTA
>Ga0208083_1000238_pt1 | contig 13225 bp, 7 predicted proteins | sample LakMenEpi07Jul09_FD_150677 | JGI IMG/M metagenome (GOLD analysis project Ga0208083, IMG submission 150677) | Freshwater microbial communities from Lake Mendota, WI - 07JUL2009 deep hole epilimnion (SPAdes) | ecosystem: Environmental > Aquatic > Freshwater > Lake > Epilimnion/Euphotic zone ...
TCGAATCACCCGACGCCGCCGCCGCCCGCAAGTACCTGCGCAGCCGCGGCTTCAGCGGCGACGAGGTCCGCCACTACCGCCTCGGCTGGGCGCCCGACGCCTGGGACACCCTGGTGCGGGCCCTGCCCCAACCCAAGGAGTTGCTGGTTGAGGCGGGCCTGGCGTTCATGAACCAGCGGGGCCGCCCCACCGACGCCTTTCGGGGTCGGGTGCTGTTCCCCATCTTCAACGCCAACGGCGACCCGGTGGCCTTCGGCGGCCGACTCATGCCCGGTGCTGACGGACCCAAGTACAAGAACTCGTCGGGCAGTCCCATCTACGACAAGTCACGGGTGCTCTACGGGCTGAACTGGGCCAAGGCCGAGATCGTCAACGCCGATGAGGCCATCGTGTGCGAGGGGTACACCGACGTCATCGGGTTCGCCGCAGTGGGAGTGGGCCGGGCGGTGGCGACCTGTGGGACCGCCCTGACCGAGGACCACGTGCGCACCCTGCGCAGTTACGCCTCGCGGGTCGTTCTGGCCTTCGACGCTGACGCCGCCGGCCAGAACGCCGCCGAACGCTTCCATGAATGGGAACAGCGCCACGGCCTTGAGGTTTCGGTGGCGGCCATGCCCGCCGGCAGCGATCCCGGGGACCTCGCCCGCACCGACCCCGACGCGTTGCGCTCCGCCGTCACCAACGCCATCCCGTTCCTGCGGTTTCGGGTGGAGCGGGTCCTCGCCGGCCGGGACCTCGCCACCGCCGAAGCCCGGGCCCGCGCCGCCACCGCCGCACTCGAGGTCATCGGTTCGCACCCCGATCCGCTGGTGCGCGACCAGTACGTGATGGACCTCGCCGACCGCCTGCGTCTCCCGCCCGACGAGTTGCGCACCCGTCTCGCCGGTCGTGGTCGGGCCGCAGGCGCTCGCCCCGATCGCGGCCAGTCCGGTTCGGCGGGGGAGGAGCGCGCCGCCGTGGCGACCGTGGCGGTGCTGCACGACTCACCAGAACTCGAGGCGTTGCGTCTGGTGCTGGCCCAGCCCGAGGATCTCGCCGAGTCCCTCCACGACGCCCTGTTCGCCGACCCCCTGTGTCTCGACGCCTACCGGTCACTGCGAGACGCCCAGTGGCGGGTCGGCCAGCTTGCCGACACCTCAAATGAGGTCTTGGCGTTGCTCCAGCGCCTCGGGGTGGAACAACCCGTGTCCGAACCGGCCGAGGTCATCGAACGACTCGCCGAGGCAGCCGGCCAGCGGCAACTCGCGGTGCTGGGCAACGAGGCTCGCATGTCCGGCGATGAGCGGGCCCTCGAGTTGGCCGGGGTGGTGGCGTGGCTGAAACCCCTCCTTGAAGCCCTGCGGGACCCGCGCACCGCCCCCGACGCCGCACCGGTGCTTCTGGGTTGGCTCATTGACCGGCACGAGGGACGGACATGACCGCCCCCCGACGACAACCTGAACCGAGCGTTCCCGACGGCGCTCCCGCCGACCCTGACGATCAGGCCACCCCCGGTGCGGTCCGGCCGCCGGCGCGACTGCTGTTGGACCTCGTCGACGAACGGATGTTGCGACAGCTCGAGTCGTCGAGCCCGGGCACGCTCAGCGTGGTGCGCCGTCGTGGGGTGACCCGGGACTCGTACCGCTCGGTCTCGCCCGACGCCGCCCTGTCGGCCGATTCGGTCCGGCTCTACCTCAAGGAGATCTCGCGGGTCCCACTCCTCACCCGGCCTGAGGAGGTGGCACTCGCCCAACGCATCGAAGCCGGATGTCTCGCCGCCGGTGAACTGCTCGACGCCCGCACGGCGGGCACACTCGAGTCCATGTCACCCGATCAGCGACGCCACCTCGCTGCGGTGGTTCGAGACGGCAAGGACGCCCGCGCTCACCTCACCCAGGCCAACCTGCGGCTGGTGGTCTCCATCGCCAAGCGGTACGCCAACCGGGGCCTGCCGTTGCTCGACCTCATCCAGGAGGGGAACCTCGGGTTGATGCGGGCGGTCGAGAAGTTCGACTACTCCAAGGGTTTCAAGTTCTCCACGTATGCCACCTGGTGGATCCGCCAGGCGGTGACCCGTGCGATCGCCGACCAGGGCCGCACCATCCGGATCCCCGTCCACATGGTGGAAGCGATCAACCGGGTGCTGCTGGTGCAACGACAGTTGTCCCAGGACCTCGAGCGGGAACCCAGCATTGAAGAGGTGGCCGCAGTGGTGGACCTGGCACCGGAGAGGGTCCGCGACATGTTGCGCATGGCCCAAGATCCGCTCTCGCTCGACCAGAGCGTGGGCGAGTCCGACGGGGTGAGCCTGTCGGACTTCATCGCCGACGTGGACAGTGAAGCCCCCGCCGAGTCCGCCGCCCGGCGCATGCTGAATGACACGTTGGCCGAAACCCTCGCCGAACTCTCCGAACGTGAACAGGAAGTCGTCCGGATGCGGTTCGGTCTCGACGACGGCCAGCCCCACACCCTTGAGGAGGTGGGTCGTCACTTCGGGGTGACCAGAGAACGGATCCGCCAGATCGAATCCAAGACCCTGGCGAAGCTTCGGAATCCGAACCGCAGCCAGAAACTCCGGGACTATTTCGAAGGTGAGTGAGCAGCCCTGCCGCTGCTAGGGTCGGAAGCGCTTTCCGGGGTAGCTCAGCTGGCAGAGCAAGCGGCTGTTAACCGCTAGGTCGTGGGTTCGAGCCCCACCCCCGGAGCCACATCGTGGACCAGTTCGGTGCCGCTCAGTGCGTCCGTAGTCGGGCGGCTCGTGTACGCACCTCGGCGAGCACCTCATCGGTGCCTGGCACGACACGGTTCGCCATGACCACCCGGCCCGCCACCACCGCCGTGTCCACCAGGTGTCCGGTGGCTCCGTAGACGAGGGCGGCGGGAAGCGGCGACGGTGTCATCTCGACGGAGTCGGTGCGCACCAGCACCAGGTCAGCCCGACGCCCCACCTCGATCGGTCCGCCACCGAGCAGGGGAGAACACGCGCCCGACGCGACGGCCAACGCCTCGTCGGCGGGCAGGACGGCGGGATCACCGGTTGCATTCTTGTGCCACAGGGCGAACGTCTTAACGTCGTCAAGCAGGTCGAGACTGTTGTTCGACGCCGTGCCGTCGGTGCCAAGGCCAACATGCACCCCCCGTCGTCGCGCCTCGGGATGATCGAAAATCTGTCCGGTCGCCAACTTCAGGTTCGACACCGGGTTGGTGGCCACGGTCACCCCCCGCTCGGCGAGCAGGTCGAGTTCGTCGTGGGTCAGCCAGTTGCCGTGGGCGCACACCGTGCTCGCCCCGAGCAGACCGCAACGATCCAGCAGCGCCGGTGGGCGAACCCCGTGGGCGGCGACACAGTCGTTCACTTCGCCTTGGGTCTCCGACAGGTGGATGTGCACCGGCAGACCCCGCTCGGCGGCGACGCCTCCAATCCACTCGAGTGATTCGGGGCTGACGGTGTACACGGCGTGCGGTCCGAGCGCTGGCGTGATGAGTGGGCCGTACGATCCGATGGCCTCGACGTCGTCGATCACAGCGGATCGCTGCGCGGCACCTCGGGCTGGGTCGCCACCGTCGATGAATACGCTCGACACCACCGCCCGCATACCCGAGTCGGCCACCGCACGGGCGACCGACGGGCCGTGCCAGTACATGTCGACGAACCCGGTGGTGCCCGACCGCAGCATCTCAATGGTCGCCAGCCGCGTCCCCCAGTAGACGTCGTCGGGCTCGAGTGATGCCTCCGCCGGCCAGATGCGGGTCTGGAGCCACTCCATGAGTGGCAGGTCGTCGCCGTAACCGCGCAGCAGCGTCATGGCGGTGTGCGTGTGGGCGTTGACGAGACCGGGCATGACCGCCATACCGGACCCGTTCACCACGTCGTCGCCGGGCTGGGCCGTCGCCTCAGGCCCGATGGCATCAATGAGTCCGTTGACGCACCGGAGTGCGGTGGGGGTGCCGTCGAGCGTCACGTCGGTGATCGTGAGCGGGGGAGTGGTCCCGGCGTTGTCATGGGTTGCCATGGCGGGCACCGTATACCGTTGCCACGGGGCCAGTAGCTCAGTGGTTAGAGCAGGCGACTCATAATCGCTCGGTCGGTGGTTCGATCCCACCCTGGCCCACCAATCGTCTGGGTCAACCGCTCTCCTGCAGTCGGAGGTTCCGCACCATGTCGCGTCCGCACGAGAGCCGGCCTGCGATCGGCCCGTCGGGGTCGATGGCGCGCCAGAAGGGTGTGACGTCGGCCCAGTCGGCTCCATCTCCGATCTGGTCGAGTGCTGCTTCCGCCACGATCCGGAGGAATATCGCCGTCGTCGTCGGGCAGGTGGCGTCGGCGTTGTTGGCCTCGGCCAGTCGTCGACGCAACTCGGGGACGTCAAGCGTTTCCCCTTCGGGAAGCGCGCCGATGAGGACGTCGATCTCACGTGGCGTCGAGATGTAGAGCATCGCTCCGGCGGAAACGCCGGCGAAGGGCTTGTCGAGCCGCCTCCGTTTCGGGTCGTGGGGCCGGCTCATTTTCTCGTGCCAGGTGAGCGGCATCATGCGCCTCGCTCGGCACCACGACCTGGAGTCGGGTCGGCCTGGGTGCCAGTCTCCACTGGCCGATAGGGCTCCTCGCGGACAGCGTGCCCAACGACGAGTTTCGCCGCAAACACCGGGATGAACCATGCCCAGCCTTCGGGAGCGGCAATCAGGGCGTTCCCGACAACGGCGGCGACGAGGACGAGCACGGCAACGGGCCGTTGCAGATAGACCGGACACCATTGGTCGAGGAGGGTCACCGACGCCAGCATGCCGCCGTAGACGACAATGGCCCAGAGCCAGGTTCCCCCGGGGAACAGGCCGACCACGAGGAACGGGTGCACGTGGATTGCGGCAAACAGCAGCTGCCGGTGGGCGAGGCGACCAGCTGGACCGGCGTCAGGTGACAGTGGGCCGAAGTACTGGCGCTTGGCGGAGTTCGTCGCGTTGGCGACCGCACCGCCGAAGAGGTCGGCGGCCACGACCATGGCGAGCAGGTACTGCCACCATCCCCACTGGTACTGGTCCGTGGTCCACGCCCATCCGTAAAGCGCGACCCCGCCGAGCGACGCAGCCCACATCAGGGTTCGCTCGGCGCGTGTGGCGCCGGTCCCGACAAGCCAGTCCTGCTTGCCGCAGGGCACAACCCAACTGACTGGGGGCGAGGATTGCTGTCTCATCGGATAACGGTACCAAGCGCGATCGGCGGATTGCCGGTGGTCATGCGCCGGGTGCCATCCCACAGTCTCATCCCACCGACACTCCGGATCGCACCGGATCCACCGGACTGGTGGGACGCTCCGAGCGCACGAAACCGCGTCATTCCGCACCAGACGGACTGGCCGGACTGGGAGCGCGGCACTCATAATCGCTCGGTCGGTGGTTCGATCCCACCCTGGCCCACCTCGCTTCGCGCCAACGGGGGCCGCCACCTACACTCTGGCGGTCCCCGAGTCCGCATGTTCAGCAGCGGTCTCCCGCTGACGTGGAGGTTCACGACATGCTCGCTCCTCGTCGACGTCGCGCATCATTCGCCGCCGCTCTCGTGGTGGTGGCCACGCTTCTACTCGGTCTTCCAACCGTGCCGACGGTGGCGGCGTCCACCGACGACCCGACGTCAACCAGCGAGGTCACGGTTGCGCCAGCGAACGGCACGGCGGTGGTGGGTCTCGACAAGCAGGCCAGCCCCGACACTCTCGCTCCCGGCCAGGAGACCGAATTCCGTGTGGTCGTGTCGTGTTCATCACTTGAGGTGCCATGCGCCAACCTCGTCGTCGAGGATGTCCTGCCCGCTGAATTCGACGTGACGTCGCTACCCGCCTCGAACAGTCAGAGGACGGTCATCTGGGAGCCGGTGACCCGCCAGTTGCAGGTCACATTCATCGTGCCCCTTGGCGGCGGCCAGTTCGGTCTGCCCGCCGGGTCGTCACAGGCCATCGCCATCGGGATGCGCCTCCCGTCGGAGACGGCGGTCATCGACGGCCAGGTCATCACCAACACGGCAACCGCCACCGCCGATCTCGCCCAACCGGCGCAGGACACAGCGGACGTCACCGCCGTCATCCCGGTCCGTTACGACGCGGTGGCCACCAAATCGTGGTCGCCCGACAGCGGCCTGGCCGGGTCGGCGGCACCGAGCGAGATCATCCTCGGGGTGCGCAACACGTCTACGAGTTCGTCCCCGGTGAACGAGGTCAGGGTTGCCGACACGACGGCAGCAACATTCGAACGGTTCGATCTCACGGGTGCCGGGGTCGTGGACAGCTTCCCCGATGGTGCCAACCGGGTCGTGGTTGAGACGTGCCAGCTTCCCGTGGGAACTGCGTGCACCGACTCGGACTGGGTGGCATCCCTTGCGCAGGCCGGACCGGCGTTGGTGTTGCCCGGTGGGGTCGCCGCCGCCAACGTGACCGGTATCCGCTACCGGTTCACTGACAGCGGGGGGGCGCTGCTTCCCTACAGCCCCACGCCGTCGGCCGTGCGGGTCCCCGTCGTGCTGCGCTCCACCTATCGGACCAGCGGAGCGCCGCTCGAACCCACCACCACCGAGCTGGTGACGAACTGCGCTGCCCCTTCGGTGCGCGCCGTTGGTGGGGCGAGCACGGCGGGCACCGACGTGTGTGCCACCTACGCCATTCAGCCCGGTGACGTTCGGGTCACGGCGAACAAGGCGTTCTTCGCTGACAGCAACGGCGATTACCGCGCCGACGGGAATGTGGTTGCGGGGCAGGACTCCGGGGTGTCGATGCGGATAACCGCCACCAACGACTCGGCGTTCCCGGTTTCGGTGATGCGACTGCGCGAACCGAGCCCGAGCGCCGTGACCGACTTCGCCAAGGTCGATGTCACCCGGGGTCGCATCACCTTCCCGGCGGGGGCGACCTCAGCCGAGGTGGCCGTGGACTGCCGCAGCGGTGCGGATCCCGCACCGCAGATCCTTGCCCGCCCGGCGTCCGGCGACCTCGTGAACCTGGCTGATCTCGGTTGTATCGCCGGGGTGGCCGCCGCATCGGTGAGCGTCACGTTCACCGGCGTGTCCGGTGGGCAGACCGCCGTCATCGCACCGGGGGCTGCGGGCATCCTCGAGTTGCACGGCACCGCCCCGGGTGCGGCGATGGCGGATGTCACCGATGGGGGACTGACCAACTGCGCCGAGGTGACGCTGTCGTCCGAGGTGGACGGCACCGGGTCGGCCACCAGCGACGCCTGTGCGTCGGTTGCCGTGGTCGCTCCGAACCCGGCGGTGGGCAGTGGCACGAAGTCGACCAACGGGGTCACGACCATGACCCCCGGCCAGGACCTGACCTTCAATCTGTCGTTCCGCAACTCGGGCAACGTGCCGGTGACCAACGTGGTGCTCGTCGACCCGCCGGACCCGTCGGCGTCAGCCAACCCGTTCGGGGTGGTGCGACTCACCAGCCTGCGTGCCGTGACGGCCTCACCGGCCAGCGATCTCGAGGTCTACGACCCCACGGTCGCTGACTACGTGCCCTACGTCGGCACCGACACGGCGCTCCTGGCCCGAGCCACCGGGATCCGGGTTCGCGTCACCGGCAACCTCGGGGTGGGGGACACGTTCCGGGTGGCGTACTCCGTGCGTCTCCGTGACGGTGTGTCCCCGTCCGCCACGTTCCGAAACTGTGCTGCGGTCGGGATCGACACCCCATCACAGACCTTCTGTGGTCCGACCATCTCGGCGGCCCCTCCGAGTTCGGGTGGGTCGTTCAACAAGAGCCTCGTGCCGTCCACGGTCGTCCGACCCAAACCGGGCCTCGCCGACCAGATCGTGGACGTGCGTCACCGGGTCACCAACACGGGCACCCTGAACCTCAAGCGTCTCGTGGTCACCGACGTCGACACGGACTTCTTCGACGCTGTCGACTACTCCGGGCAGATCCGGGTGAATTTCCCTGTCGGAGCCAACCGGGTGCAGGTGGATGCCTGCACGTCGGTGGCGAACTGCACCAACGGCATCTGGGTGGTCGGCACCCGCACCGCCTCGGCCACCCCAGGCCTGCCGTCAGGCGTGCTGCCCGCATCAGTGAAGGGTCTGCGATTCACGTTCACCAACTCGAACAACGGGTACGAGTTGTTGCCGTCACCGAACTACCCGACGAGTGGCGGATGCCCGAACGCCACGGTGTGTTTCCGTGTCAAGGTTCGCCAGACATTGGCTTCAAACCCCGCCTCCCCGATCCCGGCGAGTTTGCTCAATACTTCCGACGCCGCTGGTGAATCCCAGTTGCAGCCTTCTGGCACGACGTTCGCCATTCCGCCGGCGTCAGCCACCGTGACCGTCACCGAGGGCACCCCGACGCTGTCGCTGTCAAAGGGCCCCGAGAGTCGCATCGGTCCCGGCGACGTCGCACCCATCAGTCTGGTCACCACCAACACCGGTACCGACAACGTCACCAACCCTGTCGTCGTCGATCCACTCCCCGCCGGGCTGACCTTCGACCCCACCATCACCGGGGGCAGCCCGGCTGCGCCCTACCTGATCAACTACGTGCTGCCCGCCGGGGTGAACCCACCGTCATCGGTGGTGTTCACTCCCGAGGCCGGCAGTCCGGTGTCCCCGCCGGTGCCGGGCTGCACCGACGTGAACCGGGTGTGCCGTCTGTCGTGGTCGTTCCCGAACTGGAGCTTGCCTCCCGGCGGTCGCATCGAACTGCAGTTCAACGTGGTGCTGACCCCTGGGGTGCTCGCCGGTGAGGTCCTGACCAACACCGCCGGCGCGAGCGGAACCGATCCTGATCTGGGATGTGCAGGAACGTCGGTGGTGAACAACGCCCTCTATGGCCAGGGCCGGTTCTGCACCGACGCGACCACGGTGACGACGCTGGCGGGCGATGACTTCATTGCCGAGAAGTGGATTGCCGCCGATCCGGATCTCGGTTTGCGTAACGCCGCCGGCCAGATCGTTTCACTCGATGATCCGAGTTGCCCGCGCTATGTCAACGGCGACCGGATCTACACGCGGTACCCGTGCACCGCTCGTGTTCGCGCCGGGGGCACCATCGACTACCTGATCCGTGGCGTGAACAGCGGCACCAACCCCGCAACCGAGATCGTGCTCGTCGACGGACTCCCGGTGCAGGGTGACGTCGGGGTGTTGCTGTCAGGTCAGGCGCGCGGCACCCAATGGAGCCAGCGTCCCACCATGCTCAGCGGCGTCACCAACATCGAGGACTACCCGGGCGTGAGCACCGGGTACACCAACGCCGGGTTCCCCAGTTCAGCGTTCTGCACGGCGAATCTCGCCCGACCTCCTGCGGATACGTGCCCGTCCTCGGCGTTCAACGCCCCGTTCGGGGCGAGCGTCACCGGGTTCCGCACCACCATGTCGTTCCCATCAAACGACTTGTTGGCCCCCGGTGAGTCGTTCGCGCTGGTGTGGTCGATGCGGGCGCCGATCGACCTCACGTCGTCGCTGGGTGAACCTGTGGCGTGGAACTCGTTCGCCTACCGTCCAAGTTTCCGTCTGCCCGGCGGCCAGACCACGGTGCTCCCCGCCACCGAACCACTCAAGGTCGGCGTGGGGATGCCACTGGGGACCTTCGTCGCCAACAAGACCGTCGAAGGACTCCCCCCGGGAGTGCCGCTTGAGCCATTCCAGATGGCCTACATCTGTGAGGTCACCACCCCCGACGAGGTGGTGACCGAGGTGGCGTCAGGGACCTTCACCCTCGTCGACGGCGGCACCTACACCGGTCCGTTGGTGCCTGATGCCGCGACGTGTCGGGTGTGGGAGACGAACTCCCAGGGCGGGCAGTCGAACATGGCGGGCGAGGAGAGCGCTGCAGTCGTCGGTATCAACGCCAACGACCCCGCACCCGTGGCGGTGATCAACGAGTTCGACACCGGAGCGCTGACGGTGTCCAAGGCGGTCGTGTGGGACGACGTGCAGCCGGTGCCGATTCCCGGGCCGTACCTTTTCGATGTGAGTTGTGCGTTCCCCGGGCCGTCGGACCTGTTGCCCGGGTTCCCCCAACAGCTGGCACTCAACGACGGCGAGTCGGCCACCATCACCGACCTGCCTGTGGGCACCACCTGTGACGTGACCGAGACCGAGACCCGCGAGGCCATGGAGGTGACCATGGCCCCCTCCAACGCTCCAACCGAGGAGGGAACGACGGTTTCGGTGCTCATCGACGAGTTCGACCCCACCAACCCCCAGGCCCTTCCTGGTACCAAGGTCGAGGTCACGAACACCTACACCACCGGCGGGGTGGTGGTCACCAAGGAACTCGACGGGGCGGCATCACAGTGGGCTCAAGGCCCGTACCTCGTTCGGGTGGCGTGCACCGACCCGCTCGGCGGGCTCGATCCGGTCATTGAGGAGCTCACGCTGTGGCCCGATGACCTGACTGGCACGGTCAGCCCGATTCCAGCCGGGTACCTCTGCACGGTCACCGAGCCCAACCCCGGCGACGCCGCAGGCTCCACCATCTCCCCGGCGGGATCGTTCGTCATTCCCAGTTACGACCCGGAACCGCCAGGACCCGTTGAGGTCACCGTGACAAACGACTACCCGGCCGGATCGATCAGCGCGGCCAAAGTGCTCAACGGATCCGCAGCGGCACCAATGGCTGGCGCCCGTTTCACCCTTCGGGTCCAGTGCGAACGAGACCTCGTCAACGGTGACGGGACGCAGGTGTTCATCGATGAGACCGTCGTGCTCACCGGTGGTGAGTCGACGCTCATCGACGACACGGTTCCGCTCGGGTCGCGGTGCTGGGCGACGGAGACCGACACGGTGGGTGCCACCGAGGTGGCGGTGAGCGCCACGGCGAACGCCAAGGTCACCATCGACGCCATGGACCAGGACGTGACGATCACCGCCACGAACACCTACGAACCCGGCGGCAGCCGGGCCGGCGCCGACGAGTCCGGTATCCGGGTCACCAAGGTGCTCGCTGGCGACGGGGTGCGTTGGGCGACAGGACCGTTCAGGTTCGCCACGACGTGCACGCTGGCAGGCTATGACCTGCCCGCGTACCCCGAGTTGGTGCTCGACGTCGACCAACTGGTGGGGTACGTGAACCCGATCCCGGTCGGTGCCGTGTGCACCGTGACCGAGGTCAACGACGGTTCGGCGGACGGTGACGTGCCCCGTGCGGTGGGCACCGTGACCATCCCCGCCGTCGACCAACCGGCCGTTGACGTGGTGGCCACCAACGAGTTCCCTCTCGCCGTGGTTGAGATCGCCAAGGAACTCGACGGCGTCGGGCCCAGCGGATCGTTCGTGATCAATCTCGACTGCGCCGTCGGCTCGTCACGCCTGAACCTCTCTGGTGGTGGTGCCCCCTTCGCCACGACCGGCGATCCTTCCTCCCGCCTCGAGATCTCCGCTGGAGCGTCGGTTCAGGTGGTGGTTCCGGTCGGGGCGACGTGTTCGGTCACTGAGCCCGACGCACGAGGCGCAGTGTCGACACAGATTGCTGTCAGCGGTGATCAGGCACCGGACGCGTTCACGGTGAGTGGACCCACCCGGGTGGTGGTGACCAATCGCTACGAGCCGGGTGCGGCGGGTCTGCCGGCAACCGGCCTCGGAGGATTCGGTCCAGCGTGGCTTGCTGTGGGACTCGCAGGCCTCGGGGTGGTGCTCGTGTGGTCGGCGCGCCGTCGGGGCGCCCCGGCATAGCAGGATCGCAATGCGCTCAGGCCGTGTGGATACCGACATGGTCAGGGGACCGAGCGGCCTGATTGTGCGATGCGGCCCCGCCGGCGTGTGCCAGCGGGGCCACATCGCACGGGGTATTGGCTAGGCGGCCCGTACCTCGGTGGGCACCGTGAGGGTTTCACCGCTGGCGAAGGTCAGGGTGAGCTCAAGGGTGGTTCCCGGGGTGAGTGGACCGGCGAGGTCGATGAGCATGACGTGGTAACCGCCCGGCTCCAGATTGACCGTCTGGCCTGCCGGTATCGGGATCGACGTCACCTGCTTCATCGTCATCATGCCGCCACCGTTCATGGAGTCATCCATGGGGCCATCCATGGAATCGCCCATGGAGTCATCCATCGAACTGTCGCCGGCGGAGTCATCGGACATGGTGGTCTCATGCAGTTCCACCGACGCAGCCACTGAGGTGGGCACGCTGGCGCTCACGAGGGCATCGTCGGTGTCTCCACCGACGAGGTTCATGTAGGCAGCCCCCATGCTCGCCATCATCGGTGATTGCCGGGCCCACGGATCCGACACCGAGACGAGCGCCGCGGCTGCGGCGGTCGTCGAAGGAGCCGACGTGGTGCTCGTCTCGGTGGCCGTCTCACCGCTTGAGCAGGCCACTGATCCAACCAGTAGCGCACCGGCGATCACTCCGGCACCGACGAGGCGAGCACCCCTGCGGGTCCGGAGTGAGCGGGTTTGGGGTTCATGGTTCTTCACGGATGCCTCCTTCCCCACTCTCAACTGGCTTGCTTGCGGTTTCCGATTGCCAGCACTCCGGCAATGGCTGCCACGACGAGGGCGATGATCGCCACGATGAGTGCGGCGGGACTGCTCGACGATTCAGAGGTCGTCGTCGCTGCTGCGGTCTCGGTGGTCGACACGTTGTCGGCCATCCCCGAGCCGCCACCATGACCATCGCCCGACGCTGCGGTGAGCGTCAGCTGAGGAGCGGGGCTCTCGCTATCGGGATCGGGATCGATCCACGCCTCCTGGGTGCCTGATGGGCAGGTTTGCACCGCAGGGAGTACCAACTGTTTCCCAGGGGTGTCGGGCACTTTCATCGAGACGCCGAAGCGCATGAACTGGTCGTCGGGAAGTGGTGCCCCGTCCGCAGTCCAGGTGATGGCCGAGACGTACTCGGTGATCTGTCGGCCGTAGGACTCGAACGGCTGGGACAGCGGCGCCTTGGTGTAGGTCGCCGTCCACCCCGGAACCATCTCGGCCTTGACCGACTGGATGTCCTCGGTCAGCTGGACCGACACCACGTTGGTGGGTTCGCCGTCACAGCCGTGCGGAACCTGGAAGTACACCGTGGTGTACCCGCCTGCAGAGGCTTCGCTTGGGGTCACGGTGGTGTGGGCCCCAGCGGGGTTGGCCACGGCGAGAAGGCCCATGGCGACGAGCGCGCCGAGCGCGGCGCGCGCAACAGTCTTGCGATTCATGATTGAACTCCTGTCGATTGATCGTTGTCAGTGGTCAGCCGGCAACGCACATGCGCAGCCGGTTTGGGCTGGCTGCGCTGACAGGAGGTCCCCGGACGGTGCCAGGGGTGGCCCAGACGATGCG
>Ga0208083_1000253_pt1 | contig 12747 bp, 11 predicted proteins | sample LakMenEpi07Jul09_FD_150677 | JGI IMG/M metagenome (GOLD analysis project Ga0208083, IMG submission 150677) | Freshwater microbial communities from Lake Mendota, WI - 07JUL2009 deep hole epilimnion (SPAdes) | ecosystem: Environmental > Aquatic > Freshwater > Lake > Epilimnion/Euphotic zone ...
TCTACCTGGCTAGCTTGATCTTCGAGAGAAAGATTGCGGTGCAGAACTCCAATTCCACCCTGTCTGGCCATAGCTATTGCCAGCCTTGCCTCGGTTACGGTGTCCATGGCTGAGGAAAGCAAAGGGATGTTGATTTCGACTCGCTTGGTGACCTTGGTTCTGGTGTTTACCTGAGAGGGCACCACATCAGATTCGCCTGGCAGCAGCAGAACGTCGTCGTAGGTCAGACCGACAAAGCCGAATGGGTCATTTTGCGTCATTATTGCGCCTTCAATAGCAGCGGAACGGATTTAGCCAATTCTACCGCCCCCGCAAGGGTTGCTCTACTGCGGTTTTTTGTAGCGCGGATGCTCGTGCGCGAAGTGCAACGACTCTATTTCGTTCTGGTTACGGCCCATTTTGCCTTTCATTTTTCTAGTAGTGTCGGCATAGATAACGCAACGGTGCGCAGCATTGCGCACGAACAACGGAGGTTGGCTTGAATCAGCTAACACATAGGGCGCAGGCCCACCCGGCCAAATGGCTAGGGGCAGTCATCCTGTTGATGACCTTGATATTTGGCGGTACCGGCGCTTTTGCAGCGACCCCCGCCCCAACCGATATTTCTTCAGACTTCTCGGTTGGCGGTGCAATCAAGCAGGGTTCGGCGAACCCAGTCGAAGGCGCTGTGATCACCGTGGTCGGCGAAGGGTTCGAAGGTTCGGCAACCACAAATGCTCGAGGCAAGTGGGAGGTAGCGGTTCCGGCCAAAGGCACCTACACCGTCACCCTCGACCTAGCCAGCCTGCCTGAAGGAGCCAAACTAAAGGCCGACTTCTCGAATGTGCGCGAAGTCACCATCGACAAAGTGAACAGCGTTGTTGCGCTGTTCCCTCTCGAAACCAAGCCAGGCACTGGCCCAGTCGAACCAGCACCGACAACCAACGTTCTGCTCAGCCGCATCTTTGCTGGCTTGAACTTCGGAATCTTGCTAGCCATGGCGGCCATCGGCCTTTCACTCATCTACGGAACCACCGGCCTCAGCAACTTTGCCCACGGTGAAATGGTCACCATCGGCGCTCTATCGCTCTTCACCTTCAACAAGGTGCTCGGCCTCGATCTGATTCTTTCGGCTCTGATTGCAACCGCAGTGGTTACAGCATTCGGATACACGCAAGACGCCGTGCTCTGGAGACCTCTGCGCAAGCGCCGTCTGGGCATCACGCAGATGATGATCGTTTCGATCGGTCTCTCGATCTTGATTCGCTACTTCTTGCAACTCGTCTACGGTGGCGACACCAAGGTGCTTTCGCAGGGTGAAACCTGGAATGTCTTCGGTGTGCTGATGCCAGCGTTGAACGTAATTACCGCAGGGATCGCGCTTCTTGCACTACTCGGATTCGGGTGGTTCCTAACCCGCACCCGAATCGGTAAGGCAACCCGCGCCGTTTCAGACAACCCATCGCTTGCTGCCTCGACAGGTATCGACGTTGAGCAGATTATTCGCATCGTCTGGGTCGTAGCTTCGGCTCTAACCGGCCTCTCTGGTGTGTTTATCGGCCTCTACTTCCAGGCCTCGTGGGACACCGGCTTCTCGATTCTTCTTCTACTGTTCGCAGCCGTCACGCTCGGTGGCCTCGGCACCGCATTCGGTGCAGCGGTTGGAGCGCTAATCGTTGGAATGTTCGTAGAGCTCAGCACACTGGTGATTCCACCAGACCTAAAGTTTGCTGGCGCACTGATCGTGCTCATCCTGGTCTTGCTATTTAGACCACAGGGTGTTCTCGGTCGTAAGCAGAGAATCGGATAGGACCGAAGATGGAACAGATTCTTTCAAACGCACTGGGTGAACTTTTCACCCCGATGACCGCGGCCTACGCGCTGGCTGCCATCGGTATCGCAATGCACTTCGGGTTTACCGGTTTGCTCAACTTCGGTCAGGCTGCCTACATGTTGGTTGGCGCTTATGCCTTCGCAATGGCAAACCTGGCAGGTCTCGGTCTTGTGCCAGCCATTCTGCTTTCGTTCGCAGCTTCGATTGTGCTCTCGCTGATTCTCGGTATACCCACGCTGAGGCTGCGGTCTGACTATCTGGCCATTGTGACGATTGCTGCCGCAGAAATCTTGCGATTCATCGTTTCGACCACTGGTCTAAACGACGTGACCGGTGGCCCACAGGGCTTGAGCGGCTTCGCCAAAGAGTTCTACGATCTGAACCCGTTCCCAGTCGGCGAATACGGCTTCTGGGCCTGGACCATGGATGAAAAGGGCCTCTGGGTTCGCGTCGTCGCCTGGTCACTCGTGATCTTGGGTGCACTGTTCGTCGCACAAATGATTCGCAGCCCTTGGGGCCGAGTCATCAAGGGTATTCGCGAAGATGAAGACGCAGTTCGCTCACTGGGTAAGAACGTCTACAGCTACAAGATGCAGTCACTGATCATCGGTGGTCTGCTCGGAACTCTTGCCGGAATCGTGTTCGTGCTACCTCGCGCAGTTCAGCCGGGTAACTACGGAACCGGTCTGACCTTCTTCATCTGGACGATTCTGCTTCTCGGCGGTGCGTCTACCGTGCTTGGCCCAATCATCGGTTCGATGATTTTCTGGGTGCTGCTATCGCTCACCGAAGGCTTGCTAAGCGCCGGTGTAAGCAGCGGCATCATTACTTTCATTCAGCAAGACCAGATCGGCGGCATCCGCTTTATGTTGGTCGGTCTTGGCCTAATGCTGCTGGTGATATTCAGGCCGCAAGGAATCTTCGGCAACAAGAAGGAGCTCTACTTCAATGCCTAACCAAATCGCATTGGGCGAAATCGCCCCAGGCTGCGCCAAGGTTGACCCAATCTTGGTTGCCGACAACGTAACCCGTCAGTTCGGCGGTCTAACGGCTGTCGACGTGGCGCACGTTGAGATTCCGCGTGGCCAGATCACGGCTCTCATCGGCCCTAACGGTGCCGGTAAGACCACCTTCTTCAATCTGCTGACCGGTTTCGACAGGCCAAACACCGGCACCTGGATCTTCGACGGCAAGAACCTTGCTGGCGTCGCGTCATACAAGGTTGCCCGCATGGGAATGGTTCGCACCTTCCAGCTCACCAAGGCTCTGTCACTGCTAACCGTGATGGAAAACATGCGTCTCGGTTACCAGAACCAGACCGGCGAGAACCCGCTGGCAGCGATGTTCCGTTGGGTTTGGCGCAAGCAAGAGAACCAGGTAACCGAGATTGCCACCGAGTTGCTTACTCGCTTCAAGTTGTACGACAAGAGCGAAGACTTCGCGGCCAGCCTCTCTGGTGGCCAGCGCAAGTTGCTCGAGATGGCTCGCGCACTGATGACCAAGCCAACCATGGTGATGCTCGACGAGCCGATGGCCGGTGTGAACCCTGCGCTGACTCAGTCGCTACTCGACCACATCAAAGGGCTCAAGTCAGAGGGTATGACCGTTCTATTCGTTGAGCACGACATGCACATGGTTCGCCACATCAGCGACTGGGTAATCGTCATGGCCGAGGGCAAGATTGTTGCCGAAGGTCCGCCAGCCGAAGTTATGAAGAACCCTGCGGTTATCGACGCCTACCTTGGCGCACACCACGACTCAGATCTGGGCGCAACCAACATCAAGAAAGACAACGCATGAACGACGTAGTGGTCGAAGCCAAAAACCTGGTTGCCGGTTATCTGCCGGGCGTGAACATTCTGAACGACTGCTCTTTGGTAGCTCGTCAGGGCGAACTGATCGGCATCATCGGCCCTAACGGCGCCGGCAAGTCGACCCTCTTAAAGGCCATCTTCGGTCAGGTGAACATTCGCTCGGGTCAGGTTTTCTTGCAGGGCGAAGAGATCACCGGGCTCAAGGCAAACAAGCTCGTCTCTAAGGGCGTAGCCTTCGTTCCGCAGACCAACAACGTGTTCCCAAGCCTGACCATCGAAGAAAACCTCGAGATGGGCGTGTTTCAGAACCCGAAGACTTTCAAGGAACGCTTCGAGTTTGTCGGAGAGCTCTTTCCTGACCTAGTCAAGCGCCGCGCACAGCGTGCTGGCTCTCTATCGGGCGGTGAGCGCCAGATGGTGGCCATGGGTCGCGCACTCATGGTAAACCCTTCGGTTCTTCTGCTCGATGAGCCATCGGCCGGTCTATCGCCGGTGCGTCAAGACGAAGCATTCTTGAGAGTCAAAGAAGTGAACCAGGCCGGCGTGACCGTGATCATGGTTGAGCAGAACGCTCGTCGCTGCCTGCAGATCTGTGACCGCGCCTACGTGCTCGATCAGGGCAAGGATGCACACACCGGCACCGGCCGCGACCTGCTCAACGACCCGAAGATGATCGAGCTTTACCTAGGTAACCTAGCCGACCTCTAAAGCCCACTGAGTTAAAGCAAAACCCCCGAGCCTTTCGGCCCGGGGGTTTCGTGCTACTTGAGGTAGTCAGTTAGAACTAGTCCAACTTGCCGTACTCGACGTCAACACCAGTGTTGATGTTCTTGTCGTCGTACAGGTAGATACCTACGTAGGCTTCGGTTGGGTCACCGTTGGCGTCGAACGAGATCGGGCCAGAGACACCTTCGAAGTCGATGTCAGTACCAGCGTTGATCAAGTCCATAGCCTTCTTGAATGCGCCTGGCTGTGAGAAGTCAACCTTCTCGCCACCTGACGAAACTTCAGCCATGTACTTCGAGATGTTTGCACCGGTGACTTCTTCGCCATTCTTTGCAGCAGTGGCAGCAGCCAAAGCAACAAGCATGGTGGCGTCGTAAGACTCAGCAGCGTAAGCCCAAACGGTTAGGTCAGGGTTTGCAGCAGCTAGACGGGTCTTGAAGTCGTCCGAAGCGATAACACCAGGAATGGTTCCCTGTGCACCGGCAATGTTGAAGTCGGTGAAGTCAGCGTCGAAGTTTCCGGTGTTTCCGTCAACTAGGTAAAGCTTGGTTGGGTCCCAACCCTTTACCTTGACTAGCTCAGGAAGAATCGACTTAACCTCGTCGAACGAGATAACTGCGATTGCGTCTGGGTTAGAAGCTAGAACCTTGTCGATCTGGCTCGAGAAGTTCTTGGTACCAGGTGCGAACTCTTCGTTCGCAACTACGGTTCCACCAGCTGCTTCAACAGCAATCTTGGCGTTCTCGAATAGACCGGTGCCGTATGGGTCTTGAAGGGTTAGGAATGCAACGTTGCTTGCACCGTCTCCAACCATCAAGTTACCTAGCACACGACCCTGTAGCACGTCAGAAGGAGCGGTACGGAAGTACAGTCCACCATCTGCGTAGGTGCTTAGGTCAGGAGCGGTGTTAGCAGGCGAGATCTGTAGAACACCGGCACCGGTGATCTGGTCGATAACGCTTAGCGATACACCCGACGAAGCTGCACCAACGATGGCGTCAACGCCGTCGTTGATAAGAGCGGTCGATGACTGAGTTGCGATGTCGGTGGTGGTGTCACCTGAGTCTTTGTGCGAGACCGATACACACTTACCAGCTACACCGCCAGCTTCGTTGATCTCTTTGATTGCGAGGTCAACACCAGCGATTTCTGGGGCACCGAGGAACGCTAGGTTACCGGTGGTTGGAAGTAGGCTTCCTACGCTAAGTGCTGCATCGGTGCAGTTAGCTGCATCGAATGAAGGTGCAGCACATGACGAAAGAATCATGGCGCTAGATGCAGTAACTGCAAGTGCGGCAAAACCTCTCTTGAGCTTTGAATTCATTGTTTCTCCGTTTCAATGGTTGTTCGCCAACCGTCGTTGACAAACGCACGCGTCAGGGGTCTGACACGCTTGCGTTTAGCCTAGTGAACCGCGCAAGTCGAAAACCGTTTGTGACGTAACAATAGTGTTTCGACTAAGAAAAGGTTTGGTAACGGAACCTTTGCGGCAAAATGCTGCCGCCGCGACTCAACTCTGAGTGCGCAGTCTGCGGTTTGCGCGATTGCGCCGCAGAGCATCCGTGGTGAGAGTAAGCAAAGCAACCCAGACGAGAATGAACCCAACCCAGCGAGCTGGCGGCATCTGCTCTTGAAACACCGTCAGTGCAAGAACAAACTGGATGCTCGGCGTCATGAACTGCATAAAGCCAACCCAGCTCAGCGGCAGGTTTTCGGCCGCGGTGCCGAACAGAATCAGCGGAACCGCAGTCATGATGCCGAAGATGGCCAAACCGGCCACGCCCTGCCAGCCGTGCTCGGTGATTTGAAGCCCAGGAGCCAGGCTGGCAACGATCGCGCCTTGGATGATGGCAACCGGCAGCAGTGCACCCGATTCGATGGCATAAGAATTCAACGGCGTAACCTTGCCGCCGAGTTTGTTTTTGGCTAGGCCATAGATTCCGAACGAGCCGGCCAGGGTGAGGGCGATCCAAGGTAGGTGGCCGTAGTCGATGGTGAGCACGGTTACTGCAACCGCGCCGAGGCCTACCGCCGACCACTGAATGGCGTTTAGCCGCTCGCGCAAGAACACCACGGCGAGCAGCACGGTGACCAGCGGGTTGATGAAATAGCCGAGCGAGGTTTCGACCACGCGGCCGGCCGAGATGCCGATTACATAAACCTGCCAGTTGATCATGATGAAGAACGAGCAGAGGGCGATCCAGCCGAGCATCCGCTTGTTTTTGAACACGGCCGCGAGCGAACCCCAAGTGCGCGTCACCGAAATAAGCAGCACGGCGGTCGCGAAGCCGAAGACGATGCGCCAGACGACGATTTCCCACGGGTTTGCGAACGTGGCGAGGCCGGCGATGATGAGGGGAAACGAGCCCCAGATGAAGTAGGCGGTGAGCCCGAGGCCAAGACCCTTGGCTACGTTCTTTTCGCGGGGCGCTGTGGGTGCCGCATTGATTTCGCTCACCTCTACAACCTAGCGGGGCGGGTCAGGTGCGGGGCGCGAACCTGCGAAAATGTAACCGAAACGATTCGCTCGAAAGGCTCGCATGACACCGAAGAAACTGTTCAACAACTTCGCCAAGGCCGAGGCCGTCACCTGGACTCTGCTGATCGGTGCGCTCGTCGCCCGCGGACTAGGTGTCGACCCGCTCGTGGTCACAGCCGCCGGTGGCACGCACGGTGCGGTGTTCTTGGGCTACGCGGTTACCGCCGCCCTCGTGGCCGTCAACCAGCGCTGGGCGCTTGGTAAGACCATGCTGGCCGTTGCCCTTGCGATCGTGCCGTTTGCGACCATCCCGTTTGAAATCAAATTGAACAAGGATGCTTCGCTCGACGGCCCTTGGCGCGTGAGCGCTGGCACCGACCCGCGTGATGCGCACTGGTTCGACCGACTTTTTCGCTGGTTCATCGCTCGCCCGCTCGTGTTGATTCTCACGCTGCTGGTTGGCTTAACCGCGGTGTTCAGCTTGCTTCTGGCCCTCGGTTCGCCGACCGAGTGGTTCAAGAACTAGTTCGACTCTGCGCTAGGCCCGGTCGATGCGTGGGCCGCAGCCCAAGCTCGTTTGCCCGAAGGTGACAGCGCGGCAAACGCAGCGATCACCACAGTGGCCGCACCCGTGCCGATAAGAATCGATTCAACCGAAACCACGTCGGCTAGCGGCCCCAAGACCGCCATACCTAGTGGCATTGCAACGGCCATCACGATTCCGACAAAGCCGAACACTCGACCCTGGCGCTCTGGCTCGACAGTTTCTTGAAGCAGGGTCATTGCCGAAGTCGAGAACGCCGGCACGATCACGCCGATAAAGAAGAACAGGCTGAAGAACAAAATCAGGTTGGTTGAGAAGCCCATGACGACGGCCAAGATGCCGAATGCCACGGATGTCGCAATGATTGTTGTGATTCGGTCAAGCTTGTTGGCGAGCAGCGCCATCAATCCACCACCGATAACCATGCCAACGCCGAATGAAAGTTCGAGCACCGTTAGCAGCCAAACGTCGCTGCCCCAGTTTCGAACCAGCATCAGAGGCGAAAGGTTTGACGGTGCAACGATGAGCAAGAAGACGACTCCAAAAACGACCATTACCCAGCGAACTAGCTCGTGGGTGAAGGTGTAGGTGATGCCCTCTTTGAGGTCGGTGAAGTAAGACGGTTTGTCTGCGCTGGATGCTCGTGCCAAAGTCGGCACGGCAACGGTGGCAAGCAGCGAAAGTCCGATAATTGCGGTCACAAAGTCGATGAACAAAATGCCAACCAGCGACATGTTGGCATAAACCGCGGCCGCGGCTAGCGGAGCAACCAAAGTTAGCGAAGACTGCACGCTGCTGTTGATTCCGTTGACGCGCATCAGCTTGTCGGTTGGAACGATTTGCGGAAGCAGCGCCGAGATGGCAGGCATCTGAACACCGGCACCCACCGAGCGAACCGCCATCACCAAGAAAATCAACCAGAGGTCATCGATGCCCGAGAGCATCAAGAAAGCGAGGCCAAGGGTTGCCAGGGCAATCGCCGAGTCAGAAATGATGATCATTAGCTTGCGGTTGACGCGGTCAGCCCAAACGCCCGCGAAAATCGAGACGATTGCCTGAGGCAAAAAGCCGAACACTGCCGCAAGGGCAAGAATTAGCCCTGACTTAGTGGTCAGGGTCAGGTGCCAAAAAATGGCGTACTGCACCAACGCCGAACCCAGCGTGGTGATGGTCTGACCGACCAGAAAAACCGCGACGCGCTTTTTCCAGCCTTCGAAACCGGCCTGCACTTGCGCTTGCTCGGTCTCTGCCTGAGGTGTCACTTCATTCATCGGTCATCCTGTTTTGGTAGAAAGAAAAACCCCAGTCGTGGAGGACTGGGGTTTCGTGGCTAGTGAGGGATTCGAACCCCCGAAGGCTGAGCCGGCTGATTTACAGTCAGATCCCTTTGGCCGCTTGGGTAACTAGCCTTGCCGCAAACTTTTGCAAGCTACGCGAACTAGTAAAGGATACAAGAACTTGTGCCTAAGCGCTAACCGGCGGTTGTGAGCATCCGCTTCTGCAAGTAGATTTGTAAAAACTGAACCACTCGAGAAATTTACAGGTTTTTTACATGGTCGGCATTGAAGAAGTTGCAGCACTCGCCGGGGTCTCTACGGCCACCGTCTCTCGCGCCCTTCGCGGCAAAGACCACGTGAGCGCCAAGGCTCAGAAAAAGGTTGAGGATGCTGCCAGCGAGCTCGGCTACGTTGCATCTTCATCAGCCGCAACTCTGGCTACGGGACGCACCCAAAACATTGGCGTAGTTCTTCCACGCATCGACAGCTGGTTCTTCTCTGTGATTCTCGAGGCGATAGAAACCGAACTCATCGACCACGGCTATGACCTGACCCTTTATAACCTCAGCGGCGGCGAGAAGCAGCGCAAAAAGATTTTCGACGAGCTGCTGCTGCGCAAGCGAGTCGACGGCGTGCTTACCGTGGCCGTGAACCCAACCGAGGCTGAGCTTGCCACTCTAAACCGCATGCACAAACCCATCGTTGGCATTGGTGGACCAATTAAGGGTGCTCGTTCAATCACCATGGATGACGTTGCCGCTGGCAAACTCGCCACCGAGCACCTTCTCTCACTCGGGCACACTCGCATCGGAATGATTCGTGGTCTGCCAAACGCCGACGAAGAGTTCGGCCAGCCGAGCCTTCGCTACTACGGCTATGCCCAAGCCATGAAAGAAGCCGGACTTACCATCAACGAAGATTGGGTAGCCGACTGCGACTTCACCATTCCTGGCGCATACGTTGTTGCAAAGCAGCTGTTCACCGACCTGCGCAATGCTCCCACCGCGGTGTTCTGCGCGTCAGACGAGATGGCGTTCGGGGCCATCATGGCTGCCAAAGACCTCGGACTCGAGGTACCCAAAGACCTGTCGGTGGTCGGCATCGACGATCACAACCTAAGCGAGTTCTACGGGTTGAGCACGATTGCTCAAAACCCGGCCGACCAGGGTCGCGCTGCGGTAAACACCTTGCTCGACATCCTCGCCCTGCCGAACCCCGAAGACCATGACAACATCGAAGATAAGAAAGAGTGGCCGGTGAAGTTGGTGGTTCGAGCCAGCACCGCCAAGTATGCCAAGCGGTAAACTTTGACTCATGGCTGATTCCTCATTTGACATCGTTTCTAAGGTCGACAAGATGGAGGCCGACAACGCCCTCCACCAAGCACAAAAAGAGATCGAGCAGCGCTACGACTTCAAGGGCGTAGGCGCAGAGATCGACTGGTCTGGCGAAAAGCTACTCATGAAGGCCAGCAGCGAAGAGCGTGTGAAGGCTGTGCTCGATGTGTTTCAGTCGAAGCTGGTCAAGCGTGGCATTTCACTAAAGAGCTTGGATGCTGGTGACCCCTTTGCCTCAGGCAAGGAATACCGCATCGAGGCTTCACTCAAAAACGGCATCGACCAAGAAAACGCCAAGAAGATCAGCAAGATCATTCGCGAAGAGGGCCCAAAGAGCATCAAATCTCAGATTCAGGGTGACGAGCTGCGCGTTAGCAGCAAGAGCCGCGACGACCTGCAAGACGTGATTGCGTTGCTCAAGTCGAGCGATCTACCAATCGACGTTCAGTTCACCAACTACCGCTAGGCGTTTTTCGGCAGACGGTTTTTTGTGCGACCGGCGCTAAGCGTCGATGGTTGAAATCGGCCCAGTTGGCGGGTAAGCGCTGGCATTTTCGGCTCGCAGCTTTTTAGACTTTTTCACCACTACCCCGGCGATGATGCCTGCCGCCATAAATGACACCAACGGAAACACAAACGCCTCAACGATGCCGGGGCCTTCGGCGATGGCACCCATGATCACCTTGGCGAGCATCATCATCAGAGCGTTGGCCAAGCTCATGCGCGAAAGTGCCTGTGCGGTCGACAGCCCACGAATGTCACCGGCTGCGCTATAGAACGAAGGCACCATCGAGGCGATGCCAAGACCTGCCAACGCGAAGAAAACCACCTGAACGGTTAGGGCCGCGTCGACGCGATCGGCGAGAGTCGAGACATCCCCGTTCGCAACAATCGCCGCGGGCCAGAACACGCCGATCGACATCATCACCGAACCCAAAATGCCGCCCCACTGCGACATGGTGCTGAAGTGGATGCGCTTGGTGATGTGCACCACCGAAAAACGGCCGACGATCATGGCCGCCACGAACACCGTGTAAGGCAGAGCGCCGCGACCGGCCTCGAGTTGCAGAACGTCGCGGCTGAACACGGCGCTCCACTCCATCATGACGAGCTCGGGCCACATTCCCGCCCACAGCCCGAGTGACAAGAACCAGAGGTAGCCGGGGGTGGCTAGCCAAGAAACCTTTTTGTCGCCAGCCTTCGGCTTTTCGGCCTCGTGACCGTCTTCGCTCGGTGAGAGCAGGTAGTTGCCCGAAAGTTGGAAGGCGATGAAAACCAGAATCGGCACAATGACCAGGTGCAACCAGAGTGGCAAGAAGGTGGCGAGCACGCCGCTCACCGCAGCCGAGCTAGCCGCACCGATCGACCACGAACCGTGGAACGAACCGAGCAGCACCTTGCCGAGCTTCTTTTGAAACATCACGGCCTGGGCGTTGAGTGCAATGTTGAAGGTGCTGAACGCGAACGACTGAAGCGTGTAGGCGATGAAGAACAGAATCGGGTTGGTGATCCAGGCCAGCGACATCAGAACCAGAGTGATTGCGATGGCCGAAACCTTGATGACCGGGCTGGTGCCGAAGCGGTTGACCAGCTTGTTGGTGAACACCAGCGGCAGCAGCGAACCGAGACCGGCGAAACCGATGATGGCACCCCACTGCGCAAAGTTCACGCCGATTTGGTCGATTAGCTCGGGGATGCGCGGCAGGGTGGTGATCGCCGCAAACCCTTGCGTGAAGAAGATCACGAAGAGTGCGAACTTCGCGCTCTTCAGTCGCTTCGGGTCTAGACGGTTTGGCAATTGGCTAGTTCTTGGTCGCTTCGATCAGCAGCGCTTGCTCGGGGCGAAGTGCCGGGGCACGTAGTCCAAGGCGAGCAAGTAGGGCACCTGAAACGTTGACTCCGTCGAACCACTTTGGCGGCGCGATCTGCGTGTACTCGGGGGCTCCGGCGGGCTCGACTACCTTGACGAAGTAGGTTGCGTCAGCATCCAAGCCGGTTAGTCGAATGTTCGCTGGGCGGCTGAACTGCGACTGGCGCAGGGCAACGTGCGAGAACAGCGCCTGTGAGCCGTCGGCGGCAATCACGCCGTGAGTCCACGAGTTAGCCTCGGTCTGGTCGACGCGAACCACGCGGCCAGAGTGCAGCATGTCGCGCTTCGACTTGTAATAGGTGATCCAGCCGGCGAGTTGGGCCTTCTGGGCATCGGTTGCTTCGGTGAGGTCCCACTCGAGGCCGGCGTGACCCCAGAGCGCGGTCGCCCCGCGGAACGACACCGAGTGGGTGCGACCGGTTGAGTGAGCCTTGGTTGGGCCGATGTGAGTGCCGAGCATCTCGGGTGGAATCACGATCGAGGTAAATCGCTGAATCGACTGACGCTCGAGGGCGTCGTTGTTGTCGCTTGTCCAGAAACGGTCGGCGTGGTTGATCATTTCGAGGTCGATGCGACCACCGCCCGATGCGCAAGATTCGATTTCGAGGCCAGGATGCGCTGCCTTGAGCTCATCGAACATGCGGTAAATCGCCTCGGTCTGCTTGCGAACGGTTGGGCGGCCAAGGTGCGCGGCTTCGGTGAGCACTCGGTTGTGATCCCACTTGATGTAGGCGATGTTGTATTCGCTCAAGATGGCGTGCACCTGGTTGAACACGTGGGCGTAAGCACCAGGGTGCGAAAGGTCGAGCACCTGCTGGTTTCTGAACTCTGGTGGCACGCGGCCGCCAGACTGCAAAATCCATTCCGGATGCGCGCGGTAGAGGTCG
>Ga0208083_1000255_pt1 | contig 12691 bp, 12 predicted proteins | sample LakMenEpi07Jul09_FD_150677 | JGI IMG/M metagenome (GOLD analysis project Ga0208083, IMG submission 150677) | Freshwater microbial communities from Lake Mendota, WI - 07JUL2009 deep hole epilimnion (SPAdes) | ecosystem: Environmental > Aquatic > Freshwater > Lake > Epilimnion/Euphotic zone ...
AGTGATGCCACAGCCTCCATCACCATCTCTTTACCGCGTTCGGCAATGAGTTCGTTGATACGATTGAGATCATCTTCCGAGAATCGCTTGCGGAAATGTACCATCATCGATGGGTCGAACGGTGCCTTGCTGGAATAGCCGGCAAAGCCAAGGAAAAACTGCATGTAAGCGTTTTCTCGGATCTGCTCGACGGTCTCCTCATCGGTCAAGCCAAGCCGCTGCTTGATGAACAGCGCTCCAAACGCCAGCCTCACTGGTTTCGCAGGGGCGCCAGTCGTGGGGTTGAACTGAGGGGCATATGTTTCTTCCAGCTCTTCCCATGGCATCAGAGACGAGAAGAGCACCCAGCGGTTGTCCGAGTCCAGCGTGCCGCCAAAAGGCACATGGAACTCCTCGATTGAGAGCTGGCCGTTATGGTGTACTCGGTACATTTGCGGCGTTCAGAGGCTGCAGTGATCGTCAATTGCCCCGATCGAGCCCAGTTTACCGGCTCTCGATCACTGAAACAAGCTGCGCCGCAGTCGATCTGACTTTTTCAGGAGTCCCTAGTTGGCATCTTCGATCAGGATTCACTTTCCAGCAGCCGAAAGATCTCCTTTGGCTAGCTCATCGCCATCAAAATCATGCCATAATTCAGCCGTCCCATCGGTTTTGTCGTTCAGTCAAAGCAACTTGCTGGCCTGCCCCATCATGTCGGCAATAATGGCAACAAGATTGTGGCGTTGATTTACTGATCGCGCTTCTAGCGCCGGACCCTACAACAAGCCCATAATCTTGGCTCGCACAGGGCGAACAGCGCCAATGAGCAAGGGCAATCAAGCCTGCTCCAAAGCAGCCGCACGAAGCTCTTTTGTCTCAAACTAACGGGTAAAACCGAACGAGACTAACCCCTTGCCAGAACAAAAAGCCATTCTGCGTCAGGGTTAACTAACGTATATGTTGCTAAGTGCGAGCCATTGCAGGAGCTTGCGGGTCAAGTCGGGGGATAAGCAAAGGCCTTGACACTTTGGCATCTCACTTGACAGGTAAAACAATTTACATTAGCCTTTAAGCATGACGGGCAAAGGCAAAACCTGCCCAAATTTTTACCACAATCATGGGCAAGCCCGAGACTCAATCATCCTCATGGCAAGGGACAAAAGTATTGATCACTGGAGGGGCTGGTTTTATTGGCTCTACTTTGGCTATTCGCGCAGTAGAACTGGGAGCTGATGTAACAGTCATTGACAGCCTCATCCCTGAATACGGTGGTTGTTTATTTAATCTTGAGCCCGTCAAAGATAAGGTCAGAATAAATCTTTCCGATATTAGAGACAGCTATTCTTTACGCCCATTAATTGAAAATATCGATATTTTGTTTAACCTTGCAGGTCAGACAAGTCACATGGATTCCATGAAAGATCCCCACACAGATCTTACTATCAACTGCATGGCTCAACTCAATTTACTTGAAACTTGTCGACAATTTAATCCCAACATCCGCATCATATTTGCAAGCACACGTCAAATTTATGGCAAACCCAACTATTTACCCGTCGACGAAAATCACAGCATCAATCCTGTGGACATCAATGGCATCCATAAGTATGCAGCAGAGCTTTATTATGGTCTTTATGGCAAAGTTCATGGCATTCGCAGTTGTATCCTTAGACTAACTAATACGATAGGTCCACGGATGCGAATCAAAGATGCAAAGCAAACCTTTGTTGGTATTTGGATTCGTCAAATTCTTGAAAGTGAACCAATTGAAGTCTGGGGTGGTGAGCAATTAAGAGATTTCAATGATGTAGAAGATGTTATCCAGGCTATGTTAATTGCCTCTCAAGATAGCAACTGTTTTGGCAAAGTTTTCAACCTTGGTAGTGAAGGAAAAGTGAGTTTAATACAGCTTGCTAACATGATGAAAGAAATCCATGGAAGTGGCGAGATCAAGATAATGGCATATCCTCCAGAGAGAAAAAAAATTGATATTGGCGACTACCATTCGTCCTTTACGAGGTTTAAAGATATGACCGGTTGGGAACCTGCCATAACCCTTGAGCAAACCCTGCACAGGACTCTAGACTACTATTCAGATCATCTTTCGGTCTACATTTAAGCCATTCCAACCTTCCATGAGCCTTCAAGACAGGATCAATTTTCCTCAAAAAGATACCAAATTCCATCAAGCTCTCATCGATGATGCGCTACAAAGTATTATTAATACAGGTCAATTAATTCTAGGCCCAGGAGTAAGGCAATTTGAATCTGATTTCGCTAAATGGTTATCTCATGATATTGAAGCTGTTCATTGTATTGGAGTCGGGAATGGCACCGATGCGCTCGAACTTGCCTTACGTGCTGCAGGGATACAGGCTGGTGATCACGTGGCTCTCCCTTCTCATACGGCCTACGCAACGGTTGCCGCAGTTCTAAGAGTGGCGGCCATCCCCATTTTTATTGATGTTCAAAGTGATAGACCTGTAATCAGTGCCGAAACATTGGCCCACACTTTAAGTATATGTAAAAGTATTAAAGCAGTAATAGCTGTTCATCTTTATGGAGAAGTTTGTGATCTTGAATCGATTCAAGCTCTCTGCAATCTAAATCATCTAACCCTTATTGAAGATTGTGCCCAAGCAACGGGAAGTCTTTATCACAATCACCGCGTCGGTACCTTTGGTGATTTTGCTGCATTCAGCTTCTACCCAACCAAAAATCTAGGAGCAATGGGTGATGGAGGCATGTTAGTTGTCAATCCAAGAATTAACCAAAGTCAGCTTGAGATAGCGAGACAGATGCGATTCTATGGCTGGAATGACAACAGGGAAGCAGTCAGTTTTGGAGTCAACAGCCGTCTGGATGAATTTCAAGCATTATTATTATGCGGCAAGCTACAGAATCTTGACTTACAAATTGAAAGACGACGTGAACTGGCAGCACTCTATTATGCCGAGCTGGAGCCATACCTTGGTAACCAAATTATTGATTTACCATCTGATCAAGACCATTGGAATCATAGCTACCATCTCTATGTAATTCAATTGCAGCCAAATCTAAGAAATAAACTTTTGGAAACTTCTAAGCAAGCCGAGATCCCTCTTAGCTTACATTACGCTTTACCATGCCACAAACATCAATATATAGTCAATAACTACCCTAGCTATCATTCACTACCAAATACAGAAACAATTGTCGAACAAATTTTGACACTACCCCTCAACCCATACTTAAAATCAAAAGATATTCGAAAAATATGTGAATTTATCAAAAATATCATTTATTGATTATGCTCTTATACATGTTTTTACCTGCTAATGCTTTCCCTTGGAATGGAAATTTATTATGATTAAGAAAGAGTACGATTTCACCATTGTAATTCCTCTCTATAAGAGTGAATCTAGTATACCTTATCTGCTCAAACGTCTAGAAAATTTATCTACATCTGAACTATGGAATGTGGTATTTGTAGATGACGGAAGTCCTGACGGTACATTCAATAATATTAAAACTTTGTTACAAAATTCACCTATAAACGCTATTCTTGTTCGCCATACACGAAATTATGGAGAGCATAACGCCGTTTTAACTGGATATAGATATGCCAGTGGCGATTACATCTTGAATCTAGATGACGATCTTCAAAATCCCCCAGAAGAAGCATTACGAATGTTGCAATATGCACGAGAAAATAGTTTCGATGTTGTCTATGGAAACTATAGAACCAAGAAACATTCTATATGGCGTAACACGGGAAGCTTGTTTGCTAATCTAACCGCTAAGTTTCTTATTGACATTAATGGCACTGATTATCTCTCCAGCTTTCGCTGTGTCAGTTTTCTTATGGCGAAAAGTATTGCCCATTACAAAGGTCCGTATGTCTATATTGATGGCATTCTTTCCCAGCTTACAACTTCCATATCAAGCATAGACGTCCATCACGATGAAAGGTTTATTGGCGAAAGCAATTATAATATACGTCGCTTAATAAGGCTATGGTTAGTTATTTTAACGGGTTTTTCTTTGATGCCCTTGCGAATTGCAATATTGATTGGAATTTTTACTGCTTTAATCGGAGCATCAGGTCTAGTCTATACACTATTCCTGAATATTTTTGATAAGAATCAAATACCTGGCTGGACTTCCATAATCTCCTCAATCCTATTTTTTGGTGGCATACAATGCTTATTACTTGGAGCTTTAGGTGAGTATATTGGACGTATTTATCTAGCAATGAGTGGCAAACCACAGTCACTCGTACGCAGTATTGATAGTTTTAATTAGTCAGAATTTTATTCAATTAATTAATTTATCAGCCAACCAACTAACCGACTCACTAACTCACTAACTCACTAACTCACTAACCTTAACTACCCTGCAAGAATGAGGCGAATAAAATCAAGTATTTTTATTGATTGGCTCAGCGATAACTTCTCGCAACTTTCTAATACGTTGCAGTAATTTTAGTCGGCGACTCCTAGCTGTAATTGTCAAAAATAACCGAATCGGAATATAAACCAATGCCATGGCTAAACCAAAACCAGAAATCAGCAAAAAAGCCCATCCGTCTCCGCCTGAAACATGATCAAAAATTCTTTCAGAGCCATCGGAAGAGAGCAATAGCTCACTAACCTTCACATCTGAGTTCAAAAGTGTCAAAAATTTATCCATAGAGTCATCTTAGAGTAAAATGAACAGTTCGGGCTCAAGATTGAAAAATCTTTCGTTTTTAATAGTTTTTCTGCATAAGTTGAACGAAAATAAGCTAAAAAATCTTCAAGTAGTTATTGTAGACAATGACGTTAATTATGATTTCTTGAGGACTCTTCCTGAATTACCTTACAATAATTAGAAACTTGAAGATCAATTCCAGTAATTGCTGTACCGACAACCACAGCATCGGCCCCTTCACACAGAGCTTTTGCGGCATCAGTGCTGCTGCTGATGCCACCTTCGCAGATCAGCAACACATCGACAGGTAGTTCTGCACGCAACTGAGGCAATAGTTCCCAGGCAGGAGGATGAAACGCATTAGTGAGTTTTGTATAACCGTAGAGAGTTGTACCAACCCATGTACATCCCAATTCTGCGGCCTTGAGACCTGAGTTCAAGGAATCAACATCTGCCATGACAGGTATGGAAAGTTCTTGCTGAATTCGCCGCATGAGGATTTCAAGTGAATCCCCATCAGGACGGCTGCGATCAGTAGCATCTAAAGCCACAATGTCAGCACCAGCTGCCCATACGGATTGAACCTCATGCCAACCTGGTGTTATATATACATCGCTATGATCAAAAGTTTGCTTCCATAATCCTACAATCAGTGCCGCAGGACATCGTTGACGAACGGCAGAAATGTGCTCAGGACTTTCTAAACGAACCCCTACGGCACCATTGGCTAAGCAAGCTTCGGCCATAGCAGCAATTACGTGAGAATCCCGAAGTGGAGAGCCTAATGGTGCCTGGACTGAAACAATTAAACCTCCACGTACCTTACTGGCAAGCTGTCGGAGATTAGCAGCAGCAGCTAAAGTCATAATTTAATTTAGCCTTCGATCAAGCAAGGGCCGGATAGCTATGAACAAAAACAAGGCCAAAGAAGCAAGAACAGCAATACATGTCAGGGAATTTAGGGAACCATAAGGTGCATTGAGAACAATATCTGTAAGTTCAAAATTGTTTGAATAGCTAGCTCTTATAGGTTCAATGGCAAAAGTCAATGGATTAATCGATGCAAGCCAAGATAGCCAATTTGGCATGAAACTCAAGGGCGCCAAAGCTGTACTGGCGAAAAGAAGTGGTAAATTACTGATAAAAATAACTGCGATAAGTTCGATGTGGCCTGGCAAACTAAATGCAAGTGCCAAACTTAGGGCTGTTACAGCAAAAATCAACAGAGAGAGCACTGAAATAACAATCAACATTCCAGCCAAAGAGGGCCATCCATAACCCAAAAACCCAGCTGCAATTATTATGGCAATACTTTGGATCAGGCTGAGGAGAGTAATATAAATAACTGAAGCCAATACAATTGAAGCCCGAGAACGAAGAGGAGCTACTAAGAGTCGATTCAAAAAACCAAATTCACGATCAAACATAACCGGCAGTCCCGCATTCAACGCGGCGCTGAAGGCCGTAAAGACAATCACACCGGCTCCCAAAAAGCGGCCATAAGAACCACCACCTGGAAGCAAACCCTCAGGAGCATTGGCGAAGAGAGCACCAAATAAAAAGAGCCAAATCAAGGGCTGAAGAATACCGGCCAACAAAGTAGATGGACGACGTATCAATTGTATGAAAAGGCGGCGGGTCAGAGCCAAGGTTTCTTGGAGAATCTCCGATGCCGCCGAAACCTGGGGCAATGGCCTTTGACCGCCAGTGCCAAATGATTCCGATTGAACAGAAGGTGAAGTGATTGTCATTACACCAGTTTACATGGACTGTTTCCGTTCTGCCTTGGGATCACGCAGGCCGGCCACAGCGAGCTCGGCATCGAGGAGCGTGCGACCAGTGGCCTGGAGGTAGACATCATCCAGACTTGGACGACTCTGGGTGAGGGAAAATACGGGTATGTTCTGCTCGTTGAGATGGTTTCTAACAGTCTCACTAATATCTTGACTGTCAACAAGTAAATTCAGGGAGTATCCTTGGGACTGGTTGATGACGACATCGCGTACACCTGGGCATTGGAGCAAGAGATTTCGCAGATGTGTCGATTCCTTATTGTCACTAAACTCCCTAACTTTCAAGGTAACACGTTCACCGCCGAGTGCCTTCTTGAGTTCAGCTGGTGAGCCTTCGGCGATGACTGAACCCGAATCAAAAATAGCCAACTGATCAGCAAGTGCATCAATTTCTTCAAGATAATGGCTACTTAAAAGTACTGTTACACCTTGATCACGAAGCTGGCGAAGGACTTGCCAAACAACAGCACGACTTTCAATATCTAAACCAACCGTAGGCTCGTCAAGGACAAGCAACTTGGGAGAATGCAATAGACCAGCTGCCAGGTCAATGCGACGACGCATCCCACCAGAATAGGATCCGCAGCGACGATCAATCCATTCACCCATATCGAGAAGATCAATCAATTCGGAAATTCTTTGTTCACGCAGCTTACGGGGTAAATGATAAAGATCTGACTGAAACATGAGCAATTCGCGGCCAGTCAGAATTTTGTCAATGGCAACTTCTTGGGCCACGTAGCCCAGCAAGCGTCGTACTTGCCTTGGCTGGCTGATGGCATCGATACCCGAAACCGTCACCGTACCTGAATCAGGAGCCAACAAAGTACAAAGAATACGTAAGCAAGTGGTCTTTCCTGATCCATTGGGTCCCAGAATGCCATAAAGGCTGCCCTCAGGCACCTGCAAGGAAAGATCATTGAGGGCCTTGACAGGCTGGTGCTTTGTGCTCCCGAAGGATTTGCTGAGGTGTTGAAGCTCGATCAAACCGTGGATGCTCCAATGGGCCCAACGGGGACTAATCTAGGCAATCGCCGTTCCCCTTGGCTAAACCGGGATCAGCGCTGAGGTTTTCGAAAAGATTTGCACCAGCTCAATGGGGTTGACTGATGATGTCACCAGTTGGGTTCTGGAGAGCACGAGCAACAGGCAAACACCAAACAAATAAAGGATCGACCAGCGGAAAAGACTTCGGGCTGGAAGCGGATCCTCAGGCTGAAGCCGAAGGCGGCCGACTAACTGCAGAAAACGGGCATTGAACGGCAGGATCAGAATCCCGTAAAACCAACCTCCTGTTGGTAAGACCAAAATGCCTAAAAAACTGATAACTACGGTAAGAAGACCATAGACGCTGATCCACTTTGAGGTAACTTTTGCACCCTTGACAACGGGGAGCATTGGAATGCCTACCGAGCGGTAATCCTCCCTAAGGAGCAAGGCCAGGGACCAAAAGTGAGCTGGGGTCCAAAGCATCACCAATGAAAAAAGCCACAATCCTCCCCAACCAGGATGGGAAGACGCTGCTACGGCTCCCACAAGCGGGGGGATCGCCCCGGCAAGTCCTCCAATGACAATATTCTGGCTTGTTCTTGGTTTGAGCCAAGCGGTGTAGAGAAGAACGTAGCTGCATAGCCCTAGCAAGGACAAAGCGGCCGCCAACGGATTGACCAGAAGCGTCAGCACAAGTACCGAAGCTGTGGCAAGGCTGATAGCCAAGGCCAGGGCCTGATGTTGGGCCAGCCTTCCAGATGGAAGGGCCCTTCGGCTTGTTCTCACCATCTTGGCATCAAGATCCTGTTCCCAGAGACAGTTCAAAACACCTGCAGCTGCAGCAGCGAGGGCGCCACCCACCAAAGTCGCCAGAAATCGAACTGGTGCCAAGGGCCAGGGTTCGGCTACCGCCATGCCGCCAACCGTGGTGGCCAGCAAAAGGGGGATCAAACGGGGCTTGAGAACCTCCAACCATGCCGGAAGTTGGGGTCTGGTTGATACCGTCTGGGAGGATTGGGGGTTGGCTGGCGCCCCTTGATAGGGAATCAGATTCAGGGACCTAACCAAAATCAACAACCTCCTGTCCGGGCCATGAGCTAGAAGTAATCAATAGGGTTCGACCGATTGCAGCTCCGAGCAGGGCCACGAGCAAAGCAGCAATCAACTGATGGGAAATGGTTAACAAAGGAATGTCCAAATGAACTATCAAATTGAATCGACCAATGAGGACTTGACCCAATCCAAAGATAATAGACATAAACGAAAAGGACTTCAACATTCTATGAGAACTGGGCAGGAAAATTGCACCGATAGCCATCAAAGCCAAACCGAACAAAACTGGATAGGCCATCAAACGATGATTCATCAGCCAGTAACAGGATTCACCCAGATCCAAACAACGCTCTGCCGCCCATTGACTTGCCATCAGGGCACCCACCAGGCACTGAGCCAGCAAAGCAAGCATCGCCGTCAGGGGCAAAGGCCACCACCACCTTGGCAAGCGTGGAGGGAAATCCAAAGGGGAACTACCTGCATCAATAATTTGGCACTTGCACCGCAAAGCCTGATCTGTCGCACATAGATGAAGCAAAAGCACCAATGCCGTGCCCAGATGGGCTGTCACGCTATTGGAAGCCAGCAGAGAAGAGACTGTTATGGCTCCGAGAGCTGCCTGGATCGCTACCAACAACAACGCCGTAAGAGTGCACCAGGGAAGCCAGTGGGGTAGAGAGGATCGACGCAGAACAACAATGAAATTGAGAGCCAGCAGAGCCAAGCCAATTAAAAACGCATCGACTCGATGGAACCATTCCAGGAAAACCTGGAGGTTCATCTGCTTGCCTGGCAGCAAACTTCCATAGCAAAGTGGCCAGTCAGGGCAAGCAAGTCCCGCCTCCATGACCCGTGTTGTTCCGCCAATCACAATCAAAGCAATCACCCCAACGACAAGATGGGAAGTGATCCCCTGAATCAATCGCAACAATCCAACAGGAGCATCCGCTGCAGAACCTGGCAGAAAATCAGTAGCATCGGGCGCAATCATTTTGGCCACTCTCAATTCCAGATTCTGAAATGCCCTCAGGCTGACTCAGACCCTAGCGGGATTAAGCAAGATCAGTGTCTCAACACAATTAGCCCCATAGACGTTCGAAATCTTATGTGGAAACCCCCGCTCCAACTTAGATCCCGCCTGAGGAATAACGACGAACCCTGGTCAATCCCCTGCTTTGGCTTGTTGCTCTTTGCTTGGAAACCCTTGCAAAGCCGGCCTTGTGCTCGGCAGAATCAATGCAGAATTCTCTGGGCAGGTGCCCTATGACTCTCTTAAGGGCAACGGCTGGTGCCGAAAATGTTCCTTCCCCAGCCACCAGCCCCCTTGAAGGCAAAGCGCTTTTAGACAAGGCCCGCTCTCTAGGGAACCGGCCAGAAGATCAGATCGCCCGGGGCTGTGGCTATGTCGGCCCCAGTGGCCGGGTGCTCAAAAAGAGTTTTTACCGGGCCCTGGTGGCAGCCAAGGGTTACTCCCTGCCCTCGGCCAGCAGCAACTCAAGCCTCAGCCGCGGCCGTCAAGCCGAATTTCGCACCCGGGTCCACGGCAATGGCAACCTGCTGATTGGCCAGGCCTACACCCGACGCATGGGCCTTGAACCCGGCCAGGAGTTCCGCATTGAGCTGCATCGAGAAACCGGCTCCATCTGGCTGCTTCCCGTGGAAGTGCAAGGACAAACCAGTTGATGCAGCCCGCTTTGCGATGGCAGATCCCCTCGGGCTCCCCACTATCACCAACCTTGGGTACGGAGCCAGGCGGCGCTGATTGGTTGGGACGCTGAAGCTCCCCCTTCTGGGCCTGGCTTGGGGCCAGAGGATTGGGGACGGCCGGCTTGGCCATGGGCATAGAGCAAGCGTTCGGTGTATTTCGCAAACAAATCAATTTCCAAATTCAACAGGTCTCCCACCTGTCGGTACTGAAGAGTAGTGGTGATCCAAGTTTGGGGGATGACGGCGATCCAGAAACGACTGCCATCGTTGTCGCAGCCTGCCAGGGTCAGGCTGATGCCATCTAGGGCAATGCTGGCTTTCTCACAGAGATAGCGGCCCTGCTGTTGGGGATTACAACCCACCTCCAGTCGCCAGGAGGCTGGCTGGCGCTGGATCCCCAGGATCTCGCCCTGGCCATCGACATGGCCGCTCACCAAGTGACCTCCCAACCGGTCAGAGAGGCGCAAAGCCGGTTCTAGATTGACCCAGCCCCCCCCATCCGCCTTGGGGGCCAAGGTGGTGCGCGCCAGGGTCTCTTCGCTGACGTCGGCCTGAAAGCCATCACCCACCAGCCTGGAAACGGTCAGACACACCCCATCCACGGCGATGCTGTCACCCAACGCCAGCGGACCAAGGGCCTCCAGGTCGCCCCTAACCCAGACCCCGGAACGCCATCGCTGCAAACGGCCCATGGTTCGCACCAACCCGGTGAACATCTCAAGTCCGCTTACTGCTGGTCATAATCAAGCAATGGACGGAAGCTGGGGAAGTCTCTGAGGGAACCATGGTCGAGATGAGCGTGGCGGGGATTGCCCTTGATGCGGCCAGCCGCAGTCCGATTGTGCTGCTGCGGGACCCCTCCGGCCGCCGCCAGGTCCCCATCTGGATCGACCAAGCCCAAGCCCAAAACATCCTGGCAGGCATCAACCGGGAACGCTCGCCCCGTCCCCTCAGCCATGACCTCATGGCCCAATTGATGGCAGCAGGCGGCCTAGCCCTTGATCGAGTGATCATCCATGCCATTGAGGACAACACCTTCCGGGCCGTGCTCAAACTCACCAATGCCGCTGAAGAAGCCCTGGAACTTGATGCCCGTCCCAGCGACGCCATTGCCCTAGCCCTGCGCACCGGCAGCAGCATCTGGATGCTGGAAGAGGTGGTTGTGGATGCCTCGATTCCGGTCGATGCCGAGGCCGATGCGGTGGACCAGGAGGATTTCAGGCGTTTTCTGGATAACACCACTCCCGCCGCCCTGATCAGACACCTGCGCCAGACCAGCAAGGACGATCCTGCACCATCCGAATCAGCGGCCAGCGAGGAAAACCCTGATACCGACCTCCCCTCCGATGCCGGCAGCACCTGAATCCAGCGGAGAGTGCCGGGGGGAAGCAGCGAACTCACACAGGCGGATCGCCCGCAGACCCTTTGGCCAGGGTCCAGCGGTTTCCCTGTTCACCCTCGGCACGATGCGAGCGGTGGATTCCCTAGCCCAGATGCAGGAAGTGGTCTGGGCCGCCCTTGAAGCCGGCATCAACCACCTAGAGACGGCGCCGGCCTACGGGCCGGCGGAAACCTTTTTGGGCCAAGCCCTACATCTTTTGAGCGAACAGGGGCATCTGGAGCGCCAAGACCTTGTGTTAACTACCAAGTTGCTGCCAGGGGGTACCGCCCAGGAGGGTCGGCTGGCGGTGCAAGCCAGCCTCCAACGCCTGGGGGTCGCCGCTGTGGACAATCTGGCTGTGCATGGTCTGAACACCCCTGAGCAACTGGCATGGGTTCTCCAGGGACCCGGATCGGAACTGCTGGAGACCTTGCTCGCTGATGGTCTGGTGGGGCAAGTGGGCTTCAGCAGCCATGGGGACAACGATCTGATTGAACGTGCCCTGGACAGTGGCCGCTTCCGCTTTTGCAGCTTGCATCTGCATCTGTTCGATCAAGATCGCCTCGCTCTGGCCCAGCGGGCCCTGGCCCAAGGAATGGGCGTGATGGCCATCTCACCTGCGGACAAAGGGGGCCGGCTGCAGGATCCGCCCCCCCTTCTGGTGGCGGACAGCGCCCCCTTTGCACCCCTGCAACTCGCCTACCGCTTTCTGCTGAGCCAGGGCATCAGCACCCTGACGCTTGGGGCCACATACCCAGCCGATCTCAACTGGGCCCAGCAACTGGGCGATGCCACAGGGCCCTTGAGCGACCCAGAGAGGCAGGCCATCGAGCAGCTCCAGATGGCTGGGCGGGAACGGCTGGGCAAAGAATGGTGCGGCCAATGCCGTGCCTGTCTTCCCTGCCCCCAACAGGTGCCGATCCCGGCTTTGCTGCGGCTGAGGCAGATGGCGCTGGGCCATGGCATGGAGGCCTTCGCCACGGAGCGCTACAACCTCATCGGCCGGGCCGGGCCCTGGTGGGAACAGGTAAATGCCGAGGCCTGCCAGCGCTGCGGGGACTGCCTGCCCCGCTGCCCCCACGCTCTGCCCATCCCGGACCTGTTGGCCGACACCCAC
>Ga0208083_1000257_pt1 | contig 12561 bp, 15 predicted proteins | sample LakMenEpi07Jul09_FD_150677 | JGI IMG/M metagenome (GOLD analysis project Ga0208083, IMG submission 150677) | Freshwater microbial communities from Lake Mendota, WI - 07JUL2009 deep hole epilimnion (SPAdes) | ecosystem: Environmental > Aquatic > Freshwater > Lake > Epilimnion/Euphotic zone ...
GTTGAGGGCTCTGTACTGGTGCTGGGGGATGTGAACCCTGGAGCCCAGGTCAGTGCCGTGCACCACGTGCTGGTCTGGGGCCGTCTGCGGGGAGTGGCCCATGCCGGCCGCCGCGGTGATGATCAGGCAACAATCGTGGCTCTGCAGATGCGACCGCTCCAACTCCGCATTGCCAGCGCCGTGGCCCGGGGACCGGATGAAGTCCCTATTGCTGGTCTATGCGAAGCAGCCCGGCTGATCAACGGAGAAATTCGCATCGATCCGGCGTCACCTCGATGGCCCCTCCTTGGGATTCCGTCCTTGGGGCTTAACGTGGATTTCAGCCCCAGTGCCCTGTGACCGCTACCTCAGCTCGCATCATCCTGATCTGTTCAGGCAAGGGAGGGGTCGGCAAGACAACCCTCACTGCGAACCTGGGCATTGCCTTGGCCCGCCTCGGTGAGAGCACCGTTGTTTTGGACGCTGATTTCGGCCTGCGCAACCTTGACCTGCTCCTGGGCTTGGAAAATCGCATCGTCTACAACGCCCAGGACGTGCTCGAAGCAACCTGTCGGTTAGACCAAGCGTTGGTGAGGCACAAACAAGAGCCGAACCTTTCGCTACTGCCCGCCGGCAACGCGCGGATGCTCGACTGGCTGACCCCCGACGACATGAAGAAAATCGTCGGCATGCTTGCAGAGAAAGCAAATTTTATTCTGATCGATTGCCCGGCTGGTATTGAAACCGGCTTCCGTAATGCCGCCGCCGCCGCCAAGGAAGCCATCGTCATCACCACCCCCGAGATGGCTGCGGTGCGGGATGCAGATCGGGTCATCGGTCTGCTCCATACCCAGGGGGTGGCACCGATACAAATGGTTTTAAACCGGGTTCGTCCCAAGATGGTGGCCAGCCAGGAAATGCTCGGGGTCAGCGATGTAACAGACATTCTCGCTTTACCCCTGTTGGGACTGGTGCTTGAAGACGAGCAGGTGATCACCTCCACCAATCGGGGTGAGCCCCTCACCCTCCATGGGACTCTTTCACCCGCCGGTCGGGCTTATATGAATGTGGCGCGTCGGCTGCGGGGCGAAGAAGTAGCCCTGATCGACCCCACCCGTGAACGCCAGGGCCTTAGGGCCAGGCTGATGGGCAAGATTCGCCGAACAACTGGCCTTTTTTGAGCGGCATGGCCTTGTTCGACTTCCTTCAACACCTGCTGGGCCTGCAAAAGCCCAGCGCCACCACAGCCCGCGAACGTTTGCAGTTGGTGTTGGCCCACGATCGCAGTGACCTCAACCCGGAGCTGCTTGAGCGCATGCGTCGGGAGATCCTTGAAGTGGTGCAGAAATATGTCGAGATCGACATCGAAAGCGGTGATGTCAGCCTGACCACCGACGACCGGGTTACCGCCCTAGTGGCCAATCTGCCGATCCGCCGTGCCCGCCCCCTACCCAGCCTCTCCCTGGAAACCGGGGCCAGAACCAAACCAAGCGACCCGGAGGTGCTTGCACTTGTTGATAACCCGGCAATGCCTGAACCCAGTCCCTCCAAAAGCTCCGAGGTGATCGAGGGCCAGGAGGCCGCCATTGAACCGAAAACTTCCCCATGACGGCAAGGGGGAACACTGGGCCTTGAATCACCTTGACGACCATGCTCCCCCCTTCCCCGCCCTCGGGGCTCGATGATGCCAACAGAGGTCTGATGGGGATGACCCCTGCCGAGCGCCGTGTCCTGGGCCTCTTAACCCAGGGCATGAGCAATCGGGCCATTGCTTCGGCCTTGGTCCTCAGCCCACGAACGGTGGAAAGCCATGTCTCCAGCATGTTGGAGAAGAGCGGCTGTCGCCAGCGTTGCGAATTGCTGGTTTGGGCCCTGACCCGGTCCTAATATGCTGCAGCAGAGTTCACTGGCCGGCTTAGCTCAGCGGTAGAGCAGCGCTTTTGTAAAGCGAAGGCCATCGGTTCAAATCCGTTAGCCGGCTTCCCTCCCCTCCCCTAAACGGGCTTTGTCGATCATTTGGCGGAGTTCCCACTCCCCCCTTGGTGCCCCGATGCTCGCCCCGGGACAGCTGATACCGATCAGCAACCATCGCCACGGCATGGCTGTTCTCAGCTAGACCCATCAGATCAGCCTCCTGATCTGGGCGAAGCTTCAACGATCGCCTAGCTACCCCAGGCACTTGAGGATCGACGCAGCGCCTAAGCCCTCATAGACACAGCCGCAGGGCCAACATCGTGCCGTTGGCTGCCCATCAGCCCCCTCTTAGCCGAGCCTGAGGAACGGCCGAGAACCCTTGAGATTGCGCAGAACTTGCATGCCGGAACCTTCCCAGAGGGTGGGTCTGGGGCGGTGATCCAACAGACTGATGATTAAAATGCAATACCCAGAGCTTGCTAAACGGGCTGCTTCTGAGAAAGTTAATCATTGCAAAATAAACATGGAAAATCAGGATGACTATCTCTCGACCCTGGAAGAGCTGGAGGCGGCTCGCAATCAACTCGCCAACTACCAATCCTTGCTACGAGATCTGCCCGAACTTTACGAGCGCAAATTTGAAGAGCGGCTCCGGCCAATTCGCGATCAGAATCGCGCCCTCAGTCAGGAAGGGGCGGTTCTGCGCGAGCAACTTGATAGAGCTTTGCCTGCTGCCCATCAACCCAAACGCCAAGTACTGCAGGCAGCAACCGATGCGCCCCTGGCAGCCCAAAACAGGCAAACTGCTGACAGGCCGGTCGTCCCTCGCGGCCGATCAAGAACCCTCCTCCCCATTGGCTTGGCGGGTGCGGCATCCCTTCTCCTGCTTGCGACTCTCGGACCTCTTGCTAGCTGGATGCATCACTTCAAATCAAGCCCGCCCGCGTCCGGCAGCCTTGCGCCGATCCAGCCCAAGCAACCGGCGCCCGTTTCGATGGCCGCCCCGGGCGAGTTAATCCTCATGGCATCGGCCCCTACCTGGCTGGAAGTCCACGACGCCGACGATCATCCCTTGATAGCCGAAACCTTCCAGGGAAAGCGCCGAATTCCCCTTGGCCAGGGCCTGCGCCTTTTGGCAGGACGTCCCGATCTCATCACAATCCAGCTGCCTGGCACCTCGCCCCGGCGATTAGGCAGCATCGATGAGGTCGGTTGGCAAACCATCAAGCCAACGGATCCCATCCCTTCCCTTGACCTTGATAACGACCCCGCAGCCGAAGCGTTGATCCTGCGGGCCTCCGAACCCACCTGGCTGGAAGTGCGTGATGCCGACAATCGCCCCGTGCTGGCTGAAACTTTTCAGGGCCAGCGCCGGCTCCCCCTCGGCACGGGTCTGCGCCTGATGGCAGGGCGCCCCGATCTCCTCACTGTTCAGCGCCACGGCAAGCCCCCTGAACGACTTGGTGAAATCGACGATCTCCACTGGTTCAGCTTCTCGCCTGCCGCCAAACCTCGCTCAGCGACCTGAACTTTGGGAATCATCACCAGCTAGCAACCACAAACCGACGCCGAGAAATACCCAAGGCAACCAGCTCAGCAGAAAAAAGGGTTTAATCAGCAGCACCATGGGCTCCAAAAACCAGTGGCTGATCGCCAAGGTGATCAGAACCAGCAGAACGACAGGTTGCACAAAACTCTCTGATTTCAATTGGGCGCCCGCCCATTCAGGCCGACCGATGAGCCAAGCCGCACCGAAGCTGTCGCTTCAGCGAAGGCGTTGCCAACCATTGTCATGCCAACGAACTACCCGACTGGGCTGACCGGAACCGGCTGGCCAAGGCAGTGGGGCGAGAAGGGGCAGGTGCGGAAAGAGCAAGCGGGCGGTTACCGCATCGGGAGCAGGGGGTTCGCCGGACTGGTTAATGCTGGTGGTCGCCAGAGGTCCACATTGATCGAGAAATTGCTGAGCCAGCGGACAGGCAGGAACCCGCAGGCCAAGACTGGCGCCGCCGGGATTCAACAAGTCAACTAGGGGGCCTGCCATCGGCAGGACAAGGGTGCATGCCCCAGGCCAGCAAGCTGCGGCTTGTTGCAACCAAGGCTCTTGCCAGGGAACCGCCAACAGGGCGCGAAGCTGTTCCAGATTGGCGCCCATCAATATCAGCGGCTTGTGGGCGGGCCGGGTCTTGAGGTCCCAAAGCCGCTGCGCCGTGGATGGATGGGCCGCCAGTGCCGGCAGAGTATCAGTGGGGAACATCACAACTTCCCCGCGCCCCACGGCGGCAACAAGATCGGCAGCGGTCAGGGCTGGAGCCACCATCAAGCAGGGGGGCTGGGTTGCATAACGGTGATGGCGGCTTGCCTCGCAGACACAAAACGTAAAATACCTTCTAGATCTCGGTGGGCCATGGGCTGAGCGAGCCCAGCTGAGACAAGAAGATCAATCACAGCCGCACTCTGATCATGGTGATGTTCCATCAGCAGTAGCCCACCTGGTGCAAGGTAAGTCTTGGCCTGCGCCACAATCGAACGTATCCCGTCCAAGCCATCCTCCCCCCCATCTAGGGCCAACAAGGGTTCGTGCTTACGCACCACCGGATCCAAGTTCGCCAGCAGGGAAGTAGGTATGTAAGGAGGGTTGGTCACGATCAGATCCAGCTGACCCTGCAAAAAATCCAGAGATTGCCACCAATGGCTATGCAGGAGGCGAACAGATTCTCGGCAACCGTGACGTTCCAGGTTGGTGTTAGCCATGGCCAGGGCTAAATCACTGCAATCCACGGCCCATCCCGAGCTCCCCGGAAAGGCCCGGGCCAGCGCCACCGCTAGACACCCCGAGCCCGTGCCAAGGTCCAGCCAGACCAAGGGCGGCCGCTGCTGCTCCGCAGCAGGCATTAACGACAAGGCCAGCTCCAGCAAGAGTTCAGTTTCCTGGCGCGGTATCAAAACTCCTGGGCCAACTTCAAGCTCGAGATCACGCCAAGGGCACAATCCGACCAAGTATTGAAGCGGCTTAGCCGTCTGCAGGTGATGGTTCCAAAGGTTTTCGATTTCCTCCAGGGAGGCACCCAATCTGAACGACCGTCCCGGGTGGAGATAGACCGACTGCAATCGACTCCAGCTGAGACCGCCGGCCATCTCCAACAGCCAGTCCAGATCGACTGCAGCGCCGCCAAGCCGTAATAATCCACGACGCCAGGCCAGGAGCTCATCACCAAGGATCGTTTCCGCAGCCAATGGCCCTTGTGCGACAACCCCCTTGAGGGGGAGAGGCGCGTCAATCTGAGCTTGATCGACGATGTCCATGGCAGCAACATTAGAAAATTGGAATGCCTGCAGTTTTCACCGCAATCGCCAGCGGAGTCCTGGTTGGGCCAGCACCAGCCCAGCCAGTTCAAGCTCAAGTAAGGCCGCTGTGATGTTTTGGCTAGACCAACCCAGGTCGAGACTGAGCTGCTCCAGGCTGGAACCGCTGCCAAGGGCCCCCAGCAAGGCTTGGTGGTTTGACGCCATGGAGGTTGACGAAGCCAAGGGACCACTTGCCATCACTGGAGACGAGGGAAGCGCCCTGCTGGGGGACTTCAAGGGACCATCGCCAAGCGAAGCGATGAGGTCGACGGGGGTGAGGAGGGGGGTAGCTCCCTGCACCAGGAGACGGTTGCTGCCCATGGCCGAGGTCTTTGCCGCATCGGCTGGAACCACCCATATGGGTAGTTCGTGCTTCCATGCCAAGTCCGCCGACAACAGGGCGCCACTGCGTTCGGGACACTCCACCACTACAAGGGCAGCAGCCAGGGCTACCAGCAACCTGTTGCGACTAGCGAAGTGTCCCGCCAGAACCCGGCATCCAGGGGGAAGTTCGCTGATGAGCAATCCTTGGGCACCCACCTGGGCCTGCAGGGAAACGTGGTGGCGGGGATACACCCGTTGCAGGGGGGTGCCGAGAACACCGACCGGAACCCCTCCCGCCTCAAGGCAACCTCGATGGACGGCACCGTCGATTCCCTCCGCCAGACCGCTGACGACAGGCCAACCCGCTTCTGCCAAAACGGCGCCCAGTTGGCGGGCCATAAATAAGCCATGGTCTGAGGCCCGGCGGGTACCGACCACTGCAACGGCCTGGGGTCTTTGGAGGGAAGCCCAAAGGGTCCCACGACCTTTCCAATAAAGGGCCAGAGGAGGGCGGGCCAGGTGTTTCATGGCTGTTGGCCAGGACGCATCCCCAGGCAACAGCACCCCAACCCCTCCTCCACAATGCCGGGACCAGGCCGGCAGGGGATCCTCCTCCCCCCATCGGCGGCGATAGCTGGTTAGGGGTTCTTCCAGTCCCGCATGCCACCCCGGCAGACGGGCAAAGGCTTCCCAAGGAGCACGCCAAGCCGCGGCCAAAGAGACAAACGCCCTGTCCAAGGTCTGCAAACGAACAGAACCGATGCCTGGGCAACCCGACCAGAGCAGCCACCAAAGGCGACGCTCCTGGGTCCAAGGGCGATGGTTTCGTGCCGCTATAGGGGGCTTTACAGCACCCAAAAAGCTCGAAAAAGGCCCGCCCCCTGGCGCCGCAGCCAGCCCGGAAGCCCCAGGCAAACCAGAAGCCGGAACAGCCCCGGAGCCAGAGTTAAACCCAGGGATAAGCCTTCCCAAAGCGCCTCCACATCAGTACACATATACTACAGCATCAGCCCCGGACCCGCCTGCAATCGGGCCACGGCTCTCTCCAGGTCCTCCGGATAACGCCGCAGCACCTTCGATGCCTGCTGACGATCTGGGCTGCCCACCAGAACCAACTCGACCCGGGCCACGGCCAACAATCGATCATCTGGATCCATAAACCGACAGGACCAGGGCAATTTCACCCCCTTAAACGGCAGGACCTCACTGAGGAGTGTCACCTGGTCTCCATGCCGCAAAGGTTGGAGGTAATCGATCCCCAGCGACACCACAGGCATCTCCAGGCCTCGGCTGGAAAGCTCGGCGTAATCCAGGCCCACACTGGCCAAAGCCTCGACTCGTCCCTCCTCAAGCCAGGCCACATAAGCGCCATGCCACATCACACCGGCATGGTCGGTGTGCTGGGGTAGCACACGGCGCTGGAGGCACCAGGGCTGAGCAGATTGGAATTGTTGCGCTGGGGACATGGGCGAAGGTTGAGTTAAACCTACTTAAGGAATGAAAGACAGATTGAGCAATAAGCTTCCTAAGAGCCAACCTTCCCACCGTGTTCCGCAATCTTCTGATCGCCGATTCTGGCAAAGGCAACGTTGAAGAAATGGTGCGCATGCTGCGGGCCATCCCCCCCTGTCGCCAGGCAAAGATCAACCTTCTGCATGTGGTCAACGAACAAGGAGGCAACAATCTCCAAGACCACCGCAATCAAGCCACCATTCTCCTGAACGACGCCATCGGTCGCATGGGACTGGTCCCCGCTGAAGTGACTACCATCGTTCGAGAAGGAGACACCAAACAGACGGTGTTGGGGGTCGCCGAAGAAGTTAATGCGGATCTGATTGTGATGGGTTCCAGGGGCCTGGGCAGACTGCAATCCATCCTGGCCAACAGTGCCAGTCAATACGTGTTTCAGTTGTCAACCCGGCCCATGCTGTTGGTTCGCGACGACCTCTACGTCAAGGCCATCAACCGCGTACTAGTTACCGTGGATGGCACTGGCGTCGGCGATGACGCCATCCGGCTGGCCTGCGAATTGGTTGCCGGAATCCCTGGCGGCTCCCTGACGGGCGTGCACATAGCGCGACAGGAATTGAGCCCTTCGCGAGGCGGACGCAGCCAGGCAGATGAGGTTTTGGGAAAGGCGGTTCAACGAGCCAGGGCCCTGGGTGTTGAGATGGCAACGATTCACCGCAACGGCGACATAGGCCGAACGGTTTGTCAGGCAGCCGAGGAAATCAAAGCCGATCTGGTAGTCATTGCCTCCCAGGATCGCCGACCACTAGTTGCCAAAGCTTTGGTGGATTTGGATCGTCTGCTAGGTAGTTCCGTCAGCGATTACATACGAGTGCATGCGCCAGCACCCGTGCTCCTGGTTAGGGAGCCGGAATCAATCCGACGATCTGCAACTGGGCGCTAAGAGCAGGTCTCAACCCCCTTGACGGCTGCTGGTCTGAATGTATAGAACAATCAGAAAAACAGCCGGAACCAAAACAAAAAGAAGGCTGGCAACGAAACCGAGATCGTTGGTTTCCATGGCGATGGAGAATGAGATGAGACCGTATCACCGCCAGCCGTCCTAGCCCTCCCCAGCTTCATCGCTCGTAGTGGATTCGACTTCCCCTTCCTCAAGGTCGGCCTGGAGATCAGGTTCCGGCCAGGCCAAGGGACCAGGGGGCAGGGGCGTTGCCAAGGCCCGAGCCATGATGCCTTCTCGATCTGGGAGTCCCACCTGGGGGCGGGTGAGCACCACAAGCGACTGCTGAACAAGGGCTTGGCAGGCCAGTCTCCAGGTCGAAGGGCGGCGACGAAGCTTGAGATCCTCGACTGGGGTACAAGGGGTCAAGGCGAGGGGATCGGCCCCTTCGACATCGACAAAACAAGTGATGCATTGGCCGCAGCCACCACAATTGCCCAGTTTTCCCTTGAGGCCGTAGAGCTCGATCCCCTCCCGCAGGGCCACTTCCCTCAGGTTCTCGCCGGGATAACACTCGACATCCCTGCCTTCACGCACGAAACGAATCACCGGCATGACCTGCCTCCAAAGCTGCATTTTGCCGGTTGGGGCCCATTGCCTTCCCCGTTGCGGTCCGTAACCGGTCCCCTCTGGAGGAGGTCAGCAACAACTACGATCTGCGGGACACCCAGACCTGACCCCCATGGGATTGCCCTGGTACAGGGTGCACACGGTCGTCATCAACGACCCGGGCCGCTTGCTCGCCGTGCACCTTATGCACACCGCTCTGGTTGCCGGCTGGGCCGGCTCCATGGCTCTCTACGAACTGGCCATTTTCGATCCTTCCGATCCGGTCCTCAACCCCATGTGGCGTCAGGGCATGTTCGTGATGCCCTTTATGGCCCGCCTTGGGGTTACTGGAAGTTGGAGCGGCTGGAGCATCACCGGAGAAACAGGAGTCAATCCCGGCTTCTGGAGCTTTGAAGGCGTCGCAGCAGCCCACATCATTTTCAGTGGTCTGCTTTTCCTAGCCGCCATCTGGCATTGGACCTACTGGGACCTGGAGATCTGGCAAGACCCCCGCACCGGGGAACCAGCCTTGGATCTTCCCAAGATCTTCGGGATTCACCTTCTACTTGCCGGTCTTGGCTGCTTCGGGTTTGGAGCTTTCCACCTGACTGGTGTTTTTGGACCTGGTATGTGGGTATCAGACCCCTACGGCATCACAGGTCACCTTGAGAAGGTCCAACCATCTTGGGGACCGGAAGGATTCAATCCCTTCAATCCTGGTGGAATCGTTGCTCACCACATTGCCGCCGGCATCGTGGGCATCATCGCCGGCATCTTTCACATTACGACTCGCCCTCCCGAAAGGCTCTACAAAGCCCTAAGGATGGGAAACATTGAAACGGTTTTGGCAAGTGCAATTGCCGCTGTTTTCTTTGCCGCCTTTATTGTCGCCGGCACCATGTGGTATGGCGCCGCAGCCACGCCGATCGAACTTTTTGGTCCAACTCGCTATCAGTGGGATCAGAGCTACTTTAAAACCGAAATCAACCGCCGAGTCCAAACGGCACTTGATAATGGTGCTACGAATGAAGAGGCCTGGGCTTCTATTCCTGAGAAACTTGCTTTTTACGATTACGTCGGCAACAGTCCTGCCAAGGGAGGTCTTTTCCGAGTGGGTCCAATGGTTAATGGTGACGGACTCCCCACCGGATGGATCGGCCACATCTCTTTCCAAGACAAGGATGGTCGAGACATTGAAGTAAGACGTCTGCCCAACTTCTTTGAGAATTTCCCCATTGTTCTCCAGGATAAAGAGGGAGTAGTGCGTGCTGACATTCCTTTCCGCCGAGCTGAAGCCAAATACTCATTTGAGCAGCAAGGCGTCACGGCAACTGTTTACGGCGGTGCCCTCAACGGTCAAACCTTCAAAGACCCAGCCGACGTTAAGAGGCTTGCCCGTAAAGCCCAATTAGGTGAAGCTTTTGAATTCGATCGCGAGAAATACCACTCCGACGGAACTTTCCGGAGTTCACCACGGGGTTGGTTTACTTTCGGTCATGCCACCTTCGCCCTGCTTTTCTTCTTTGGGCATATCTGGCATGGTGCCCGCACCCTTTACCGCGATGTTTTCGCTGGCATCGACCCGGACCTCGGCGAGCAAGTGGAATTCGGGCTATTCCAAAAGCTTGGAGACCGTTCAACCCGTCGCCTACCTGATGGCTATGTGCCTCCGGCAGGAACCACAACACTCAGCTGACCGCAGGACACTCGAGGACACTCCATGGAAAGCTTTGCCTACATCCTGATCCTGGCTCTGGCCATTTCAACGTTGTTCTTTGCCATCGCCTTTCGCGATCCTCCAAAGATCGGTAAATGATCAATCAGGACAAACGTCCCAGCCAAAAGCCCCGAAAGGGGCTTTTTTATTGGGAATGGAGACGAGGGGCTGTTCAATCTGTACAAGCCTGTCTAAGATTGATGAACAATTGGAGTTCACGGGCATGCAATGCCCTTCCTGCCAACACACCGATAGTCGCGTACTGGAATCTCGGGCTGCGGATTCTGGGCGCAGCGTGCGGCGGAGGCGCGAATGCCTTAACTGTGACTTCCGCTTCACCACTTACGAAAGGGTTGAAACCGTTCCGATCACGGTGCTCAAACGGAACGGCCATCGCGAAACCTTCAACCGATCGAAACTGTTACACGGTTTGCTTCGAGCTTGTGAGAAAACAGGTCTGGCACCGGCCAGCCTGGAAGTTGTAGTTGATGAAATTGAAATTTGCCTGCAGCAGCGAACTGGCCGTGAAGTGACAAGCAACGAAATCGGAGAAATGGTTTTACAGCAGTTGCGGGAGATGAGTGATGTTGCCTATGTGCGGTTTGCTTCTGTTTATCGTCAGTTCAAGAGTGTGAGCGATTTTGTCTCAGCCCTTGAGGTCTTAGGTGAGCCCACACCCAATCGCGGCAAGAACAGAGCAACGCTTGCGGCTGTGCCTTGATCCCCAGAGCTGTCAAGCTGTATTGGTAGAATATGAAGCTGTTGTCTTGCTGGCGGCAAGCCAACTCCTTTCGTACTGCCCCAGGCAGACCGCCATTGAACGATGACTGCGACAACGACCTCCGAACCGAACCAAGTCCAAGCCAGCGCCGCATCCCCAGGCTCTTTGGAGGAAATCGGCTCCCTTCACGACACCAGCGAAGAGGGGATTGAATTTGAGGTTCCGGAGGCCGTACCCACGGCCGACCATTCCAGTAGTCGCAAATCCAAACAGGACATTGAAGCCGTGGGCTTCACCCTGGATGAATTTGCTTCACTTCTTAGCAAATACGATTACAATTTTAAACCCGGCGACGTCGTCAACGGCACCGTTTTTGCCCTTGAGTCGAAGGGCGCCATGATTGATATTGGTGCAAAAACTGCCGCATTCATGCCTCTCCAAGAGGTTTCGATCAACCGGGTTGAACATTTATCAGACGTTCTGGAACCTGGAGAAGTACGGGAATTCTTCATCCTCAGCGAAGAGAACGAAGATGGACAACTAACTCTTTCGGTTCGCCGTATTGAATATCAACGTGCCTGGGAGCGAGTCCGACAGCTCCAGAAGGAGGATGCCACGATCTACAGCGAAGTCTTCGCTACCAACCGTGGTGGAGCCTTGGTTCGCGTCGAAGGGCTGAGGGGCTTCATTCCTGGCAGCCATATCAGCACGCGCAAGGCGAAAGAAGAACTGGTGGCAGATTTCCTGCCTCTGAAATTCCTCGAAGTTGATGAAGAGCGCAACCGTTTAGTGCTCAGCCATCGTCGAGCTCTGGTCGAACGCAAGATGAACCGACTCGAAGTTGGTGAAGTTGTGCTTGGCACCGTGCGAGGCATCAAACCCTACGGTGCCTTCATTGATATAGGCGGTGTCAGTGGACTGCTGCACATTTCCGAAATCAGCCATGAGCATATTGAGACTCCCCATACCGTTCTCAATGTAAATGACCAAATGAAGGTCATGATTATTGATCTTGATGCCGAACGGGGACGCATCTCCCTTTCCACCAAGGCTCTAGAACCCGAGCCAGGTGACATGCTGACCGATCCTCAGAAGGTCTTTGAAAAAGCAGAGGAAATGGCTGCTCGCTACAAACAAATGTTGCTTGAGCAGGCTGAAGATGGTGACACCATAGCGATAGACTCCGAATCTATTGATGAGGATTAATCTGGACCTGATCTACCCAGGCTGGCAGTAACGATGGTTTACCTGAACCTCCGGGGTCAGGGCCTTCCACGCCCCAGCGAGAAAACGCCGATCAGGGCTGTCCTGTTCGATAAGGATGGCACCATGAGCCACAGCGAGCCCATGCTGACGGCCTTAGCGGAGTCACGAATCCTCCATTGCTTGGAGCAAACAGCTGACTCCGCAATCTTCGGGCGATCCGAAGAACTCAAAGATCTACTTCACCGTGCCTACGGCCTTATCCCTAATCACGGACTTCACCCGGCGGGTTTAACTGCGGTCGCCGCCAAAGATCACAACCTGATCAGCACCGCT
>Ga0208083_1000262_pt1 | contig 12510 bp, 10 predicted proteins | sample LakMenEpi07Jul09_FD_150677 | JGI IMG/M metagenome (GOLD analysis project Ga0208083, IMG submission 150677) | Freshwater microbial communities from Lake Mendota, WI - 07JUL2009 deep hole epilimnion (SPAdes) | ecosystem: Environmental > Aquatic > Freshwater > Lake > Epilimnion/Euphotic zone ...
AGTAGCTCAATCGTCTTATCGCCGATGCCGCGTGGCGGCACATTCAGAATGCGTTCATACGAGATGCGGTCAGTGTCGCTGCGCAACACGCGGAGCCAGGCGAGTGCATCCTTCACCTCGCGGCGCTGATAGAAGCGTGTGCCACCGATCAGTTGGTACGGAATGCTCGAGCGCAGGAGTGCCTCCTCAATGGCGCGCGACTGGGCATTGGTGCGATACAGGATGGCGATGCCATTCAGGCTAACCGGCTCTGGAGCGTCGGCTCGACGTCCGGTCACCGCAGCGGAGGCCTCTTCGATGCGACGCACAATCCAGGCCGCCTCGTCTTCAGGATCGAATGCCCCGTAGACCGTGATCTGGTCGCCACCCTCAAGTTCGGTCCAGAGTCTCTTCTTCTTGCGCCCCTGATTGTTCGAGACGACGCCGTGTGCGGCATCAAGGATCGTTTGCGTAGAGCGGTAGTTCTGTTCGAGCGGCACCACTTCGGCGGTTGGCCAGTCGCGCTCAAAGTCAAGAATGTTGCGAATGTCTGCACCGCGCCAGCTATAGATGGACTGATCATCGTCACCCACCACGCAAAGATTGCCGTGTTTGGCGGCGAGCTCGCGCACCCAGGTGTACTGGATGCGGTTGGTGTCCTGGTACTCATCGACGTGCAGGTACTCCCACTTCGCGCGGTAGCGATCGGCGACGGCGGGTGCCTCTTGCAGAAGGCGTAGCCCCTCGAGGAGGAGGTCGTCGAAGTCGAGGGCGTCGAGGCGCTTCAGCTCGGCGGCATAGCGACGGGCAAACCGAGCGACGAGGCGCTCGTGATGCGTGATCGCGCGGTCTTCCATTTGCTCGGCGGTAAGGCCATCGTTCTTAGCGCGGCTGATTGCGCCGAGGATCAGGCTCGGCTTCGTCTCACCGGTTGCGGGGAGGTCATCCTCTTTCAGGAACCCCTTGATCACGCGCGCCTGATCATCGGCGTCGTAGATGGTGAAACCCTTCGGTAGACCGATCGCTTCGCCGTCACGGCGCAACATGCGGGCGCAGAGGCTGTGGAAGGTGCCCATCGCCACATCGCGTGCCGACTCGCCGATCATCTCGTGCAGGCGATCGCGCATCTCCGCCGCGGCCTTGTTCGTGAAGGTCACCGCGAGGATCTTCCACGGGGCGACCCCCTCGTGCTGAATCAGCCAGGCGATGCGATGTGTGATCACCCGCGTCTTCCCTGAGCCGGCACCGGCGAGCACCAGGAGTGGGCCCGCTGTGGTCGTGACGGCGCGTCGCTGGGCGTCGTTCAGGGGGGCGAGGATGCGCTCCTCAACAGCGCTGATCGCGGCTCCAGAGAGCGGCGCACGTGCCGGGGTGGAACGCTCCGCCGGCGATGGTTCACCCGTGGGATCAAGGGGGAGGCTCACCTGAGTATTCTACCGCCCGCCACCCTCCGCCCACGAAAAACGAAGAGGACCCTCGGCCCCGCCGAGAGTCCTCTTCTCCAGGTGCGAAGTAGGTACTAGAAGTCCATCTCCCCGCCGTGGCTGTGGCCACCTGGGGCTGCGGACTCCTTCTTCTCTGGGATGTCGCTGACGACTGCTTCGGTCGTCAAGACCATCGCAGCGACCGATGCGGCGTTCTGCAGGGCAGAGCGCGTCACCTTTGCGGCGTCGACGATCCCCTTCTCGAACATGTCAACCATCGTGTCGGTCGACGCGTCGAAGCCGGTTCCCTTCTTCGCCTTCAGGATTGCCTCGATCACGACGTCGCCACGGGCGCCGGCGTTCTCTGCGATCTGACGGGCTGGAGCCTCGAGGGCGCGGCGGACGATGTCCACCCCGACCTGCTCGTCGCCCTCAAGCTTGATCTTGTCGAGTGCGCCACGCGACTGAAGCAGCGTGGTGCCACCGCCGGCGACGATCCCCTCTTCCACGGCCGCGCGGGTCGTCGAGAGTGCATCCTCGATGCGGTGCTTCTTCTCCTTGAGCTCGACCTCGGTGGCAGCGCCAACCTTGATCACTGCGACGCCGCCCGAAAGCTTGGCGAGGCGCTCCTGGAGCTTCTCCTTGTCGTAGTCCGACGTGGTCTCCTCGACCTGCGCCTTGATCTGCGCCATGCGCGCCTTGATCTCGGCAGGCTTCCCCGCGCCATTGACGATGGTCGAGTTGTCCTTGGTCGATACGACGCGTCGTGCCGTGCCGAGGTCCTCGGCAGTCACGCTGTCGAGCTTGCGGCCGACCTCTTCCGAGATCACCGTTCCGCCGGTCAGCACCGCGATGTCGCGGAGCATCTCCTTGCGTCGGTCGCCGAAGCCTGGAGCCTTCACCGCAAGCACCTGTACGGTGCCGCGGATCTTGTTCACCACCAACGTGGCGAGTGCCTCGCCATCCACATCCTCAGCGATGATCAGGAGTGGTCGACCGGTGCCGACCGCCTTCTCAAGCGCTGGGAGTGCATCGGCAACAGCCGAAATCTTCTTGTCGGTAATGAGGATCGCTGGGTTGTCGAGCTGTGCCTCCATGCGATCCGAGTTCGTCACGAAGTAGGCCGAGATGTAGCCACGGTCGAACTGCATCCCCTCGGTGTACTCCTTGTCGAGTCCGAGTGACTGCCCCTCTTCCACGGTGATCACGCCGTCCTTGCCGACCTTCTCCATCACTTCGGCGATCAACTCGCCAACGCTTGGATCAGCGGCAGAGATCGAGGCGACGGCAGCGATCTGCTCGCGCGTCTCAACCTTGCGGGACTGCGCCTTGATCTCGGCGACAACGGCGGCAACCGCCTTGTCGAGGCCGCGCTTGATCACCATTGGGTTTGCACCAGCGGCAACGTTGCGGAGGCCCTCGGTAACGAGCGCCTGGCCGAGCACAACGGCGGTCGTGGTGCCGTCACCGGCAACATCGTCCGTCTTCGTTGCGACTTCCTTCAGGAGCTGCGCGCCCATGTTCTCGAAGTGATCTTCGAGCTCAATGTCGCGTGCAATCGTCACACCGTCGTTGGTGATGGTTGGTGCGCCGAACTTCTTGTCGAGCACCACGTTGCGGCCCTTAGGGCCGATCGTGACCTTGACTGTGTCGGCGAGCTTGTCGATGCCGCGCTTAAGCGCTCGTCGTGCCGCCTCGTCGAATACCACCTGCTTTGCCATTGGGTCTCTCCTTCTCTACTTGGGTTGGATTGCTTCGGTCGGTCGTTGGTCAGTCGACGACGGCCAAGATGTCCTTGGCGCCCACGATGAGGAACTCATCGCCATCGATCTTGAACTCGGTGCCGGCGTACTTGGCGTGCAGGACGCGATCGCCCACCTTCACGTCAATCGCTTCGCGCTTCCCGTCATCAAGGATGCGGCCTGGCCCAACAGCGACGACCTCGCCCTCCTGTGGCTTCTCCTGCGCCGTGTCGGGCAGGATGATGCCGCTGGCGGTCTTCTCATCGCGCGGGACTGGCTTGACGACGACGCGGTCGCCGAGGGGTCGGAGTGCTGCCTTCTTGGCCATTGGTAGAACCTCCTTGTGGGCGGGTGTGCCGCCCCTGAACACTTGTGCCTACGCGAACGAGGCACGTGCTGAGATGTTAGCACTCGAGGTCTTAGAGTGCCAACTCCAAGCGTGGCGGGAGCGTGGCGTCGCGGGGGAAGATGCGGTCGTAGTTCTCCGCAATGGCGCGGGCGAGCGGCTCAACGGGCTCCCCGCGGCGCTCCGCAATCCACGCCAGCGTGAGACCAACATTCGCCGGCTCATTGCGGCGCGGGTCAGGTGCCCCCGGCATGGTGAGCCACGGCGCGTCGGTTTCGGTCAGCAGCCGATCGCGCGGGATGAGGCGCACCCACTCCCCTGTTGCCGACTCCTCGGGGCGGAAGGCCAACCCTGAGATGGAGACCGCTCCACCGAGTGCGAGTGCCTCCTCAACATAGGCGGCGCTCCCTGAAGCGCTGTGCAAGATGAAAGGGACTCGACCGCCGAACGCCTTTGCGCCGCCAGGCGCGTTAATCGCCGAGCTCTTGAGCGTTGCCAACAGCTGACGCTGTGCCTCATCACCGTCGTCGAGCGAGCGGCAGTGCAAAATCAGCGGCTTGCCGAGTGCCGCCGCAACCTCAATGTGTGCCTCGAGGTTCTCAATCTGTGCGGCAAGTGGCGCGAAGTCGCGCTTGGTATCAATCCCCGTCTCGCCAATCGCAACAACGCGAGAGTCGGTCGCACGCGCCAGCAGCGCAGTCCGGCCGGGTGCATCGGTAACGGCGGTGTATGGATGAATGCCAATTGCAAGATCGGCCCACGGTAGATCTGGTGCGATGCGGAAGGCTCCGTCAGAGCTTTCAATGCCGTACGACGGAATCAGGAGTCGGACCATCCCCGCGTCGCGTGCGCGCTGCGCGACCTGCTGGTAGTCGTCGTTGAAGCGATCGGCCTGTAGGTGCCCGTGTGCGTCAGTCAGCAGCGGCATCGAGCGCATCAGCCTCTAGTCGCGGGAAGAGTGGCTCTGGTGCGCCGAGTGGCCCCGCGGCATCAAGTGCCCCCCATGCGCCGATCTCGTCGAGCGCCGGGCCGTTGTGCCCGTTCGCGTCGTATGGCCAGGTTCGCCCAAGCAACGTCCAGATCTTTGCCGAGATTGATGGCATTGCCGGTGCTGCATAGAGCGAGATGAGGCGACACGCCTCAAGAAGGTCGCCGAGCACGCCACGCAACTTCTCCTCAGCAGCGGCGTCACCCAGCTTCGCCGCCTTCGCGAGCTCCCACGGCTTCTCGGTATCCACGAACTTGTTTGCCACGCCGACAAAGTTCCACAGCACGCCGAGCCACTCGTGCAACATATTGCGCTCCAGTGCAGCAGTTGCCTCGCGACGCGTCTCTTCCCACGCGGCGCCAAGAAGCGATGCCGCGGCAGGTCGCGGGAGCGGTCCCTCGGTGAAGGCGCGGCTCGCGAGTGTTGTGGCGCGGTTCACCAGGTTCCCGAAGTCATTGGCAAGTTCTGAGTTGTAGCGGCGAATGATGGAGTCCCAGCTCACATCGCCGTCGCGATCAAACGGCACCTCGCGCAGTGCAACGAAGCGTGCCCCGTCGGCACCAAGTGCAGCGACCGCATCATCGGGGTCGAGGAAGTTGCCGCGGCTCTTGCTCATACGCTCGCCGCTAGAGAGCAGCCATCCGTGTACCCAGATCTTCTTTGGTGCCTCAAGCCCCGCGCTCCAGAGCATTGCTGGCCAGAAGACGGAGTGGAAGCGATTGATGTCTTTGCCGATGATGTGGAGGTCGGCCGGCCACCATGGCGACCCAGCAGCCTCCGCCGGGAAGCCGGCGCCAGTGAGGTAGTTGATCAGCGCGTCGTACCAGACGTAGATGGTCCCCGCCTTCGGGTCACCCTCTCCGGATGCAGTCAGTGCACTACTGCCATCTTCACGGATTGGGAATGGGATCCCCCACGTTGCCCCTTCGCGGCTGATGGAGAAATCTTCCAGACCCTGTCGAACGAATCCGAGCATCTCGTTGCGACGGTATTCGGGCTGCACAGGTGATGGGTCCTGCGTCAGCCAGGCCTCAAGGCGCTCCTGGTAGGCGCTGAGTTTGAAGAACCAGTTGCGCTCGGTGAGCCACTGCAGCGCGATCCCCGGGTGGTTCGGGCAAACCGTCTTGTCAGCCTCTTTGACAACGTCGTCGGCGTTGCGGAACCCTTCGTTCGGGCAGTACCAGCCCTCGTAGCTACCAACGTAGATGTCGCCCGCAGCAAAGGATCGGCGCACCATCTCTTGCGCCGCGAGGGTGTGGTCCGCGTCGGTGGTGCGAATGAATCGGTCAGGGCTGATGAGCAGCTTTGCCTCGCTCGCCTGGAAGAGGGCAACCTTCGCGTCGACGAAGGCCTTGGGGCTCATCCCCTCCTCAGCGGCGCGGGCGGCGATGTTGACCGAGTACTCGTCGGTACCCGTTAGGAAGCGGACCTCATCGCCACGCATGCGGCGCCAGCGGGCGATGGCATCGGCGCCGATTACCTCATAGAGCGTGTGCAGGCCAGGCTTGTTATTGGCATACGCGATGGCCGTTGTTAGGTAGTACCGCATCGTGGGCGATTGTCGCAGAAGAGCGCGGCCCGAGCGCGATACGCCCGCAGTATCCGCACCGTGGGAGGGTCTCGGCGCAGGTGTACGGCTCCTGCGGGTCACGTGACCCGGGCCGCCGCCGCATCAGGAGGCGCAATGAACAAGGTCATGCTCGCCGGCAGGATCACCAAGCCCGTCGAGTTGAAATCGCTCCCCTCGGGCTCAAAGGTCGCCGTGGGAAGTGTCGCAACCCACGACTTCCGCGGCGGCGAGGAGCGAACGGAATTCCATCGGCTCGTCTTCTGGGAGAAGCTCGCCGAGATTGCCGCCGCCCATCTACAGGCCGGTTCGCTCGTGAGCATCGATGGTCGCCTGAAGACCCACGAGTGGGAGAGCGAAGGGTCACGTCGCTGGATGACCGAGGTGATCGTGAATCGCCTGGAGTTCCTCGGGCCAAAGCCGCAGTCGGGGGATCCTGTGGCACAAGGGTCGGAACCAACCGATCTTGGTGAGGCCGAGTATGGCGAGGAGATTGCGCCCGTTCGCGCCTAACTCTCGGCGTTGATGCCCTCTGGTGCCGCGTCGTCATGAGCAAGGTTCCAGAGGCGTCGACGCTCGAGCCCCCACAGGGTGGCGATGCGTCGAATTGCCGCGCTCCGTGACTCACCCGCCTTGACCGCGCGCTCAACAAGCTCGAGCGCTGCGGCATAGGGGCCTTCCGGGTCATCTGAGCTCGGGAGGCTCTCTACCTCCTGTGCGCCGACAACGATGACGAACTCACCGCGCGCATCGATCTCCCCCGCGTTCACCGCCGCTGCGAGTGCGCCGAGAGTGCCGCGGCGAATCTCTTCATGCAACTTGGTGAGCTCGCGACACACTGCGCCGATTCGCTCGCTGCCGCACACGCGCGCCAGGTCACCAAGTGTTGCGGCCACACGCGGTCCCGCCTCATAGATCACGGTGCCGCGCTCATCCGCCGCGATCGCACCAAGCACCTTGATCCGATCAGCGCCACTGCGAGGGAGGAATCCTTCGAATGACCAGCGTGGACCAGTGACACCTGCGGCAACAACAGCGGCGAGCAGAGCGGAGGCGCCAGGAATCGGAATCACGCGGATCCCTGCAGCGACTGCAGCGGCGACGAGCGCACCCCCTGGATCACTGATCAGTGGCGTGCCAGCGTCGCTGATCAGCGCGACGGCGGTCCCAGACTGCAGGCGGGCAATGATTGGCGCCACTCGGTCGGCCTCATCAAAACCTGGCAGGGCCGTCAGCTCTGTGTGCACGTCGATGCTGGCGAGCAGCGGGCGGGAGACGCGTGTGTCTTCGGCAACGATCAGCCCAACCTCGCGCAGCACTGCCGCCGCGCGCGGCGTGAGATCGGCGAGATTACCGATCGGGGTAGAGACGATGTGCAACGCGCCAGGCGTTGCGCCACCGCCACGCTGGTCGTCAGTCAAGCTTTGGGCGCCGCCGAGGGTAGAGATAGTCGCTCCCACTGCTCCGCCCCCCCACCTTCGCGATTGGTGGCATCTGGCGCTTGAACTCCGATCGACGAATCATCTCGCTCACTCGCTCGACAAAGTCGCGATCGAAACCCTCTGCGATCACATCCTCGAGTGGTAGCCGACGATCAACGATTCGATAGAGCACGCGATCCAGCGTTGGGTAGTCGAAGCCGCCCTCGCCCTCGTCGGTCTGACCGGGCCAGAGATCGGCGCTCGGCGCCTTCGCAATGATCTGCGTCGGCACCCCGAGATGGCGCGAGAGCTCGCGCACCTGCGTCTTATAGAGATCGCCGATTGGATTGAACGCAGAGGCGGCGTCGCCAAAGATCGTGGAGTAGCCGATCAGGATCTCGCTCTTGTTTCCTGTCCCTACCACCACCCCACGGTGCAGGGCGGAGCGGTCATAGAGCGTAGTCATGCGAAGTCGTGCCGCCATATTCCCCCGACGCACTGGAGTCACGCTCTCGCCTGCCGGTAGGTTCGCGATGAGTGCCGCCAAGGGAGCCTCAATTGAGATGAGTTCGCTCTGGCATCCGAGGTCGCTCACGATCGCCTCCGCATCAGCCTTGGAGCTGGGGGATGACGACGCCGTTGGCATCAGCACCACCGTGAGGCGATCTGCGCCGATCGCCGCGGCGGTCAGGTAGGCAACGAGTGCAGAATCGATGCCGCCAGAGAGGCCCAGCACCACGCGCTCGGCGCCAGTGCTTGCCACATGGGAGGTGATGAAGGCGCGGCACATGGCCGCGACCATCTCGGGATCAATCGCGAGTTCGTCGTGTGGCGCGCGACCGGTGTCGTCACTCATTGGGCTGCCTACGCCTCTTCGAGGCCGGCGCGCGTGGCAATGATGCGGTCGTATTCGCGGCGCGTCAACTCTAGGCGCTCGTCACGCAAGAGCGGGAGTGCGCTACGGGCGCGTGCCACCTCATCAAGATCGATCTCGGCCAAGAGGAGCGCCTCTTCGAAGAGTGGCGCCTCTGCAATCACAACGCCGTCGGGTCCAATCACGCGTGAGCCGCCCCAGAAGATCAGCGACTCATCAACGCCGACTCGATTGGTGAAGGCAACGTAGGAGGTTGTGAGCGCCGCGGTCGCACGCAGCAGGGTGCCCCAGGATGCCGCAGAGCCAAGCCCCTGATCGGCGTCCACGCTTGCACCGCGCGCCGGCCCCGCCGCCACGTTGATGAGGAGCTCGGCCCCGTCCTGCGCAAGGATCGCTGGGAGGGTTGGGTGCCAGAAGTCCTCGCACACACCGATGCCGATGCCAACATCACCCGCCGCTGAGCCCCCAAGGGCCGCTCGGGTTGCACGAATCGCATCGCCTGCCGCGAGGAAGCGTCGCTCATCAAAGAGCCCATACGTTGGCAGATAACACTTGCGTGCCACATGGCGCACCTCACCGCCCTCGAGCAGGGCGGCTGCGGCGAAGAGTCGATGGTCATCGGTCGATTCAACAAAGGAGACAACCGCAGAGGGTCCGCCGCTCGTGAGCTTCGCCAACGCCGCAAGGCGTGGATCGGTTCGCCGCATCGCAACCTCTGGTGCAAGGTCTTGCAGCTGATATCCAGTCAGGCTGAGCTCGGGGAAGATCACCAGGTCGGCACCCGCCGCCCGACTCTCAGCGATCTTCTCTTGATGCACGGCAAAGTTCTGCGCAAGGTCACCAAGTGTTGGGGCAATTTGCGCGAGGGCGAGTACTCTGCGTCGCATCAGCCCCTACTTTTGCAAGTCCCACGTGTGGATCGACCACGCGTAGAGCGGACTCTGCACATCAGCCTCGCGTGTCGCCCAGGTGAACCGGTTGCGCAGCAGAGCGTATCCAGGATCGCCCCACAGGAGGAGGTACGGGCGCTCACTGCGTCGAAGCGACTGAATGGTGGCGTAGATGCCGACGCGAGAGCTAATGCTTCCAGCAGAGACTCCTTGGGCAAGGAGCTGATCGACAGATGCGCTCGACCAGCAGACGAAGTTCTTTCCGGCTGGAGCCTCTTCGGTTGGGCAGGCGCTCGAGGCAAAGATGTCTGAGTCGTCGGGATCAAGGCTCCACTGCCACGCCCCGAGATAGAGATCAAAGTCATTTGGGTAGCGCAGCCGCGGCGCGATGTCGGTAGCAAAGGGAAGTTCGGCCACGTTGAGAGAGATGCCGCACTCTGCGACCTGATCAACGATCAGCTGAGCGGCACGAGTGCGCGTGGCCTGACCTTCGCGAACGATGATGTCGGCCTCTAATCGCGTACCAGCGCGAGTGAAGACCCCATCCTCACCTGCCTCCCATCCATCGGCGATGAGCGCGGCGCGTGCGCCAGCAACATCGCGCACGGCCTCTGCGACAGCAGGGTTCTCCGCTGCCCACGAGGTTGGGGCCACGGTGCTGGAGATCTTGATTCCGGTCTCGTCGGTGGCACCAGTGATGATCGCCGGCAGGTCGACACAGGCGGCAAGCGCACGGCGGGTGACACTGTTGGCAAAGAGGCGCCCCTCGCGTGTATTGAACGCGAGGTAGTTGTATCCGCGAAGTGATGCGATGTGAAGGAGCGTGGCGTCGTCGCTCACAGTCAGGCCAGCAACATCTGCGGCTCGAAGGTCAGGGGCCCAATCAATCGTGCCCCCCTGAAAGGCCTTCACCACACCGGATGGCGATGTAAAGACCGTGAGCGTCATTGCCGACATCGGTGGCGCACCAAGGGCGAACGCCTTGAAGGCGGCAAGCTGTACGTAGCCCCCAGGCACGCGCTCCACAAACTCGTAGGGACCGGCGCCGACCGGAGCACTCTGCACGTCAAGAAGTGGGAACGCGGCGCCGAGTTGGCCTTCGGTCGGCGCGAGGAGGAGCCCCTCAAGCGCGGCCAGCCGGACGTAGAGCGCCCGTGCGTACTGTTCGTCGTCGCGGCTCCCCGTTGGCTCACCAGCGCTGCTGAGCTGCGGATAACCGCGTGGGTCCGGCAGGTCGAGGCCGGCGTCGGCGAGGGTCCGCTCAAGTTCGCTAACACGTGATGCATAGGTGCAGTTCGTTCCACCTGAGGCGGCGCAGCCACCGCCGTCAATGTCGGCGGCAATGTTCTCTCGAGTCAGGGAGACGGCATTGCGATCCGCCGCTTGGACTTTGGCCTGAAGTCGGGCCAGCGATGCGGTGAGGGTCGCCTTCGGCAGGATTGGAATCGTGAGCCCGCGCGTCTGCCAGGGAGCCCATGGTGACTTCAGGGTGAACGTGAGCGCTCCATCCGCCCCCGCCTCGACAGAGACGAGGTGGTTCGCCACTACGGCGCAGATGTCGCTGACGAGCGGACAGCGCGTGGAGGCTGCAAGTTCATAGGTGAACTTCACATCGTCGGTGGTCAGTGGTGATCCATCGTGGAAGGTGAGCCCTGAGCGCAGCGTGACGCGCCACTTGGTGCCGCCGGCCGCACTTAATGCTTCACCATCGGCGAGCACGGGGGTTGGCGCAAAGGTGGCATCTGCCCGGTAGAGGCCAGCGTGGACCATGGAGCCGACCAGGGCGGAGGCATCGTCGGTGTACGCGAGCTCTAGGCCGGCGGGCTCACCGACGATTCCCGCGCGAATGGTGCGTGCAGAGAAGACGCTGCAGCCAGAGAGCAGGGTGGCTGTTAAGAGAGCTGCGGCAAGGACCTTTAGGCTCCGATGCATCGGCATCTCCCCTCTCGCTCTCTCGTGGATCGGCGGGTGCCGATCTCCCCACAGGATAGGGGGTCGCCCTGCACTTTTGTGGCGGAGCGACCCGCCCGCACGAATCGCCTATGCGGCGAGGGCTGCGTAGGCGCGCTCAACAAGGCCGCACTCTGTTTGAAAATCAAGGAGGGCAATCGCCTCATCCATCGGCACCCAGCGCACCTCGTCGAACTCTTTATCCCACTGGTCAAACGATCCGCCGATCGCCTCCATCAAGTAGTAGTGCACCGTTTTATCAATGCGCTCCCCGCCGCGGGTGAACGAGTAGTGAATGGCATCAAAATACGAGAGGATCTGCACCTCAAGACCGGTCTCTTCACGTACCTCCCGAAGGGCCGTTTGCTCTTGCGTCTCGCCCTCTTCAGGGGTCCCCTTTGGCAGTGACCAGACGAAGCCATCACGCTCTCGGCGACGGCGCCCAATCACGATCTCAGGTCGCCCGCCGACACCTCGAATGACGAGGCCTCCAGCCGACATTGCGCTGCGGCGTGTCGCTCCCATGTGCTGCTCCCTCACCTCACCGATGGACGGGCGGCCGGGGCCGTACCCGCGATTACGACGATGGTAGCCTCCGCAGGGGCGGCGCGCTGCTCAGGCGCGGGGCGCTACCCTAGCCGCACGCGTGGTGCCGCAGCAGCGGCCACGCACAACAAAGAGGAGGCCCTGTGGGAGACCACTTTTCGGCGCGGCGCTCGCTCGGCGCGGGTCTCCCCGATCGCATTGCCCTCGAGCTCCTCCCAACGCCCGCAACCCCATGGGCCCAACTCCCGCTCGTACTGAAGATCCTTATTGAGGGCGCCGCCCGCCGCTCTGGCGATGGCTTCGTGCAGCCAGAAGACCTGCACGCCTATCTCGCATGGAAACCTGGTGCCGCCGCCTCGGCGACCGGCGATGAGCGCGAGGTCCCCTTCTCCCCTGCCCGCGTTGTGTTGCAAGACTTCACCGGCGTGCCCGCCGTCGTTGACCTTGCCGCTCTCCGCAACGCGGCGACCGAACTCGGCATTGATCCGCATCGCATCAATCCGCAGGTTCCCGCCGACCTGGTGATCGACCACTCCGTACAGGTTGATCGCTGGGCAACACGTGAAGCGCTCGAGCAGAACGTGGCGAAGGAGTACGAGCGCAACACCGAGCGCTACCAGCTGCTGCGCTGGGCGCAGGGTGCCTTCGACAAGTTCCGCGTCGTTCCCCCTGGAGCGGGCATCGTCCATCAGGTCAACCTGGAGAACCTCGCCACCGTTGTCCGCGTCGAAGAGGTGGACGGTGCGCCACTCGCCTTCCCTGATAGCTGCGTTGGCACCGACT